>Ga0172379_10009891_pt1 | contig 11670 bp, 12 predicted proteins | sample GrowelOW334metaG_FD_119756 | JGI IMG/M metagenome (GOLD analysis project Ga0172379, IMG submission 119756) | Groundwater microbial communities from an aquifer near a municipal landfill in Southern Ontario, Canada - Groundwater well OW334 metaG | ecosystem: Environmental > Aquatic > Deep... | reverse complement strand
TCCGTTATCTTGATGGTTGGCTTTATTCACAAGATAAAACCATATTTTAAACCAAGCATGCGGTTTGGTAAAAAATATATCACTTTCAAGCGTTTGCCTTGCCCAGATTGTTGCCCCACCCTTAATTTCTGCTGTCTTTTTCATAAGTGCTCACCGTTTCTAATGTAGACCTTAGGCTGGTGAGCACGACCTCTTTCACCTAAAGCCAACATCAAAAACAAAATTAATTAATTGATTGATTGATTTATATTATTATCTTAACAAAGGTTAAAATTTCTACAGTTTCCAGTATTTTAGTTTTTAGCTCTATTTTGAGCCATAAATCCGACCTCAAAAAGCCGAAATTATGCTTATTTTGGTTTTTTTATAGGAGATTATGGTTTTTAACCCCGTGTCAAGTGGTTGAGAACAGATATATTTCTGTGGATAAATACGGTGGAAGCACTCGCTTTTTATAAAAAATTTGCAGAAATTTTTTGCAGCATATTGAGTATTAAAAGCCAAGTACCTAATCTAAAAGACAAAAAAAAGTCCGTGCAATATGCCTACCATACCTCCTCCGTTTATTTAACATCCACGCCGAAACCACCACCTATGCCCCTACTTTATATCTGCAATTTTACTGTTCTTCTCCTATAAATTACGACTTGATGGGCGGAATAGAATATAAAATTAACGCCAATCAACACTCTATTCAATACGCTCAGTCGAAGCGTATTTTTGGCATATTTCTTTTCATTCTCATGCAAAATATAAAAAGAAACATGACTGTAACAGACAGTCCGGGTGACAACAATTCCAAACCAATGATCCGGATTGCCAACCGCTTCCTTCTTAGTTCCGGCTTCTTAGTCGGCAACAAGATAGAAGTGAAATACAGAAACGGCAGGATCATAATTAACCGTCTGCCGTTTCAAAAAGCGTAATTATTGATTCGCCAAACGTTTCAAATACTCGGCTGACGGTTCAAATTATTATTAAATTAAACAAAAACATGATGTACGTATTTCCAATAACATCGGGGGAATCCGATGAAAACATAGACGAAATCCTGGGATACCAGGTGCTTGATGCCAAGGGGGTCGTATTGGCTAAGGGTGAAACCGAGGAAGAAGCTAGAGAAAAGGCTCTTTTAACCATGTTTCTCACCGAATCCAACGAGGATAAATCAAGAAAAATAAAACTTGATCCAAAATTATTCAGAAAGAAAATGGTTCAGAGGTGTTAGCCAAACCGGAATAAAAAAAGGACTTTGTTAGTATAGATATATACCGCTAAGTAGATATAAAAATACATAATGCTCGGAGCCGGAGAAGAGGCAACAGGATTTTCTACTTAGCGGTAAAATCTCCTCGTTGCCTCTTTTTCGTTGTTTTTAATCAATAAACATAAACCTTATGAAAAAACCAACTCAAAAAGCGAATACACTGTCGATACTTATATTTGAATCGATCTCCGTTTCAGATACGGTAACTAAAATTGACGTCATTATAGTTGAAATTTGTTACCTCAATTTTAATGCCAAAGAAATAGCCAAGATCCGTGAGGTTCTCCGTATTTCCATTGGGAGCCACGTTGATACGTTTACAATAGAGGAATTAAAGGAATTTGGCGCATCTCTACTCCAAGCTACGGCAGTCGTGCTTAAGGCCAAATATTTACGTACAAAAGCACCACTTAAAGAGCAATAAATATTATTATTTAACAAAAATATGACAAAGCAAACAAAAAAAATCACATACGGAGTTTATTATCGAAAATCAAGCGAAGCGGCCGATAAGCAAGCCTATTCCATACAGGATCAAATTAGGGATACTGATGCGGTAATACAAAAAGAAAAAATTGGGGCAGTAAAGAAATATGAAGGTGAATCACAATCGGCTTTTAAGATTGGACGCCCTATATTTGATAGTTTGGTAAATGATATTCTTAATGGGATAATTAATGCCATTCTTGTTTGGCATCCGAATAGATTGGCGAGGAATCCTCGTGACGGAGGAATGCTTTTATGGCTTATGGATGAGGGTATGCTTAAGGAGATAAGGACTCCGGGCAGGGTTTATCACAATACGGCAAGCGATAAGTTTATGCTTCAACTTGAGTTTGGAATGTCTAAAAAAGATTCAGACGATAAGTCAGAAGTTGTGAAACGAGCGCTTGTAGGCAGAGCAGAACGAGGTTTGCCACATGGGCTGGCTCCTGTAGGGTTTATTAATGACACAACAAAAGAAAAGGGTAATCGTGACTGGTTAAAAGACCCTGTTCGATATCCAATGGTTGAAACAATATTAAGAAGAATGCTAACAGGAAAATATACCGCACCCGAAATTCACGTGTGGGCCAAAGAAGAATTAAAACTCACAACAATACAAAGGAAAAAAGAGGGAGGGCAACCCATAGCTCGTTCTTACATATACACACTTTTGAGAAATCCCATGTATGCAGGTTTCTTCTTCAAAGAAAATAATGGGGAGAAAAAGAGGTACGCATTTACCGCTTTTGAGCCAATGATAACAGAAGAAGAATACTGGAAAATACAGAATATGTTGGGTAAAAAGGGAGTTCCAAGAATTAGAGAGCGAAGGGATATTTACCATCGCTTTTCCACGTGTGGCACGTGCAATGGAAAGATTTCCACAGATTATAAGTTTCAAGTTATTTGTCCGGCCTGTAAGAAAAAATTTGCTTACCTAAACCTAGAAAAGAAAGAATGTCCCTCATGCAAACTGCCAATTGATGAAATGAAAGAGCCAACCTTTCTTGCTTACATTTTTTATTACTGTATTAATAATAAGAAACACAGGACAAATTGTCCCGGCAGTAGTATTGAAAAAAGGCATCTTGAAGAACAGATTGCCTCTAATATGAATCAGCTTACCATTAGCAAGGAACTTTCTGCTTGGTGTATTGAGAACATAGGTAAAGTAAAAGACCCAGAGCTTGAAGATGCAGTTAACAAACAAAAGAATTTGGAACAGGAAAGGATTTCTGTTGAAGGCAAACTGAAAAGATTAACAATGCTCCGCATTTCACGAGATTGTAGCACAGAAGAAAATGAGAATTTTAACAAACTTGAACAGGAGTTGAACTCGGAATTATCTTTATTGACGCTTAAACTCTCAGACACTAACATTGATTGGTTTAGTGAAGCCAAGAAAGATTTTGACTTAATGAGCGACATACCAGATATCCTTGAGAACGGCACCGATGACCAGAAAATGGATTTGTTTCTTTCATTCCGTTCGAACCTAATCATTTCAGACAAAAAACTTGTAATTACCTATAAGAAATCCATTGAAGCATTCAAAAGTTACTTCTTGGTATTACGCTCTGAAAACAAGGCGTTCGAACCTGAAAACTCTGATGATTTACGAACAAAAGAACCCTTTTTAGGGGGTTCTGATGCCTTTTTTATTGCTAAGCTCCGATGCCAGGACTCGAACCTGGAACCCACTCCTTAACAGGGAGTTGCTCTACCATTGAGCTACATCGGAATGGTAATAAATTTAAAAATCAAAATATAAAATCAATATTTGATTTAATTATATCATAACTCCTGTTTCTATTTTTTTCAAGTAATGATAAAATAAAAGAGAAAAGTTTTTAGCAATATTAAAAATAATAAATTAAAAAGACAATAAAATAAAATGACGAAAAAACTTTATAAAAGCAAAGATAATAAAATTTTTTGCGGAGTTATTGGCGGAGTGGGGGAATATTTTGATATTGACCCCGTTCTTTTGAGAGTTGTTTGGCTTTTAATAGTAGTTTTTACCGGATTTTTTCCGGGGCTTATCGCTTATTTTGTCGCTTGCTTGATAGTGCCAAAAAAACCAGAGTAACTATTGATAGAAGATATTTTAAAAAACTTTAGAAAATAAAAAATCGAAGATAGTTCTTCGATTTTTTATTTTATTTTATTTTTTATCTTACATTATAAAGCGCTTTAGCTAAAGGATAAAGCAGAGCTCCTAAAAATGAATCTGACTTAAAGTAAGCGCTTGGCGGAGGCGGGGGAGGCGGAGGGGGAGAATCTTGGACTGGGGGTGGCTGCTGTATTTCTTGTTGTGGTTGTTGAGGTTGAGTTTCTTGCTGTGGTTGCTGCGGTTGAAATTCTTGAGGCGGTTGTTGTTGTTGATATTGCGGTGTCATTTCAGGCGGTGGTTGCATTTGGCCTTGTTGTTCTGGCGGTCTAAATTCTTCAGAGCCTGGCTGGATTTGGATTTGAGGGCCTGGCCGTAACTGCTCTTGCGGCCTTTGGCAATTTTCTCCTTCGCACAGCTGACCTTGAGGCGGCGGTCCGTATTGTTTGCAATCTTCTCCTTGGCATGGTTGCATTTGTTCGGGGGGTCTATATTCTATTTGGTTTTGACAGTTGTCTCCTTCGCAAGGTTGTCCTGTTTGTCCTTGTGGCGGTCCATATTGCTGACAATTTTCTCCTTCGCAGGGCGGACCCTGGGGCATTGGTTGTTGTTGAAAGTTTTTACATTTTTCAGGATTAGATTCGCAATAAGATTTGCACTCCTCCGGGGTTTTGCATCCGCCCGGACCCGCTTGTCCTGCGGGCGGTATCATACCGCCTTCACCTGGGCCTCCGGGTTCTTGGGGGTCCTGTGGAGGACCCATTTTTCCAAAACAGTTGGCCATTTTTTCGCCAATTTCTTTAGGTGGCATGACAGATCCGCTTTTCATTTTTTCAAGCATTTCAGGGCCTATTTCTTCTTGAAGACATATGATAGTTTCTTGAGGCATTTGTTCAAAAGATTGCCTAAACTGTTCTTTTCCTTCTTCCATTCTTTTTAGATCTTCCTCTGGTATTAATCCATTTTCTTTTGCGAAATTAAAACAAGTTTCTTGGTTGTCGGGGTTATTGCAGAATGTTTCGCATTCTTCTTTTCCCTTGCAGTTGCCAGGGCTTCTTCCTCCGGTTTTGCGGGCCATTTCTGCATCTTTTTCTGACATAAATCCGGCAGCTACTGCAAAATTAGTGCATTCTTCAAAATGTTCTTCCGAAGAACAATAAGCATCACACTCGTCTTTTCCTTTACATGGGGGCGGTTTTATCCCTTTTTTAATTGCCTGCAGCATTTTTTGAGAATTAGCCCTTTCTTCTTCTGACATAAATCCGGCTTCCATAGCAAAATTCATACATACTTCCATATTTTCAGGAGTTGAGCAATATTCATCGCAAGCTTTTTTTCCTTTGCACGGCGGGGGAGTAGCTCCTCTTTTGATTGCCTGCAGCATTTTTTGAGCGTCTTCTAATTCTTTGCCCTGTATAAAACCGGCCTCTGCGCCGAAAGTAATGCATTCTTCCATATGGCTTGGATCTTCACAATAAATATCGCACTGTTGTTTACCATTGCAAGGGGGCGGTTTTATTCCTCTTTTTATGGCTGATTGAACTTTTTTGATTTCTTCAAGCTCTTCTGGCGGTATTAAATTATTTTTTTCTGCAAAAGTAACGCATTCGTCGATATGACTTATGTCGTTGCAGTATTCTTTACAGCTTTTTTCTTCCTTGCAGTTGCCCGGCCTGTCGTCTTCTGATTCTAGGAATTTTTTAGCAACATCCAGCTCTTCATCGGACATTAAATTATTTTTTTCTGCAAAGCTTAAACATTTATTAACATTTGCCGGTTTGTCGCAGTAAGCCCGGCAAGCTGTTTCGTCTTTGCATCCCCCCAGCTCTTGAATGGGGTATTGGATATCAGCTGCGCTTGTTAGTTCTTGTCCGGAAATTTTATCATTTGAAACAATTGAGCCGATTATTAAAAAACTTAAAATAATAAAATATTTTGTTTTCATTTCCATAAATTTTTAAATTTTAAAAAGGGTTAGTTTTAATATTTTTAATAGGATTAGATTTGTCGGCTGGATTAATATCGGGCTTATTTTCAAGAGCATTTGTTTCTAAAGACGGCAAAACCACTCTTGTGGCGCTGCTAGTTATTTCTTCGGCGGTGTTGGCGGTATTTTTTAGGATTTTTTCTCCGGAAGACTTTTCAAGATTAATCCAGTATAAATATCCGCACAAAATCGCAATAATCAGCAGAACAGCAGTTAATATTATCATTATAACTATTTTTTTATTCATAAGATTTTTTAATATGTTAGCTATTGTAAATTTCCTTATTATATAACAAATAAAGGACCGAAAGATGTGGATAACTTTTTGACAAATATTTTTATACGGGTTAATTTTTTTAGAAAATTGCAAATTTTTTGGCATGGGAGTAAAATAAAGTAAAAGTAATTAATAAATTAACTAAATTAATTTAAAATATTTCTATGGCAATTATTTTAACCCCCCCAACAGATAAAATAGAAGAAACTAAAAAAAGTTTTCCAGGTTTTAAAATTTTTTCAAATTTAAAAATTATCGTAACAACCGTAACAATAATAATTATTATTGCTTTAAGTTTTTTGTATTATTATTACGGGACTCTTTTGGCTTTAGTGTCTGATTTTTCTGGCACAACTGAAAAAGTTTATCCAAAAGCAGAAATTCCGGGACCGCAAACTCCGGGAATTCCGCAAACCCCAGAAACTCCTCAGCTTCCAGAGGCTCCACAACAGCCACAGCTTCCAGAAGGAGAATATACAAAAATTACATCTTATTTTCCTCCCGCAGTTTTACCAACAACTATCAAGCAGGGAAGGTGCTTATTAAATTCCATAGCCCAGCCCTACAGGCAAGACACATGGAGATGCGTGGCTGATAACAAAGTTTATGATCCTTGTTTTGCCATACAGGAAGATAAGGTTGTTTGCCAAATGAATCCTTTAACGAGCGATATATTTTTGATAAAGCTTACAAATCCATTATTACCAAAAACAACGAAAGATAACTGGGCATGGTTTTTAACATTTAATGATGGAACATATTGCGCTCCTTATACCGGAAAAAGGCCTCAAGTTCAGGGTGAAGAAGTTTATTACGGATGCAAAATGCCCACAGGAAATCAGATGATGGTTATTTTGGGAGAGCTCAAAAAGGGTGTAAAGTGGACAGCAAAAACAGCAATTTTATTTTTACAAAATAACCAATGGAAAATTAGTTCGACTAAAGAAGTGGAAGTGAAAGAAATTTGGCAATAAATCCCGCATTACAGATTATGGAATACCAAGACGTTATAAAAAAAATAAGTTCTTTGCAAAATCCAAAAAATGTTAAAGGCATGGCAAGGTTTGGCATTAGGCCAAAAACAAAAGTTTATGGGGTTCCTATTCCAGAATTAAGAAAGCTGGCAAAAATAATAAAAAAAAATCATAAACTGGCCCTAAATCTTTGGGATTCAAAAATACATGAAGCAAGAATTTTAGCCGGATTTATCGGAGAATCGGAAAAAGCGACAGAAAAACAAATAGAAAAATGGGTAAAGGGTTTTGATTCTTGGGATATTTGCGATCAGGTATGTTCCAGTTTTTTGGATAAAACAGAATTTGCTTATAGAAAAGTTTTTGAATTTAGTAAAAGAAAAGAAGAATTTGTAAAAAGAACGGCTTTTACGTTAATGGCCTGCTTGGCAGTGCACGATAAAAAATTAAAAGACAAAGATTTTATTAAATTTTTTCCGTTGATAAAAAAAGCATCGGCTGACGAAAGAAATTTTGTAAAAAAAGCGGTAAATTGGGCTTTAAGGCAAATAGGAAAAAGAAATTTGAATCTTAATAAAGAAGCCATAAAATTGGCAAAAGAAATTTATCAATTTGCAGAAAAAAATAATTCAAGGGCGGCTAAGTGGGTTGCCTCGGGTGCCATAAGGGAATTGGAAAGCCCGGAAATTAAAATAAGATTAAAAATTAAAAATTAAGTTAATAGTTATATGATAAAAGCAAACAGAATAATAATTTTAGCAATTATCGCTATTTCTTTTTTAATCGGTTTTTATCTTTATCCTACAGCCCCCGTTAAAATGGCATCGCACTGGAATATCGCCGGGGAAGTTGACGGATATATGTCAAAATTTTGGGGCTTGTTTTTGATGCCAATAATATCTTTGGCAATGTTCTTGCTGTTTCTTTTAATACCCAGAATGGACCCGATGAAAGAAAATGTGCAAAAATTCAGGAAATATTTTGACAGGTTTATTTTGCTTACCATGTTGTTTTTATTTTATATTTACGTTTTAACCATATCGTGGAGTTACGGCGCAAGGTTTGACATGGGCCGACTAATGGCTCCGGCTATTGGAATTTTATTTTTTTATGCAGGAGTTTTAATAGAAAAATCAAAAAGAAACTGGTTTATCGGCATCAGAACACCCTGGACCTTGAGCAGTGAAAGTGTTTGGGACAAGACTCATAAATTAGGCGGAAAATTATTTAAAATATCCGGAGTGATTGCTATGTTAGGATTTATTTTTCCCGGATTTGCCTTTGAATTAATGATTTTTCCTGCAATTTTATTTTCTATTTGGACAATTGTTTATTCTTACTTTGAATTTAAGAAAGAAAATTTTAAAAAATAATTTTTTAAAAAACTGCAAACCAATAAACTGGCTGCCAAACAGCCGGTTTTTTATTGCTTTATTTTTTTAAAAAAGATAAAATAAAAAAAGATTAAATAAAATAATTATATTTAAAAACCACCTATGGCAAAAAAAATAACAAAAAAAAGAAAACAAAAATATGATTTTTTGGTTTTTGGCGCAGGCGGAATGCAGGGGAAAATAGTTGTCCGCGATTTACTTGAGAAAGATTATAAAATTTTTGTTTCAGATGTTTATCAATATCACATAGACGATTTAAAAGAAAAAATTTCTTTTTTTCCCAGCGAAGTTGTTGATTTGCGCGACATAAGGGCGACTATTTCTTTAATAAAAAAAGTAAAGCCTTTTTTAGTAATAAATTGCGCTGAAGCGGATTGGAATCTTAATGTTTACCGTGCCTGTTTAGCGACAAAAACCCACGTTATTGATTTAGGTTCTGATATACCAATGACAAAAAAACAGATGGCAATGGATTCGTCTTTCAGAAAAAATAACCTTATTGCCATTACCGGCTGCGGATCTACGCCGGGCATAAATAATGTTATGTTAGATTATGCGGTCGGGTTTTTAGATTCTATTCATACCGCAGAAGCGGGCTTTGCATGGAATTCTAATATAAAAGAATTTGTCGTTCCTTTTTCCATACCAAGCATAGTTGAAGAATTTGTCAAAAAGGCATCGTTTATGAAGAACAACAAATGGATGAAGAGGTATCCCCTTGATACGGTTGTTGGAAAAAGATATCAGGAAGTAGGAAGAAACAAATGTTTTTTAGTAAGGCATCCGGAACCATACACATTTTATTTTTACTATAAAGACAAGGGTCTTAAAAATATAAAATATTATGCCGGATTTCCTTCGCACTCTTTTTCTACAATTCATAATTTTATAAAACTGGGGCTGGCTTCTAAAGAAAAAATTAAAATTAACGGATCAGATATTGTGCCTTTGGATTTTTTAACAGAAATATTAAGAAAAAAAGAAATACCAGACGGCTACAAAGAAAACGAGGTTCTTTGGGTAAAAGCGGTAGGTAAAAAAGACAACAAAAGAAAGGAAATATTTATGGAATGCATTGCTAATACGTTGCCAAGCTGGGAAGACGCCGGATGCAATATTGATACCGGCATCCCGGCTTCAATTATCGGCCAAATGATAATAAATGGCCAGATAAAGGCGCGGGGAAGCTTTGCTCCCGAGGTAGTTGTTCCTAAAGAAGAATTTTTCAGGGCGCTTAAAGAAAAGGATATGGATATTTATATGAACAGCAAACTGATAAATTAAAAATAGATATATGCCGGAAAAATTTGAACCAAATATATATGAAAATCCGGAGGAAATCCAACGGGAGCGGGCTTTTAATTCTCCCGAGGAGAGAGAAGTTACCGACAGAACTTATGAACAATATATTAATGGTTTTTGTTTGCCAGAACAAGAATTAGAATCAAAAATAATTTTAGACATCGGCTCTGGCCTTTCCGATTTTCCTACAAAGGCAAACAAAAAATTTAAAGAATCTGGAACGGCTGTGGTTGCCCTAGATCCAATGTATGAAAGTTTAGGTAAAAATTTTGAAGAGTTTAAGGAAAACGCTAAAAAAGCTAACATGGCCTGGGCTTCTAAGGCGGTGTCGTTAAATTCAACGGAGACGTACGAGAAGGCATATAAGATGGTGAAAGAAGATGAGCACAAGGTGGCTGGGTCGCATCAAGAGCTTCCTTTTGGAGATGAAAATTTTGATCTTGTCCTTGCAAATAACAGCATAACTCAGTACAAAGACCGGGAAATAACAAAAACTGCCCTGGAAGAAGCTCTTAGGGTGGTTAAAGGAAGCGGAGAAGTTAGGATTCTGCCTGCTGACCTAAGGTGGGACTGGAGGAAAAAAAGTTTATATGTACACACTTTTGAGGCACCTACTTCGGAAACTAAAGAGGAAGCAAAAAAATTAGAATTAGAGATCGGCCCCGATAGAGAAATGTTTGAAATTTTAAGAGAAATAGAAGGGGGTGGTGTTAATTTTTACGCTGCGGTTAAGCCACGCAGGCGGAGGCCAGTGTTGGGAAGACCTTCTCGACTTACGGGAGCTTTAGGACCTAACTATTCTTTGATCTTAAGAAAAGACAGCCAGTTACCAAATGTTATGGAAGAAGACATTCTTGAAAAGCTGTCATTTAAAGATTCTCCCGACGGTTTTCATGTTCCTTCAGCTGAGATTGATTTATAAGATGGCGCTTTTTTTATAATTAAAAAATATAATTAATTAAATAATATGATAGAAAATTTTAGACAAGAGGAGGGCGAAACCTTAGAGCAAAGGTTGGAAGCCCTGCCAATGGACGTTAGAGAAAAAACGGAAAATTCGTGGAAAGCATTGGAAGATCTATATCCCAAAGGCGAATTACCCGAAGGTGTGACAATTTCAAAAATTGAGAACGAAAACACCGAGTCCACAAAAGAAAAAGTGGCTGAAATGCAAGATTTTTTAAAAAAAGCTTTTAAAGGTGAAGAAATGGTTGATCAAATGCAAATGGAAATAGGCATAACTCGCGGTATAGTTGATTATTATGGGGCAAGAGACGAGGAAGGAAAATTGATTACGCTTTTGTCGTCGCAAACAGTTGAAACAAAAAATGAGGCTGGAGAAACAGATTTATCTATGGTGTTATGGTATATGGCAAATAGGGAAAATTATAAAGGAAAATCGCTCGTAAAAGATGTGGCGTCTATTGCCTTTTCTGATTTTTTGGGCAAAGCTAAAAACGAGTTAAAACCCGTAAAAGCTATATTGGGTGAGGTTGAATTAGGAGACGATGATGCGGTGCGTAGAGAAAAAGCTTTTAATCGATATTTTGGCATAAAACGTGTTTATGGAAAAAATAAAAGCGGCAGTTTAATTGAAGCACCCTATGAGGCCCCGCCAGAAGACGAATCAACAAAAGGCGCACCCGCCAATTTTATGGCAAGATTAATTGACGACAGAAACACAATGAGCAAAGAAGAATATATGCAACTTGTGAGGGGTATTCATGATCAATATACGAAATCTGAATATTTCACTCCCGAATACTTTACTTTTCTTGCCGAACAGGAAGGAGAAAAAATTAACCCCGAAGACGTTACACTCGAAGCGGTTAATGAATACCGGGGAAGATATTTAGGAATAGTAGGAAAAGTT
>Ga0172379_10009890_pt1 | contig 11670 bp, 8 predicted proteins | sample GrowelOW334metaG_FD_119756 | JGI IMG/M metagenome (GOLD analysis project Ga0172379, IMG submission 119756) | Groundwater microbial communities from an aquifer near a municipal landfill in Southern Ontario, Canada - Groundwater well OW334 metaG | ecosystem: Environmental > Aquatic > Deep... | reverse complement strand
TTGATCCACATCTCCAACCTTGGGGCGGGAAAGCGCATTAATCACCCCAAAGATGTGGTCGAAGTAGGTCAAGTGGTAGAACCGTATATAATTGCCGTTGATCCGGCAAAGCGCAAGATTTCCCTGTCCCTTGAAACCCCGTCGGAGGAAGAGGAGCCTTATGTCCCCGAGTCGGGAGCTACCGTCGAGGGTACTTCCGGGGGCTTTGGCAGTTTTGGGGAGCTGATCCATAAGCGCCTGCAGCAGAAACATAAAAAGTAGGCGACACCACCTCGGCAAGGGGAGAACGATTCCCCGATCTTTTGCTTGAATGCCGGATATATTATCCGGCAGGGACGGGTAATGTCTTGTAACCTCCCATGTGGATCGTATCGATGATTAAACTTCCCGGTTTGTTAAGGTCGTACGGTTTTTCGATTCTCTTGATCGCTTCCGTAATTTTAGGTTGCACCCTCGGCGTTGTTTTCAAAAAAGACGCTGCTATCTTTAAACCCTTCGGTGACGCCTTTCTGAATCTCCTGTTTACTGCGATTGTGCCGCTGGTATTTTTTTCCATCTCCTCGGCAGTTGCGGGGATGTCGAACCTGAAACGCCTCGGCAAGATATTGTCCTGTATGATGGTCTTCTTTATCTTTACCGGCATCATCGCATCGGTGATAATGGTGACAGCCACCCAGTTTTATCCGCCGACAGCAGCTGTCGCCGTCGATCTTAATGCAAAGGTGCAAATCGATCAGTTCAAGACCTCCGAGCAAATCGTCAAGGCCTTTACCGCTCCTGATTTCACGGAGATTCTGTCTAAGCGGAATATGCTGGCCCTGATTGTTTTTGCAATTCTGGTAGGTCTGGCGACGTCATCTTGCGGTGAAAAAGGGAGATCGTTTTCAGAGTTCCTGTCTTCGGCAAATGAAGTGATGATGAAGGTTATATCTTACATCATGTACTACGCCCCCATCGGCCTGTGCGCTTATTTTGCTCATTTCATAGGCGTTTACGGCTCCGACCTCATGGGCTCCTATTTCAGGGCCATGCTCTTGTACTATCCAATCGCCATTCTATACTTTTTTATCGGATTTTCGGCCTATGCCTATCTTGCAGCGAAAAAACGGGGGATGCGAGCTTTCTGGAGGAACGTCATTCCGCCCGCCCTGACGGCTCTTGCCACGGGTAGCAGTGTGGCCACGATACCTGTAAATCTTGAGGCGGCAAATAAAACAGGAATTCCCAGAGACATAAGCGAAGTGGTCATCCCCATTGGGGCAACGATTCACATGGACGGATCATGCCTGGGAGCTGTTTTAAAGATTGCCTTTCTTTTCGGATTGTTTCATCTCGATTTCACCGGTCCTGTTACCATGCTGACCGCCGTCGGCATCGCCATACTCGCCGGTACCGTTATCACAGGAATCCCAAATGGAGGAGTTATCGGCGATATTCTGATCATCTCACTGTATGGATTCCCTCTGGAGGCATTTCCCCTGGTAGCCATGATAGGCGCCCTGATTGACCCGCCGGCAACCATGATTAACGCCGTAGGCGACAACGTGGCCAGCATGGTCGTAGCCAGAATGATCAACGGCAAGGATTGGATGAGCTCTGGAGAACAGCCATGATATTAGCTTCGATTAGCCGTTTTATTACTTCAATATAAGAGAAAATTCTGCCAACAGGGCTAAAATGTTCTCAGGCAAACAATGAGAAAAGGACGGTCACTATTAATGGGGAGGGGCAAGAAAAATGCAGAAGGAACGGCTTGTGATCATCGGCGGAGATGCGGCAGGAATGAGTGCCGCCGCCCAGGCAAAGCGGATTAAACCTGAACTGGACATCATTGTCTTCGAGAAGGGACCACACACATCCTACTCTGCCTGAAGCATTCCTTACTACGTCGGCAAGGTTGTCGACGATATCCGGAAGCTGGTGGCCGTCACACCGGAGGAATTTCGAGACGAATACGGTATTGATGCCCGTATCCTCCATGAAGTCACCGAGATTGATCTGGAAAGACGCCGTCTCCGCGTTCGCAACATCGGTAAAAAGACAGCACGGTGGGAGGCCTTTGATCAGCTGCTGGTTGCCACAGGTGCTGTTCCTTTCTGCCCTGAGGTGCCCGGATCCGATGCCCGGGGCATATACGGACTTCATTCTCTCCAGAGCGGCATCCGGGTGAGGGATGTCATAGACAGGGAGAACCCGAAAAAGGCCGTCGTTATCGGAGGAGGATATATCGGGCTCGAAATGGCGGAGGCGCTTATCATGAGAGGCCTCGATGTCTCTTTAGTGGAGCAGGCCACCCAGGTCATGAACACGCTTGATCCCGATATGGGCGCCCTTGTTTCCGATGCCCTCATGCGGGTGGGTGTAAAGCTCTTCAGGGAAGAAACCTTTCAGGCCATCGAGGTCGCAAGTGGCCGTGTTCGGGCCGTCGTTACGGATCACCGCACCATTCCCGCCGATATCGTTATTTTAGGGTTGGGGGTCCGCCCCAACACGGAACTCGCCGAGGAGGCGGGAATTTCCCTCGGTGTGCGAAAGGCCATAAAAACCAATGACCGGATGCAGACGGACATCCCCGGTGTCTGGGCGGCAGGCGATTGCGCAGAATCATTCCACCTCGTTAGCCGGCGTCCTGTTCATATCTCCCTCGGCACTATCGCTAACAAGCAGGGCAGAGTGGCCGGGATCAATCTGGGAGGGCGATATGCCACTTTCCCGGGTGTCGTGGGAACGGCTGTGAGCAAGATATGTGATATGGAAGTGGCCAGGACGGGCCTCCAGGAGAAAGAGATCAAGGCCCTCGGACTGGAATATGTGACGGGAAGGATCGAAAGCGTGACGCGGGCCAGCTATTATCCCCATGCGGGGAAGATAACGGTGAAGGCACTTGCCGAAAAAGGAAGCGGAAGGCTCCTGGGTGCCCAGATCGTCGGCGTTGAGGGGGCGGCCAAGCGTATCGATGTTTTCGCAACGGCGCTGCACGCTGGATTTGGTGTCGCGGAAATGATCAATCTCGACCTCAGTTATGCCCCTCCTTACTCCAGTGTGTGGGACCCGGTCCATCTTGCCGTCCGCCGGGCCGAAGCGGCGCTGACGGGACGTTTATAAGAGCTCTGGTTCTGTCCGCCCACCGGAAAAGTCGAATGTCGGATTGACAAAGGAACATGCCGTACTGAAGATGCGTATCGCCTTTGCTCATACATAGATGTGATAGGGATGATGGAGATGTTGACGGCTGGATGTGTAGCTGTAACTTCCAAAGGAAGTGAATTATTGCGATATGTTATCAATGTACATGAATCGTAGATTTTCAAAATATTCTCACGTAATACAAATAGCGCTTATCTTGCTCATCTTGCTATCCGATCTATTCATTATCCATTCTCAATCATTAGCTCGGGAAAAGAATTTGGTATGGAACGATATGATAACCCGGGAACAAACCGAAGTCAGGGAACTACGGCTTGAGTTTGATAAGTTCATTGCCAAACAGCCTGAAGAGGCTAAAAAAGTCCGGGATAAAACCATGGAGCTTAATCGTGAATTGAGACGCTTACTCCTTGTCCATGGTATATCCTATAACACCCCCATTGAATGTCGCGACACGTTAAAAAAGATGGACGCCCTTAAAAAAAGCGTCCACGGCGGTATCAACCCGATAAATGAACAGATAAAGAGTCTCGGCCTATTTGAAAAAGAAATAAAGGGAAGAAAGGAAGAATACAGCAAATTAGCGGAAGATAAATCACTGTCCGAATCAGCCGGGATCATCAGAGAGTATGTCGAAGATCTGGAGAAGCTCTTAACCAGTACAACCACGGTAAAACAACTCCTTGCTATCTTTCCTTATACAGTTGAAGATTTTCTCCTCAGACTGGAACAAAGACGATTGGTCGTTGAGAAGGAGCTTGCTGATTTATGGGAAAAGTATTTTTTTACTTCCACACCCAAGAACTACTTCACTTCATACGCGTGGGAGCTGTCTTATATAGAGGCGACAAAGTGGTTGAAATTTGTGCCTCTTTACGGATTAACGCCTTCTGAAGAACAAAAAAGCTCCTTTAATGATTTTATCCTCAAGACTATTTTGTCATGGTTCATGGCTTCTCTTGCCGGCTTTTTTTTTCTGAAATGGCTTGGCAAAAAACTACCTGACAGCCATCCGGTCAGGTATTATTTGCCCTGCGTCATCTGGACAACTCTCGGCCTCTCAATCTTCGTCAATACCATAACTTCCGAACATTTTCAGTTCGGCACCTATCAGGCATTTGCGGATATTTTCATTTCCGGCGGTGCGGTATCCCTTGCCTGGAATCTGCGAAAAACATCACTCGCAGAGGTTCTTCGCCCCGCCCATAATATGCTTTGGCCCCTGTGGCTAATCTTTGCCACAGGAATTATTGCACAGATCTTACGCATTCCTATGGTCACAATGATCCCGGTATTCACGGCCTTGTTCCTCGTATTCAGTGTATATTACTATGTTTTAAAGAAATGGATAGCCCACGAACCGGAACGAAAACTGTCAATATTTACAGCCACACTTTTGATAATACTTGCCGCGACAGCATTTCTCGGTTGGGGAAACCTTTCCATGCTTATCTCTGCGCTCTGGTTCATGATCGTTTTAAATATCGAGCTTGGATCAGGATTAAGCAGCTATTTCTGGAAAATCACACACTCCGGCAGGCATAAATCCCCTGTCTTGATTTTATTTAGCAATATGGTTTTACCCCTTATCTTTATCGGGCTTTTAACCTTGATGGTCGTATGGGCGTCGATTTATATGGGCGGGATGCCGCTTTTACACAAAATAATTAAATGGGAAATAGACTGGGGCATGATTCGACTTCGGCTCACAACGGTTTTGACCCTGGCGGCATTATTTTTTATGGCCCGTTCTTTGATCGCCCTTTCCCACACTGCCATAAAATTTCTGAGAATACGCTGGGAAAATATCGAAGAAGGGGCCGTTAAATCTCTGCAAACCCTGTCATCTTATGTAATATGGATATGTTATATCATTATCTCTTTAAACTTTCTGGGGGTTGGCATCGGCAATCTGACCATTATTGCAGGAGGTTTATCCGTAGGCGTCGGCTTTGCCCTTCAGGACCTGATTAAAAATTTTGTCAGTGGCTTGATCCTGCTTTTTGGACGTTCCATACACCCCGGCGACGAAATCCAGATTGAAGATGTCCATGGAAGGGTTAAAAGGATCAACATACGCAGTACTGTGGTCCAAACCAATGCGGACTCCACAATATTCCTGCCGAACTCCGATCTTGTTTCAAAAAAGATTGTCAACTGGACGCATAGAGATCCGCGAGGAAGGGCAGAGATTGTCGTGGGCGTTGCCTATGGCTCCGATACAGGTCTCATAAATGATTTACTCATTCAATGCGCCCTTTCAAACCCGGATGTCTTGAAAGAGCGGCCCCCGGTCGTCTTATTCAACGATTTCGGGGATAATGCGCTCATTCTTCATCTTAGGTTCTGGATCATGCATATAGTACTTGCAAGAGACAGGGTCAGCTCAGAAATTCGTTTCGAGATTGACAGGGTTTTCAAGGAGCGCGGCATAGAAATAGCGTATCCGCAACGGGACATCCATATACGTTCTGTGGAAGGATTAAACGGCTGTTTAAAAAATCCGCCGGCCCGCTAACAACCGAAGAACCTTGCCGGATGGTATCGACGACGAGCCCCCAATAGCGATCCGGCACTACACTGAATTGATATCGTAGGTGTCTCATTTTTATTGACAAGTTCTATTACGAACACAGGTCTTAACGGAGGACAACGTTGAGCTAAATGATTAAGAAGAAGTTTGTATTCATGATAGTTGTTGTATCACTAACTATAGTTTTTTTCGTACCTTACTCAATGTCCCAAGGGAAAGGGTCAAATACCTTCACCAGCCCCACGTTGGAGGCGAAATTTGTCCTCATCCCTGCCGGGACGTTCACGATGGGTTCGCCCAGCGGTGAGCTGGGACGGTTCAGCGACGAGAGTCCACAGCGCCGGGTGACGATCAGCCGGTCTTTTTATATACAGACGACGGAGGTTACCCAGGGTCAGTGGAAGCGTGTGATGGGGAACAATCCGTCGAATTTCAGCAGTTGCGGCGACGACTGTCCTGTGGAGAATGTTAACTGGAACGACGTCCAGGGCTTTATCGTAAGGCTGAATCGGCAGGAAGGGACGGACAAATATAGATTGCCCACAGAGGCCGAGTGGGAGTACGCGGCACGGGCAGGGACGACGAAGCGATTTCATTCGGGAGACAATGACGATGATTTGTCACGCGCCGGGTGGTGTGGTAATTCCGGATCGAAGACGCACCCTGTGGGGCAAAAGACTCCTAACGCCTGGGGTTTGTACGATATGCACGGCAACGTCTGGGAGTGGTTACAGGACTGGAAGGGGGATTACCCCTCCGGTAGCGTGACTGACCCAACGGGACCATTATCGGGCTCGTATCGTGTTAATCGTGGCGGCAGCTGGAACAACGATGCCAAAAGCTGCCGGTCAGCGAATCGCAACGGCTACACCCCGTACTTCAGGAACTATCGCTTGGGGTTCCGCATAGCCAGGACACAGTAAGCAAACAGATCTCCACCGCTGAGCTGTTCCTTCAAATACCAGCCTTCACTTACCCATTCGAGCAAGCGCATTGAATACAGGTGGAAAGGCGCAAAGAAGGGAGAGGTGGAAAAAGATGAAGAGGGTATCCAGAGTGCGCAGACCCTGGGGCAAAAGATCGCCTGGCTTGTAAAGAAACTCTACAGCTGAAAGGAAACCCTTTAAAGGGAAGGCGATAGTCATAAACAATTACTTTAATCGGGGCCGACGATAGCCTTACACTTCAATATCCTGACGGGCCTCTTCCGGTGTTTCATAAATATGTGGTGCCATACCCCTTTCATTAAGTTTATCCCCCAGCTTCATGCGTAGGAACGCCCCCGTGGAATAGCGGCTGACTTTTTCATAATATTTGCCGACCACATGGCTGACCATTTCGGTATAGTAGTCAATCAATTCTGGGCTGAGATCAAAATTGTCATAGTTCACAATGGTGCGAACTCTTTTTCCCAGAGGTTCCATGACAGCGGACACCGCTTCACGGATTTCGTCGATCTGTTCTTTGCTACGGACCGCCAGACCTTCGAAATTGACGAAAAAGAGGTTGTCTTCTGGTTGATAGTGAACACGATTCTTAATCGGTATCGTCAAAAGGTCCTGCTTGAGTCCCATCGGCGCCGGTTTGAATAATCGGTGGTCCATGAGTCGGGGGGCCTGACGGATGATGGGCCGAAAATCCATCTGTCCCACGATATCCCTCTCCACGTCGATTCCCGGTGCCACTTCGATGAGTTCCAGACCTTCGGGTGTCAATTTGAAAACGCAACGTTCTGTAATATAGAGGACATGTTTGCGGTCCGCAGCAGCAACAGTGCCAGAAAAAGTAATTTCTTCCACCTTCTTGACAAATTTACGAACCTTCCCCTCCTGGACTATTTGGAGTGCCCCATTGCAAACATCGATCTTCAGGCCGCTGGCGGTAAACGTTCCCATGAACACCACCTTTTTGGCATTCTGGCTGATGTCGATAAAACCGCCACATCCGGCAATTTTGGGGCCGAAACGGCTGACATTGAGATTGCCCTCCTCATCGGCCTCGGCTAGTCCTAGAAAGGCCACATCTAATCCTCCTCCGTCATAGAAATCGAACTGGTTGCTCATGGCAATCAGGGCATCCACATTGACAGCAGCGCCAAAATCCCCGCCACCGGCAGGGACTCCCCCAATAATGCCGGGCTCAGAAGTCAGTGTGAGATATTCCTGTATCCCTTCTTCCGCTGCCACACTGGATATGGATTCCGGAACGCCGAGACCAAGATTGACGATACTGTTGGGCTTGAGTTCGAAGGCTGCCCGGCGGGCCATAATCTTGCGCTCGTTCAAGGCAATGGGTGGAACAAAGGCCACGGGAATCCGGTATTGATGGGCAAAGGCTGGATTAAAAAAGGTCCCCGCCGTTTGGCGGTGGTGCTCCATATTCGTGGCAACAGCAACACAATCCACCAAGGCACCGGGGATGACAACGTTGCGCATGGGCAGGGCGCCCCGATCGGCAATCCCTTCGACCTGAACCAAGACAAAGCCATCACTGTTCTTCGCCGCCATGGCGAGAGACAGTGCATCCAGATACAGGGGTTCCTTCTCGAAGCCGATATTACCTTCGAGATCGGCGGTCGTGGCCTTGATAATTGCAATATTGAGTTTGGGGGGCTTATAGGCCAGGTATTCCTGGCCATCAAACTCGATCACCTCCACGAGGTCCTCTTTCGTTACAGCGTTGAGCTTGCCACCGCCAAAACGGGGGTCCACAAATGTCCCCAGGCCGACCTTGGTGATTGTTCGCGGACGGCCGCCAGCAATGTCCCGTATCATGACTGAAAGGACGCCCTGGGGAAGGTTATAGCCTTCGATCTTTTCTTCCAGAGCCATCTGAGTCAGCTTGGGTGTTTTGCCGAAATGCCCACCGATGACCTTCTTCACCAGTCCCTCATGAGCGAGGTGCTGAAAACCCATCTCTTTCCCGTCTCCGAGGGTGGAGGCATAGAATAATGTCAAGTCCCGAGGATGGCCCGTCGCAAGAAACTTCTCTTCCAAGGCGCTGATGAGTTCATCTGGGCAGCCGATGCCTATAATGCCATTAAAACCAATCACATCGTTGTCCTTCACGAGATCAACAGCTTCCTCGATGCTGACGATCTTGCCGCGCCGCATTCCCGCGGTGAGATCTGAATGTAAGGGATGCTGAATTTTCGGCATGGAATCCTCCTTAGGTTATATTTAAACATTTCCTAGGTTAGGAAGAACTATAAGAAGGTCGAAAGAAATTGTCAATGAAATAGCCGTTCGGGTTGTCTTCTATAATCAAAACGACCTTACTCGAATATTAACTTTTATCGTATGCAGATATTGACATCAACTACAAAGCGATAAAATAAAATTTATTTCATATCTTTGAATTGCAGTTGAAACTTGCAGATTTTAGAGGTTGATAGTTCCGAAGCACAGAGGTAAGCTGAAGTCCATAAAACATCAATCTTGAAGAAAATGATTGAGTTCAGCCAGTTATCAATGGTGTCATTTCCACGGTGAGTATGATATAAGTAACTTCTTTTTATGATGGTTGGGGCCACTGGATACTATAGTGTAGCACCGACGTGAAACCGGACGGAAAAGAGAGAATAAGCATCAACTGCAATCTGGAGGAGAACCAAGTGAGACTATATAGGTTTTTTCAAGCATCTGTTTTTCTGCTGCTCACGTGCATTGGGGTCATGCCGATTTCTGCACAAGCCGATCAGGGGTCCCGGCCGGCGATTTATCAGGCCATCGTCAACGATAGTGTTGCCAAGGAAGAGGCTTTAATCAAAGAAAAATACCCAAATGCGATTCGTACTTCATCAGGCCTTATGTATATTATCTTGAAGGAAGGAAATGGTGCAACACCAACTAGTGGAGCGCTCGTAGAGGCTCATTATACCGGAAGGTTACTTGATGGAACTAAGTTTGACAGCTCGGTGGATCTAGGAAAACCACTCATGTTTCTGGTCGGGAGAGGTGAAGTAATCAAAGGTTGGGATGAGGCTTTTCTTTCAATGAAAAAGGGAGAAAAACGTATTCTCATCATACCACCTGGTCTGGCTTATGGCGATAATGGTATGGGATCAATTCCACCTAATGCAACTTTGATTTTTGAAGTGGAACTTATGTATTTTCTCCAATAAGTACGCATCAGGAAGCCCTTGCCGGGTCTCATCATTCATTTTCCCCATACCTCGGAGTTTTTCTACAGGCTCTTAAGGATCGACTAAGTGCCGAACACGATTATGAAGTCAACTTAAAGGCAGAGCTTGAAATAATAGGGCTTCATGAGAAAGTTGATTCACTCAGGGAGAAACAGTGGAGTGAGCTGATTTCAATTCAACAGGAGCAGCTAAGAATTTTAAGACGGTTACTGGATGGCCTACAGAAAAATCAGCGAACCACTGGTTAAAAAGCCGTGACTGAAAATGATTTGTAAAATAAAATTTTATAATATAGAATGGGGAATAGAAAAAAAAAGGAGGAGAGATCATGTTTGCACCAAAGAATATCCTTGTTCCGACAGATTTTTCAAAATATTCAGATGCGGCATTAAAGAAGGCAGTTGACATTGCAACCGGGAATGATACCAATATTTACCTCTTACATGTTATTGATGAGCAAATCCGCCAATGTGCAGTTGATTACTGCCTCAGTATTGAGGTCGTCACCAAGCTTGAAAAGGATAGCGTGAAGGCGTCCAGAGACAAGCTAAAAAAAGAAGCTGATGCAATTATCAAGACAAAAAAGATAAAAGTTATTTTTGACGTTAAGAATGGTGTCCCCTCTGAAGTGATATTAAGCGAGCAGAAAGCGAAGAAGATTGATTTGATTGTAATTGCATCTCATGGAAAGACAGGGATTATTAAGCAGCTTATGGGTAGCGTCGCAGATAAAGTAGTCAAAGGCTCAAAATGCCCTGTCATAGTTGTTAAACCATAATACTAAAAGTTGTATCTGGTACGATTGAAAGTGTCAGCAGTAATCAAGTTCAATGGACAATCCATCTTTAAGCCGTCTCGTTCTCCGATGGGACGGCTTATTAGTTTCTATCCGGAATCATCGTTTCTGGTGAATAGATACTTCTAGACAGTTGTAGATGACAGCGATAACCCACCCCACCGTCAGTTTCTTTACCTTAGCCTGAGCAGTTCGGGTTGAAATCTGCTAAACAACTGCACCGGCCTCGTTTAATGCTCTCAATAAAAAAGCAGAACTTCATGGGGCATTCAATGATGTTCTTTTCCGTTATAGTTCTGATGAAGGAGAGGTGATATGGAGAGTCGAAAGGGGTTAAATCTTTATCTTGTGGGATTGCTTTTTCTATGGAAAGGGCTTGATTCCCAACTGTCACCATTGTCGGTGGCCGCAACCTCGGCAATGAATATTTCGATGCCGGCTCAAATGTAAACTTTTCGGATCTGGATATTCTGATGGTGGGGTCTATAACACGGCAAGTATCCGCAGCGTTTGACGAATACTGGAACAGTGAGCTTTCTGCTCCCAATGTTCGCATATGTCGAACTTTTTAGTTGTCCATCTATGTGATGGCTTTTCGACTTAATCCCTGATACAGAGGTCGGCGGTACATCTGCCCGACAGGGAGAAGAGAATTCTGCATATTCTTTAAGCTGTCGGAGAAAAAAAGAGGATCAAAGAGGGAGGGGAAATATGGGATCAAAGCAGAAACAGGCGCAAATCGGACAAAAGGAATCTTTCGAACTTAAGCTGAAAAATCGGCGGGCTCTCCTGTCGGAAGAGGGGATCGAATCTCGAAAGATTGAAAAAGATCCGCTCGTAAAAAAATTGAAGGCAAATGTTACGGCCATGAACAACAGGCTGAAGGCGATTGATGCCAGTGAAAAGAAGAATGAAGAACTGGCAAAAATGAAGCTGGAGAAGGCAGCTGCCCCCCGGAAAGAGCCGGAAGGAACTAAGGGGAAGAAGGTTAAGGAAACCCCTGTTGAGGTTAAGGTTAAGGATAAGGCTAAGGTTAAGGATAAGGATAAG
>Ga0172379_10009889_pt1 | contig 11671 bp, 13 predicted proteins | sample GrowelOW334metaG_FD_119756 | JGI IMG/M metagenome (GOLD analysis project Ga0172379, IMG submission 119756) | Groundwater microbial communities from an aquifer near a municipal landfill in Southern Ontario, Canada - Groundwater well OW334 metaG | ecosystem: Environmental > Aquatic > Deep... | reverse complement strand
CTCATTATGGAGGCAATTTGTTAAGAAGGTTAATCGTAAAAAATCTAAGTTAATAAATAAAAGTAATAGTAAATCAAGTAAAAGAAAATTTGTTGCTTTATCGTTTGCTAGTAGAATGATAGCTTTAGTAATGCTAACTGCTATAATTCCTGCTTATGCTACTAATACAAATATCAGTAGTGATGTAAACTATGATTCAAGTATTGTTCTTGATAAAAATTCAAATCAGATAATTAAACTTAACGATGATACTAAAAAAATTGTTGTTGGTGAATCTGAGTTTGATAAGAAAAATAAACAGGTTGCGATTGATTCTAAAAGATCAGTTGTTGCTCGTGAATCAAGATCATATATTGTTAATGATGTTTCGCTAGAACAAAAGCGTGAATTAGCTAAAAAAGCTGCTAATGCTTATGGAATTGACTGGAAAGTTCTTGAAGCAGTTTGGCAGGTTGAATCTGGTAAGCAATATGTTACTAGCGTAAAATCTTATGCTGGTGCTCAAGGACCGATGCAGTTTATGAATGGGACTTGGAAAAGATATGCTGTTGATGGTAATAACGATGGTGTTAAAGATATTAACAATGCAGAAGATGCAGTTTATGCTGCAGCTAACTTACTTGCCCAAGCTGGTGCTAGTAGTGGTAATGTTGATAAGGCATTGTTTTCTTATAATCATGCCCAATGGTATGTTGATAAGGTTAATGGTGTTGCGAATTCAATTATTGAATAAACGCGGAACTAAACGAAACAGAAGCGGAACGATACGGAAACTAACAAAAAACCTCCAAAAGGAGGTTTTTTGTTTAAAAATTATTTAACGGTAATTGGTGTTTCTGGTGGAACGATTTCGTACCATGTTGCGCCAGCATCAAATTCGATTTCTTTTCCAGATGTATCGCTAAATTTGGTTCGGCTGTTTCTGTCAGCCTTTTTCCAAGTTGCCTCGGTTTCTTTGCCATCAATAAATACGCGTGCTTTACCAGAACCAACAGTGTTCATTTTCCATCCATTTTCATTGATTCTAGTTATAACTGCTTGTCTATTTACTTCTTGAATAACAATGTTTTTGGCTTTAATTTGTTCATTCGTTAATGCATCTTTATGCGGCGCGCCAGCCATTTCCCTAAGGTATACATTGTTATTTGGCTCATAAACCCAATTTACATCATAACTTTCGGATGAAAAATTAATATTAACTGATTGGGATGTAGGTCTTTGATCTTTAGGTAAATCATCTTTAAATGAATTTGGAGCAAAATTAGATGACATATTCCATTTATTATTGTTAGCTATGTTGTATAATTTAACGGCGTTAGTATACATAGTATGCTCGGTTGCCTTGCCTGCTTGAGGTATTCTCCAGTAGGCTTCGGTTCCGTATCTAAATTGATCCAAATCTTTAATTCCGATTTGCGGGATTAGGTCTAATGCGTCAATATTACCACCTACATGGCTGTAGAATGCGTCATATTCAAGTGCCCAGTCAAGGTAGTATGTTCGGGCGGATCTAACCGGGCCGACCTTCTCAGGGGCGTTAGGACCAAAAACCGCCATAAATCGTGTAATTCCACCTTCGGCAATAGCTTCATATACTACACTTGCGCTACCTAAACCTGATTGTGGTCTAGCATCAGGGTGATTTTCGATCATAACGGCAAGTGGGTGTCTATTCGCTGTATCCTTTGAGTAACTTAAATTATCAAGTTTACTCAATTCGTTTTGATTTGTGGAATTATTTTCTTGACCTTTAAAAATGTCGGTAATGGTACTTGCGACAGTTGCAGATTTATTATGTTTAATATATCTGTTATAGACTGTAATTAATAACAGAACTAAAATTATTAAAATTATAATTGTAATTAAGATTTTAATTTTACCTTTTTTAGTTTTGGTTAACTGCCCAATTTTGTTAAAAATACTTTCGCTAATTTGTATATTTGTTGTGTTTTCATCTTGATTCATAAAACCCCTACTTTGAATTTGTGTGTGATAATTGAATATATTGTGAAATAGCGCCTAGTCCAATAAATAATGTTAAAAATGATACAATTGTTGAAACGATTGGTATTAATCCAATAACGAAAAGAATAACTGTTCCAATAGTTAATGACCAAACAAGAGACCATTTATCGTTTGAAATTTTCTTTCCAATCGCTAGGGCAACAAAAATTTTTGTTAAATATATCATAAAAATATATAGACCAATCAAAATTAATGCAAGAGGCGCACCAATAATAATTAAAAATGAGATAAGAATAAGAATTGGGACTAAGATTAGTACAAGAAGTCCCCAGCCAAACGATTGTAAAGTTTTTTGATTAATTATTTCTATTAATTTGTTACAGGTTTTTGGTACAAAAATTATTAAAAGGATGCCGATTAATAAGGATGATAATAAATAATAAATACTATTTGAATAATTATTATTTTCTGTTTTTGTTACAGGAATATTTTTTGTAATATTGTGATAAACTGCACCACTTTTAATACTGATATCATTTTTCGAAGTGTAGCTAATATTATTAGCAACATTCGATGTTGATCCAAGCTCGATATTATTAACGAACGCTTTAACATCACCATTAATAGTTCCGTTTATGGTTAAGTCACTGCCGCCAACAACTAAGTTACCTTTGATAATTCCATTGATGGTTAAAGTTGAAGCTCCAGCATAAACATTTCCATCAATAACGGAGTTTTTATCTATTGTTACATTGCTTCCACCAATAAAAACATCTTTATTAATATTTCCAGAGATATTAACAGATTGTCCACCAGTAAAGAGGTTATTTAATGTTGTACCTTTGAAATTGATTAAATTACCAAACAAAAATGCATCTCCACTAATTTTTGCGTTGGTTTCGATTTGATTACCCGCACCAAAATAATTGTCACTTACATCTTGATTCAATGAGACAATGTCGGACGAATCATTTTTTGGATAATCAAATTGCATTGCATTGGTTTTTGGAACCAAAATTACGAAAGCAAGTAGTAGACTTGCAAATGAAACTAAAATTTTCTTCATTAACCCTCCTTAGTTAATTATTTTTTTAAATACTTAAATGCTGTAAATGATGCGATAGCCCCTTCATTTGAAGCTGTAATGATTTGGGCAAATTTTCCTGAATTTGTTGTAATATCCCCTGCGGCAAATATGCCTTTAACATTTGTTTGTTGAAATTGGTCAACTATAATATATTTGCAGTCATCAATTAATACACCAAGTTTATCAAGTAGCACTGAATTGGGAACTGCGCCAATTTCAACAAAAACACCATCAACAAGTAATTCATTTGAATTATTAAATTCTTTTTCAAGAATAACTTTTTCAACAGTATTAGTGCCTTCGATTTTTGTAAGAGTATTTGATGCGATCTGAATGATTTTATCAGCTTCACTATTCGCTCTTTCTACCCAAGTTGGCATAGCATCAGGTATTTCTTTTGCGTAAATTAAATAAACCTTTTTACAAATTTCTGACAATTGGATGACAGCTTGTAGGGCAGAATCACCCCCACCAATAACTGCCACAGTCTTATTCTTAAAAAACATTCCGTCACAAGTTACGCAGTAGCTTAGTCCCTTACCTAAAAATTCTTTTTCGCCTGGAATATTTATCTTTCTTCTTTCGGTACCCATGGCTAATATAATTGTTTTTGATTTATAAGTTTCTGATTTTGTTTGAACACTAAAAATATCATCGGTTTTTTTGATGTTTACGACTAAATCTGAAATAATTTTAGCTCCGGATTTTGTAGCTTGGTCTTTGAATTTCTTCATCAACTCAATACCAGTAATTTGTGGGAGACCAGGATAATTTTCAACTTGATGAGCTAAACTTGCCATTCCCCCTTCGATTTGACCAATTACTAGAACATTTAGGTTATATCTTGTTGCATAGATGCCTGCAGAATAGCCTGCAGGACCGCTGCCTATAATAATTAGATCATACATATTTCCTCCATTTATTCTATATTACAGAAAATTACAGAAAATTTCAATATTAGTAAATATAGCCTTTAATTATTGGAGAATTAATATCTATTGTTCTAGAATTTGTTTTATTCCAGTGAACAAAATTCATTTCAGAGACATAAATTTTATTATCTTCAACTTTCTCAACATAGGTAACATGTCCAGCCCATGATTCGTTTGTTACCATTATGGATCCGGTTTCAGGTGTATTACCTGTTTTGTATCCATCTTTTTTTGCATTATTAAACCAGTTTTTTGCATTGCCCCAATTGTTTGGAATATCTGGTCGTTTGTTAGCTACATACCATGTGCAAAAGCCATATATGTAACCATTATATGATTTTTTTGATTGAATAGTTTGTTGTGTGTTCGATACTACTCGTTCTCTTGCAATAACTGTTCTAGGTTTGGCAATTTTAGCATCAATTTCTGATCTTATATAAGTTTTATTACTAATAATTTTTTTGAAAAATGCTTCTTGGTCGCTTGAAACAATACTTTCTTTCTCATAAATTAATGGTGTATAACTATCAATTGTCGAAAGCTTATCGGTTAAATTTTGCAAGTTACCTGTAATTATAGTTTGATTGTTTTGTGCAATTGCTTGAGTTTGGCACGATGTTAAATTAGTTATCAGTGAAAATATTATAATTAATCCAAGTAAAGATCGAGATATTTTAGTGTCTAACAGATTTTTTTTAGCAAAAATAATCTCAGTACACATTTTTTGTGATGATGAGGTTATTTCATTAATTTTTTTTATCAGTTTTTCGAGTCTATTTTTTAGATTAAATTTTGTACTATCAGGTTCATCGATTGATGAACTTATAACTAAACGATTAATAGTCAGCCTTTCTCCCCTATGCGTGTATTTGCGAACTACATAAACCAGTTTAGCATATAATCAATAATTGTCAAGTACTATACATCATTTGAAAACATTTTTGAGTCAATTTTATCCCAATCATCAATATTGGTATTCCAGGTATAAACATCCATTTTATAGCTAAATTCGTTGTCTGAAAGAGTATATTCTGTTCGCGAATCCGAACCCATTCTTTTTGAATAAAATTCTTTTTTATCAAGTATTACGGCTTTTTTGATGAATTCAAGTTTAGTTTTGCCTAGTGGTGAATCAAAAATTAGAATATCTTTTTCACCATTAGGCTCTGAATTAATATAAATCGGCTCAATTGATTCAATAATATTTTTGAATTTGTCTTTGACCATTGATTTTATGTCTTGCCACTTTTCTAAAGTCATATTATTCCTTAATTATATTAATTACTTTATATTTATTTTTTTCACCACTTATTATAGAAATATTTTTTTTCGACAATTTAAAATATTCGGATAACAGACTAATTAATTCCTTATTAGCTTTACCTTTATCAGGTTGAGATGTTAAATATATTTTATATATTGAATCACAAAAAACAATTGATTGTTTTTTTGAGTTAGTAATTATTTTTGCTTCAATTATCATTTTTTTCCAATTACTAATAATAGATTAATATTTTTTGTTAAATTATCATCTAGCTTGATTGTAATTAGATAGTCCGGCAAAAGAGATTTTAATATGTCAGCTTCATTTTTATTACCCGTTTTATAGTAGATGATCGAGTTATCATAGATATTTTTTGCTGTGCCGATTGTGCCAATAGCAATATTATTTTTCATTAGAACATCTTTTGCTTTTTGAGCTGAGCCAATTATACCCGAGCCATTTAAAATATTTATTTTGATATTTTCTAAAATATTATTGTCCGTCGAAAGGTCATTTTTTGTTGCGGGGGCAGTAGCATTATCAGCTGTGGCAGTGTCAGTAAAAATTGGTGCTTCTTTGTTTTGCGAATCGGATGAAACATTTGTTAACTCAGTTTTCTGAGCAGAATCAGCTGATGGACTAGGATTGTCATTTTGTTCGCTAATAGCGTTAGTATTTGTAACAATTTTTTCATTTTTTGGTAAAAAATTGTTAGAAACATCGCTAAAGAGCAAAATAATTATAATAATTAATATTAAAAAAAACCATGAGTTTGAAGTGTTCGTAACTTTTCTTTCTGAAGTGGGTTCAGTAGGATTATTAATCTTTGGTCTATGGTGAATATCATTTAAGTATGTCATAATGCCCTCCAAATATATATTATCACAATTATTTAAAATTGTATTCAAAAATACTGCCAAAGGCAGTATTTTCGATGAGTAGATCGAGCGTATAAATTATAGCCCGATTGCAATTTATTTGTAAGGAGGGTAACAAACAAATTGCTTCTACTCAATTATATTAAACCATATTTTTAAGTGTTTGTCAAGCTTATGCTTATTACGATCGTAAAATGTTTATTAACAGGCATTTTTCCTTAATAATATTTTCTAATTAGACCTTTAACCTTTCCCTGAACTAAGACTTTTTTGACTCTAATTGGAGCATATTTTGAATTGGCTGGTTGAAGACGAATGTGATTTTTTTCTTTATAATATCGCTTAAGTGTTACATTTTCACCATTTAAGAGAGCAACAACAATTTCGCCATTTTTAGGATTTTTTGTTTGTTGAATAATAACATAATCTCCACTAAAAATACCATCGTCAATCATGGAATCGCCTCGGACTTTTAGGGCAAAAACATCGCGAGCAACCATGTCTTTTGGAATATCGATAGTCTCATTTGTTTTTATAGCCTCAATTGGCTGACCGGCTGCAATGTAACCAAAAAGTGGGATAGAATATGACTCCTCAACTACTTCAGATTCGTCACGATTTAATTGTATTGATCTTGCTTCTCCTCCATCCCCAATATCTAAATATCCTTTACTGCGGAGTGAATTGATGTGTTCGGCCACTGTAGCGACTGATGAGAGCTCAAAGTGTTCACCGATTTCGCGATAACTAGGAGCATAACCATTTTCGGTAATATACGATTCAACGAAATCGTAAACTTCTTTTTGTTTCTTAGTTAATGGTTCCATATTGCTCCTTGTTTGTGTTACATTGTGTTGTATTCATCATACCGAACACATACCGAACATGTCAACTGTGGATAAGTTTTAAAAAAATATAATAATTTACAATATATATTATTGATGATAATATGAAATGTAATTGCATCTGATACGCACATGAAAAATTTGAAAGGAGTGAAATTTGTCTAGATCTCATAGTTAGTGTATAAGGAGGAGAAAAATGGATTGTCCAACAGAATTTATTAGAAAAGAAGTTGAGGAGCAATTAAAGTGGTTAAAGGATAGATATCCTCAACTTGGAAGGCCCATAGGGAAATATTGGAGAGTTCCTCGTCGCACATCAAGAACGATAGCAGTCTTCATCGTTAATACAATGGAACTTCACATCTACTGCACTAGGTCTGAATCAGGGAATTACTTGCTTGATTTGAGAGTCATTGTTGGCGAGTACTTCAATGATCTGTATCCTGCAAAGCTGACTGTAGGTAAGTCATGCGTTCAGTGGCGAATGAGAAAAGAATTGTGCCATGCCTTACTTTTTCATATCGGAAAAGAGTGAGCAACTGCACATATATTCTTCATTGCTAATTAAATTTTTCTGATAAGAAAGGGGTGAAATATGACGCGAGCTCAGATAATCAGAGCGATTGATGATGCAACAGCCACAGGTTTATTCACTAAGGTTGCTGAAATACCAAGGCCACCCAGGAAGAAGGCATGCATCGAGCGAGTTGTTGCTGCGTATGATAGCAGTCTTCATGGGTTGATGACACTGGTTGTACACATTTCTCGTGAAGCACCTGAGTGCTATAGACTGTTGATGTTCATCGAAAATGCTGGCAGAACATTATCAAGAAAAATGGGTTGCAAAATTACTCATTCATCTCATGGAAGTGATAAACAGCCCGGATACCACATTCTTGCACTGGAGCCGATCGAGGAGTAGCATAAGAAGTAGCTTATATATGGCTGGATTTTTCCAGCCTTTTTTATTTGTTTGTAAAACAATCAACTATTTTGTATATTGCAACACTATATGCAGCTTCAACATTTAATGAAGTTTTGGATCCAAACATTGGTATTTGGATAATTTCATCGGCGATATCTAAAATTTTAGGGTTAACTCCTTCTGTTTCGTGCCCTAGCACAAGTGCGCAAGGGAATTGGTAATTAACCTGATTATATTTTTTAGCTCGATTATCAACTTCCAGTGCATAAATTTTATATCCAGATTGCTTAAGTTTTTTAACTAGAAGGTATGAATTTTTTAGGTGTTGCCACTTAACACTTTTTGTTGCTCCTAGTGCAGTTTTTTCGATCCTTTTTGTTTGAAACCAGTTCGGATCATTTTTTGGGTATCCTGTCATACCACAAAGATATAATTTTTCAATATTGGTTGCATCAGATGTTCTAAAAATCGCTCCTACATTGTAGAGCGAACGAATGTTGTCGCATATTGTGATGATAGGGAAGGTCATTTTTTATTGTGACTTCTATCGCAGAAATACTCACCGAATTGCACTGAATTTTTCAGCGAGCTTCAGCGAATATTTCTGTGATAGTGATTACTTTATTTATTATTTCTTAGTCTTTTTAATCATTCTGCTCATGCCGCCATAGCCACTTTTAAGCCATTTAGAGATTCTGGCAATAGTTGTTGAACTCATTCCAGTTTTATTTTCAATCTCGGAAAATGGTGTTTTATTTTCAAGCATAGTAGCAACTTTCCATCGTCTTGCGATGTCGTTTAGTTCATCGCTGGTTAAAAGATCATAAAAAAATCTTTCTCGTTCGCTTGGAGACTCAATTTTGCTAAATGCATTAAATAATTCTTTAATGTCTTTTTCAGGCTTTATTAGTTTTGACATAGTTTATGATTTAAAATATTTAAGTAACACTTTATCCAAATCATCAATTTCTATAGTCTCTTGTGATCCTTCGGCCATGTTTTTAATAATTACAGATTTATCGAACACTTCTCTTTGGCCGATTATTAATGTTAATTTTGCTCCAGTTTTGTCGGCTGCTTTAAGTTGGCTTTTTAGACTTTCTCTACCAAGTGAGCAGCTAGTTGAAAAACCTTTTTCCCCAAGATCATATATTAATTTTAATGCAATTTTTTTAGCACTTTCGCCAATTTGAACTATAAAAATATCTGACTTTTTGAATTCAGGAATTTTAACATCTACTTCTTTAATTTTTTCGATTATTCTTTCAACTCCGCCGGCAATACCAATCGCTGGTGTATTTTTACCGCCATAAAGTTCAACTAAATTATCGTATCTGCCGCCACCAGCAAGAGATGATTGTCGAGATTCATCGCGAATGTCTCTAATTTCAAAAGTTGTTCGAGTATAATAGTCAAGCCCTCGAACAAGTTTTGGATTTAAATCATATGGAATTTCAAGATCATCGAGTCCTTCTAAAACTTGTTTAAAATGATCTTTGCACTCGACGCAAATTAAATCAATAATTTGTGGGGCTCCCGTTGCAATATTGGCACATGCTTCTTTTTTACAATCAAGTACTCTTAATGGGTTGTTTTCAAGTCTTCTTTGACAATCCTCACAAAGTTGTGATTTATATTGTTTAAAATAATTTATTAATGTTTTTTTGATTTTTGATCGACAATTTTTACAACCGATGGAATTTACCTCAATAACAATTTCATCTTTTAATCCTAAATCAGAAAATATTTGCCATGTTAATAAAAGTAATACAACATCTGTTAGTGGATCTGCATTACCAAGAACTTCTAAATTAAATTGATTAAATTGGCGATACCTTCCTTTTTGTGGTCGATCGTATCTAAAAACTGGTCCAAAACTATATAATTTCACAGGTTGTGGCCAGACGAACATACCTTTTTCGATATACGCTCTAACGATTCCAGCAGTAAACTCTGGTCTTAAAACTAATGTTTCATCATTACCATCTTTTTCAATATTTTGAACTAATCGTCGAACTTCATACATTTCTTTTTCAACAATATCGGTATTTTCTCCAATAGCTCTTGTATATAGTTTTGAAGATTCGAACATTGGTGTTTCGATTTTACCAAAATCGAATGCTTGGCATCTTTTAGAAATTGTATTTTCTATAAAACGCCAGTATTTTTCATCATCTGGCAATATATCTTTTGTACCTCTTGGTTTTTGAATAATTTCTTTCACTTAATTCTCCATTTCTAATAAATATATCAATTTCGAGTCCTGTCATGGACAATTTTACCAAATTAATTGTTAATTATCAAGTTGTTTGATGTAAGATTTTTTATTTTATTTCTAGCTCTTTGGGTAATAACAAACCTAAGCCAATCTTTTTTAGGCCCATTAGATTTTGGGTTTGTAACTATTTCAACGATATCGCCATTTTTTAATTTATGGTCAAGCTTCGCAATTTTTCCGTTAACTTTGGTTCCACAACAGCTATTACCAACTTCGGTATGAATTGAATATGCAAAATCAACAGGTGTTGAGTTGGATGGTAAGTCGTGTATGTCCCCTTGTGGAGTAAAAACGAAAATTCGATTATTGAAGAAATCTAGATTTAATCCCCTAATTAGTTCATTCTTATCGGTTTGATTTTCTTGCCAATTTGCGAGTTCATTTAACCAATAGAGTTCACTTTTAAAAGATTTATTATTTTTTTCTTTATATTGCCAGTGAGCTGCAATACCAAATTCTGCTTTTTGATGCATTTCAATGGTTCGGATTTGGATTTCGATAATTTCGCCAAACGGGCCAAAAATTGTAGTGTGTAATGATTGGTACCCATTTGGTTTTGGTACGGCAATATAATCTTTAATTCTACCTATGAGAGGTCGCCAAGTTTTATGGATTAACCCCAAAACACTATAACAATCTTCAATTGAAGAAACAACAATTCTGACTGCGACAATGTCATAAATTTTATCGATTTGATAGTTAAATTCTACTAATTTTTTCCATAAACTGTATAGTTGTTTTTTGCGGCCATCGATTTCAAAATATTTTATTTTATTTTCATTAAGAATTTTTTTAACTTTGCTAATGGTCTCATTGACAACCTTTTCTTTATGCAGATATTTTTTACCAGTAAGCTTTAATGTTTCTTTATACTCTTTTGGGTAGACATATGGGAAAGATAATGTTTCAAGTGCTGCCTTTAATTTACCCATGCCAAGTCTATGTGCAATTGGAGCATAAACTTCTAATGTTTCTTGGGCAATACGATGTCTTTTGTCTGGTCTAACTCCTTCAAGAGTTTGCATATTGTGCAATCGGTCAGCGAATTTTATTAAAATGACTCGAATATCTTTACTCATTGCAAGTAGCATTTTTCTTAATGATTCAATATGCCGTTTAAATCCAAGTTGTTTTTGTTGATGATTTTGTAGAAATTTTATTGGCAAAAACCATGATTTTTTGATTTTGATTTTTCCGAGTTTTGTGACACCCTCAACTAGTTCGGCAATTTCTTTGCCAAATTTTTCTTCAATCAATTTTTTATATTGTGGATCCTCTTCTTCAGTATCGTGCAAAAGTGCGGCAGCAATGGAAGCGTAATCTAGTTCGTTTTCAGACAAGAAATATGCAACATTAAGTGGATGATCTATATATGATTCGCCTGTTCCGCGTGTTTGATTTTTGTGAACATCACAAGCAAATTTGTAAGCATCTTTAATTATTGCTTGCTCGCGAGTTGAACAATATTTTTTTGCAACAGATAGAACTTTTTCAATT
>Ga0172379_10009888_pt1 | contig 11673 bp, 11 predicted proteins | sample GrowelOW334metaG_FD_119756 | JGI IMG/M metagenome (GOLD analysis project Ga0172379, IMG submission 119756) | Groundwater microbial communities from an aquifer near a municipal landfill in Southern Ontario, Canada - Groundwater well OW334 metaG | ecosystem: Environmental > Aquatic > Deep... | reverse complement strand
AAGCTAAATCATCTGAATGACTCTCTAAGTGAAAAAGTACGTGATGCTCTTGAACGGGCACGTTCCAAAGACCGTTTAATCGCACAGCAGTCACGTCATGCCGCGATGGGAGAAATGATCGAACAAATTGCTCATCAATGGAGACAGCCTCTTAATACCTTGGCTCTTATCAATCAAAATCTTTACTTTAAACGTCAACTTGGTAACTGTGATGAGGCGTGTTATGATACATCACATGCGCAGGTTGAAGAACACCTGCTCTATATGTCTAAAACTATTGATGATTTTAGAAATTATTACAAAATGGATAAGGCTGAAATGCCTGAAGATATTGGAGAGGTTGCTACTATCGCATTACGATTGAGTGAAGTTTTTTTAAACTATACGCGGATTCAGACCCATCTTATTGTCAAAACCTCGAGGAAGGTTATGATTGCTAAAAATGAGATGATTCAAGTGTTTATGAATTTGATTAAGAATGCGCATGATGTGATTAAAGAGCGTCATATAGAAGCAGGTGAGATTACGATTACTATTCAGGAAACACGAGGATGGGTAAAAATTCTAATTGAGGATAATGGGGGAGGTATTGATGAATCACTTACGGATAAAATATTTGATATTTATTTTACTACCAAGTCTGAGGACGAGGGGACAGGATTGGGATTGTATATGTGTCGTTATATTATAGAAGAGAGTTTTAGTGGAAAAATTAGGGTTGAAAATACCTCTCGCGGGGCACGATTTACCATCAGCTTACCTATTGAGCGAACAGTGATGGATATTATGATACAGGGGAAAAATTAATGAATCACTATTTTCATAGACAAATACAATTATGGGGTGAAGAGACGCAACACCTATTGCAAGCAAAGCGGATTGCAATCATTGGAAGCGGGGGATTGGGAAGTTCTCTAGCATTCGCGCTAGGTGCTTCAGGAATTGGAGAAATTCATATTGTTGACTTTGATACGGTAAGTCTTCATAATATTCATCGTCAGATTGCTTTTAAGATGGGAGATGAAGATAAATTTAAAGCAGAGGTCTGTGCTACCGTAGTCGAGGAACGATGCCCCTATGTTAAAGCTGTTGCGCACATAGGTGATTTTGATGAATTTACTCAAAAAAATATTGAAGTCGATCTCATTATTGATGCAACCGATAATCTTGCAACTCGTGGTGAAATCAATACCTACGCTAAATCTAAGCATTTACCATGGATCTATGGTTCAGTTGAAGCATTTCATGGTCAAGTTTGTTTTTTTGAAGAAGCCTCATTTACAGAACTCTTTAAAATCACTTCAAAAACTCCCGCTGGAATTGCAGCACCGATTGTAATGCACATCGCTTCATTGCAAGCAAATTTGGCATTGCGTTATTTGGCGGGCTTAAGTGTACTAAAAGATAAGCTTTATTATCTCTTTTTTAATGATGTGGGGGAATTGATAACGCAAAAGTTTGTATTGCCAAAGTCAGAATAGTTAATAGTGTTTCTTTGGAAGCACGGTTAATGAAATGAATTTTTAAGCGATTTTAATGAGAAGAAATAAAAAAGAAAGAATAAAAATATTTCGCGCCGAAGCACGAAATCAAGTCGCTTGCGCTAAACTTATTTTGCAGCAGGTGCTTCAGCAGCAGGTGCAGTAGCATCAGCAGCAGGTGCTTCAGCAGCAGGTGCAGTAGCGTCAGCAGCAGGTGCAGCAGCGTCAGTAGCAGGTGTAGCTTCAGCAGCAGGTGCTACTTCCTCAGTTGCAGCAGGTGCTGCCTCAGTTTTTGCAGATTCGCTGCACCCGATAAACATAGCAGCTAAAAGCATAGCAGAAACGATTTTCATCATGTAAGACTCCTTAAGAAATATAAGTGGAAGTATACCATTAACTCCCCCATCTTTGTCAAGAGTTTTCATAAAAAAAGAGTAATTTTTTTATGAAAGACCTATATTGCGGAGTTTGCTATGCTCCTAAAATGAAATTTTTTTACTATTTTGGAGTCTTTTGTAACCTTTTGTATCAAAGTAAATACTTTTTTATTCACTTTTTATCCGTTATAATCACTTTTAATTTTGGAATATAGGAGATAATTGTATGATCTCACCATTACGTATTTTTCGTTTAATTCTTCTCTTCGTATTGTTTTTTGGAATTTTCTTATATGCAACACCCTCTATTCCCATCTTATGCTATCACCGTTTTGCACCAAAAATGTATGATTCAATGACAATCAAAACAAAAACATTCGATTCACAGCTCCAATGGTTACACGCAAATGGTTATACGGTGATCTCATTGGAAACCGCAGTTGAGTATATTCAAGGTGGGATCAAATCCATTCCCCCTAAATCCATTGTCATTACAGTGGACGATGGGCATGAAAGTGTTTATACGGATATGGCACCACTTATTTTAAAGTATAAAGTACCTGTAACACTTTTTATTTATCCAAGTGCAATCTCGAATGCTACGTATGCGATGACGTGGGATCAGTTGCGTCAACTTGAAGCGACAAAACTGTTTCAAGTAGAGTCTCATACCTATTGGCACCCTAATTTTAAGCGTGAGAGAAAAAGACTTTCTTCGCAGGAGTATGAAAAATTTGTAACGATTCAGCTGATTAAGTCAAAGTCGGTATTAGAGAAAAAAATGGGACACCCTATTAAGTATTTGGCATGGTCGTTTGGTATTTATGATAGTGATCTTCTCTTAAAAGCAAAAGATGCCGGATATCTAATGGCATTTTCGATTGATAATCACAATGCAAAGGCAGGCATTAATACTATGGCACAACCACGTTATATGATTATTGATGGGTATGATTTGAAACGTTTTGAATCGATTGTTAGCGGGAAAGAGGATAAGTAAAAAAAATTGCTATAATATAAGTATTAAATCCCATTACAAAGGGTGTCTTTTGCACTTTGAACCTTATCCATTTGAAAAATTAACTATGTTATTAGAGGGGATTATCCCAAATTCAGTTTATTCGCCTATTGCTCTTACGATCGGTGAACCACAGTTCGAGACCCCAGCATTTATACAAAAATCAATATGTAAGCACTCCGAAGAGTTGCGCCGTTACCCGAAAACTGCGGGCGAAGTTACTCTTAATGACTCCATGCGAGGATTCGTTAAGAGTCGTTTTGGGGTGGAGCTTAAAACGAATGAATTAATCAGCTCATTTGGAACGCGTGAGGTGCTCTTTAATTTTCCGCAATATTATCTATTTGATAAAAAAGAGGCGGTTATGGCGTATACCAATCCGTTTTATCAGATTTACGAGGGGGCGGCGATTGCGTCACGCTCAAAAGTGATTCACCTCAATTTGACGGAACAAAACGGTTTCAAACCTTTGGTCAATGAAGAGGAGCTTGCGGTTTGCGATTTGGTGATTCTGAATTTTCCGAACAATCCTACGGCTTCGGTATTGTCGGTTGAAGAGTTGGGTGAATGGGTGAAGCTCGCTCTCAAGCATGATTTTCTCCTCATTAACGATGAATGTTACAGTGAGATTTACACGGCGCAAAAAGTTCCTTCACTTTTGGAAGCATCAATTTATGTGGGTAATACGGCGTTTAAAAATGTCCTTGTTATCAATTCCATCTCCAAACGCTCTTCTGCTCCTGGATTACGAAGCGGATTTATTGCTGGGGATGCGGAGATTTTAAAAGGGTATGCGCAATATCGCACGTATATCGGTTGTGCATCGCCTTTGCCTCTTCAAGCAGCGGCAGCAATGGCGTGGGCGGATGATGAGCACGTGCAAGTGGCGAGGAATGTCTATGCCAAAAACTTCCAAGCTGCACAAGAGATTTTGGGCATTGATACCTCAAACGCAACGTTTTATGTGTGGCTCAAAGTAGGGGATGCGTTGGAATTTACGAAGCGCCTCTATCGTGATTATAATCTAAAGGTACTTCCTGGAGAATTCTTGGCACGTGAGGACAATACAGGTGAAAATCCTGGAATCGGCTATATTCGGATCGCATTGGTTGAAGAAACTGTTAAAACTATAGAAGCACTTACACGCCTTAAGGAGGCACTAAATGGATGAATTAAAAGCAAAAATACACAAAGCACAAAGTGAGGGGGATATTGCCTCATTGTATGTTCTCGAAGCGCAGGCGCATGAGTTATTTGATGATGAAACATTGATGGCGTATTATGCCAATATTTTGGATTTGGCATTGGAACGTTTGACGAATGCGTTGGAAAACTTGGATCGTCTTGATATGAATGAGGTTCAAGATTTTGCAACATTACGTGCGTTGTATGAATATGCGATTGAGCATTACAGTGCTGGGTCTGCCACCGATGCGAGTGCATTGTTTGAAGTCATTGGCGGATTGAGTGAAGATGAAGTGTTTAATGAAGCTATGAAGATTCACAGAAGTGCGTGTGATGCAAAAATACCTTTTGATACATTTATTGAAGAGTATGTAGATATGGATGCGGTGCAAGAGGGTGGAAAGTTTTATATTGGGGTTTTTGTAAAAAGCATAGGGAATTGAGATGACTGTTAAAGAGGCAATTCTAAAAGCGCTAGATGAATCAAGTCAGCCATTGCCGTATCAGGATGTTACAAAATACATTGTAGATAATAATTTATATGAAGGTAATGGTTTAACTCTCAATGCAACTGTCTCTGCACAACTTGGTGATTTTATCCGAAAAAATGATACACGGGTTGGGAGAATAAAAGAGGGGCGCTCTTATTTTTATTACTTGACAAAACATGAAGTATTGAATGAAGTAATTGAGATAAAAGAAAAAAGTGAAGTTAAAAAAAGTAGTAAAGCAGATTTTACTGAGAGGGATTTGCATCCACTCTTTGTTAGTTATCTCAAAAGTAAAGGGATTTACGCCAAAACTATTCTTCATGAAGAGTCCAAAAATAGTAAAGATGATACTCAAAAATGGGCACATCCTGATATTGTTGGGGTGAAATTTACAAAATTCAAAAGTGAAGCGAGTATTAGACTACTAAAAACTTTTGAAAAAAAAGATTCATGTGAGATTATTTCGTATGAACTTAAAAAAGAGATAAATTCCGATACCGAACTAAAAAAATGTTATTTTCAAGCGGTATCCAATTCCAGTTGGGCAAATCGTGGCTACTTGGTTGCATTTGAAATAGGGGATCATCTAAAAGAGGAGATGGAGCGGCTCAATAAAGCTTTTGGTATAGGTGTTATCAAGCTACACGCAAATCCATTTGAAAGTCAAATCCTTTTTCAATCTTCGTACAGAGATTTAGATTATCAAACAATAGATAAGCTTTGTCATATAAATACGAAATACAAAGAGTTTATTGAGCAAATTATAACTTTGAATACGGATGAAAAACATTTGGATTTACTATTTAGTGAATTTAATAAAAAATGTGATTTATTTTATGAAAAAGATGAAGAGATAATTAGATATTGTACGGATAAAGATATTCCATTTGAGCAAGAATAAGGAACAAAAATAATGAATGATTTTTTTATTCAAAAACTGGTTATAAAAGATGTCAGAGAGATTAAAAACTTTGCAATACCTTTGGATGACGGTGAGCGAAAACATCTGATTATTACGGGTAAAAACGGGTGTGGAAAAACGAGTACTCTTGTCGAAATAGATAACTTACTAAATAAGCTAATTAATAACCAGTTTGCTCAAATGACACAAATAAAAAAGAATATTGAGCAGTATGAAAATGTAATTGAACAAACACATAAAAATATTGAGAGTTATCAAAAACAAATTGAAATTCAAATCGAGCAAAAAAATAATTTATTTCAAAATCAAGAAGTTAATGGACAGCAGATTGAACAAGTTGAAAATAATATTAAAAGCTATTCATCCAATATTCTAAATGAAAAAACAAATATTCAAAATTATGAAAATCAGATAGTTCAGTGGCAAAAAGACGTTGATGATTTTTCCAAAGTTGAGCTGATATTTTCGAATCAATCAGCAATTTATGAAGATATTGTAAATGGGAAATTTATTTTGGCATTTTTTGAAGCAAAACGACACAATGAACCAACGATGCCACAAACGCCGACAAAGCAAATATTTCAACCAAAATATCAGACGAAAGATAAACTAAATAAAACATTTCTACAATATTTGTTAAATCTTAAAACAGAACAAGCCTTTGCACAAATTCGTCATGATACTGGAACTGTTATTGGTATAAATATATGGTTTGATAATTTTGAAGCAAGACTCAAAGAGCTATTTGAGCAAGAAGAACTAAAACTTTTTTTTGATGATAAGGAATTTAATTTCAAAATTGAATACGACAGTAAAAGCTTTGGATTAAATGAACTATCCGATGGGTATTCTTCATTATTGGCTATTTTAACAGAGTTAATTTTACGTATGGAAGCACAACAAGCGCAAGCGTATGATATGCAAGGTGTTGTTCTAATTGATGAAATCGAAACGCATCTTCATGTTGAATTACAAAAAAAAGTATTGCCATTTTTGGTAAGTTTTTTCCCAAAAATTCAGTTTATTGTCACAACCCATAGCCCCTTTGTCCTATCATCATTATCGAATGCAGTGATTTGTGATTTAGAACGACGAGAAATCGTTAGTAGTGAACGATTTATTAATGCTTCCTATTCGCAAATTGTTAAAAACTATTTTCAAGTGGATAGTGAATTTTCGAGAGTTTTGGTCAATGAGATAAAACAGTATGAAAATATGGTATTGCTTTTTGAAAATGGTAGGCTGGATGAAAAGAGTCAAAAAGAGTTACTAGATTTAGATTTGAAGCTTGATAAACTTTCTTCCATGTTGTCCGATGAGATTTACCTACGATTCAAAGAAGCTCAGGGTAAAATTCAAAATAATGATTAAGATAGAGAGAAATGAAAACCCTAAGGTTGACCATTATTCAAGTTCGCTTGTCCAAGAGTCATTAAAAAAAGATTTTTTCAAAAAGTGTTATATTTGTGAAGAGGTGACGCGCCATTTTGAAGTGGATCATTTTTATCCAAAAAGCCATTATCCCCATCTTTTAAATGAGTATAAAAACCTTTTTTATTGTTGTCAAAAATGCAATAAAATAAAGCCAAAAGTGATTAATACTCACTCTGATAATGAAATTTTAAATTGCTGTGACGTTGACCCCTCGGAGTATATTAAGCTTAAATTGAATATCAGTGAGTGTAAAGTTGAAGTGAGCCAAATTAAAATGAATGATACTCTTGAACATCAGATTAAAGAGACTATCGCCCTTTTGAATCGCGTGTATAATGGTGAAAATTCTCAAAGTACCTCTTGCGAAGATTTGAAAGAAGAAATCAAAATAAAGCTGGTAGAATTTGGACAAAAATTGGATAAATACCAAAAAACAAAATTAAAAAATGCTATATCAGAGGCTATTAGAGAAGAACTTTCTCTTACAGCATCGTATACAACTTTTAAACGATGGATTATTAGAGATAATCTGGCTTTAAACGAGACATTCGGAAACTATTTTGAAAAATAGATTACTAACAATAATTTAATATTAGGGAGAAAAACATGAAAATTCACTTCATCGGTATCGGCGGAATTGGTATTTCGGGGTTGGCAAAGTATATGCGTTTTAGCGGTCATAATGTGAGCGGTTCGGATATGAAAGATACACATATCACGGAGCTGTTGCGTAAGCGTGGGATTACGGTGTTTATTGGGCATGATGCTCATAATATTCCTCAAGATTGCGAGCTGGTGATCCATTCGGCGATTATTAAGCCGACGAATTCAGAAGTCGTTGAGGCGAAGCGTCGCGGGATTGAAGTGTTGCATCGTCGTGATGCTTTATTGCGTATCTTGAATGAGAAAAAAGTGTATGCGGTATGCGGTGCGCACGGTAAAAGTACAACGACGGCAATTTTGGCGGCGATTATGGATGGGAGTGCGATTATTGGTGCGGAGTCTAAGGGATTTGGTTCAAATGTCCGTTACGATGGAAGTACGGATGTGTTGTTGTTTGAAGCCGATGAGAGCGATGGAAGTTTTCTCAACTCCAATCCGTATTGTTCGATTGTGACCAATGCCGAACCTGAGCATATGGAGTATTACAACTATAATATTGATGATTTTCACAATGCGTATCGCCGTTTTATCGAGATGGGAAGTGTTCGGGTGCTCAATGCGGAAGATCCGTTTATGGCGACATTGACGTGTGATGCGTTGCGTCTGTATCCAAGCAAAGATATTACGAATATTACCTATACATTGATCGATGATGAGCCGTATACCCGTTTTCATCTCAAAGGGTTTGGTGAGTTTGAAGTATGGGGCTTTGGGGAGCATATCGCAATGGATGCCTCGTTAGCGATTATGGCAGCGGCTCAGAGTATGAGTATTGCCTCGATTCGTGTCCATTTGCTCAATTTCCGTGGGATTAAGAAGCGTTTTGATGTAATCTTCAAAGGATCGGATCGGGTTATTATCGATGATTACGCTCACCATCCAACCGAGATTAAAGCAACGATGGAATCACTTACAACGTATGCAGAACTCAAAGGGTTTGAGAAAGTTGTCGCGATTTGGCAGCCTCATAAATACTCTCGAACGATTGATAATTTGAAAGCGTTTATAGAATGTTTTGAAGGGGTTGATGAACTCGTCATACTTCCCGTTTGGCGTGCTGGAGAAGAGCCTCGGGAAATTGATTTTGCAGGGGAGTTCGGACGTTATAATCTTATCCTTGCCGATACGCTTCACCGTGAGGGGGATACGATCCAAGTCATACTTGGTGATGAGGTGCTTAAAACCTACGATAAAAATCTTATTGTCGGTTTCGGAGCAGGGGATTTGACCTATCAGCTTCGTGGGATTAAGTGAGCGTGATCCATTGAAAACCACACTTTCCGCTAGTCTTACCGAACTTTTCGGCAAGCTTGATCTTTTACCTCACGTAGCAAAATTGGAATCTTTTTTTGCCCGTCCCCAAAATATTGCTATAGGGGGCGATCAAGAGCGTCATTTTCGTTTTATTGAGGCCCTTGATGCGCTGGAGTTCAAAGCACCACCCAAGAGCATACCGTTTGAGGGGAGTATTAACCATCTCAAGAAGCAGGGTGTTTTACGTTTTGAGGATATTTTCGAGCTTCTTAAAGTGGTGCGCTATTTTCGGACTATGCGCAACAGTGGATTTACAGGACTTATCGGTGAGTGGATGGGGACGATTGTTATTCCTGAACCTTTCAATGAAATAGATGATTTTTTTGATGCTTCAGGTGTGTTTATCGAATCAAAAGATGAAGAACTTTATCGAATTTCACAACGGATAAAAGCGATTAAAACTGATATTGCTGATTCTATCAAACGACTTTTTCATACCCAAAAACTATCCCCATATCTCGTCGATACGCAAGTTCACTATATCAATGATGAAGAGTGTCTCCTTGTACGGGGCGGATTTAACCATGTCCTCAAAGGTGCGGTTATCGGACGGACAGGGGCGGGATTTTTTTATGTTGCACCTGATAGTATTTTGCGCTCCAAAGAGCAGTTACGAAACGTCAATCAAGATAGAGATAGCAAGCTCTACGAATACGCCAAAAAGTTTTCATCCAAACTCTCACCGCTGACACCATTTATCGGATTTATTGACCGTGAATTTGAGCGGTTTGACCATTATCAAGCGCGTGTCCTTTTTGCCCGTGCCCATAATTATGCGATACTAAAACCCCAAAATAACAGCACTATTGTCCTCGATGAATTTTCCCATCCCGCTCTTCATAAACCCAAGCCTATCAGTGTCGAATTTCGGGGTAATCTTTTGATGATTACAGGGGTGAATGCAGGGGGAAAAACGATGCTTCTCAAATCTATCCTCAGTGCGTGTGCAATGGCGAAATACCTAATCCCGATGAAACTCAATGCGCATAAATCGCGTATCGGAAGTTTCAAGCGAATCGAAGCGGTGATCGATGACCCGCAAAGTGTCAGCAATGATATTTCGACGTTTGCAGGGCGGATGGTGCAATTTAGCCATCTGTTTGACCATAAAAACGCCCTTGTGGGGGTCGATGAGATTGAGTTGGGAACCGACAGTGATGAAGCAGCGGCATTGTTTGCCGTTGTATTGGATGAGCTGATTAAGCGAGGACAAAAGATCATTGTCACGACGCACCACAAACGCCTTGCCGCATTGATGGCAGATCGTGATGATGTGGAGCTATTAGCTGCGATTTATGATGAAGAGCGACGTTTACCTACGTATGAATTTTTAAGCGGAACCATCGGAAAAAGTTATGCCTTTGAAACGGCATCTCGATATGGAATTAACGCGGCAATTATCGCAAAAGCCAAAACCGTCTATGGGGACAATCACGAAAAACTCAATATTCTCATTGAGCGCGGTAGTGAGATGGAGCGAAATCTCAAACAAAAAAACAAAGAAGTGGATGAGCGACTAGAATCACTTAAAATGCAAGAATTGACCCTCAAAGAAGCGCGTGAGAATCTTCGCAGTGAACTAGAACGTGAGAAAAACCGTCTCCGAAGTGAATACGATATAGCGATAGGTGAAGCAAAAGAGGCAGCACGTGGGTTGGATATGGCGGCAATCCACCGTCAGCTCAACCGTGCCGCTGCTAAAATTCCTAAACCTGAAGTGCCGAAGATTGCAGAGCTTGAACCCATCATCTACGAAGTAGGGCAGGCGGTGAAATACCGTCATCAGCGTGGCACTATTGTGACTTTAGGAAGTAAAGATGCAATGATCGAAGTGGAGGGGATGCGACTACGTGTGAAGCTTACGGAACTCAAACCTAGTGGGAAAAACCTCCCTACAAAAAAAATCAAACCAACTCATACAGCGCAAATCGACCAGAAAAGTGGTTTGAAACTCGACCTACACGGGATGCGTGGTGAAGAGGCGTGTGAGAAGATGGATAAATTTCTCTCTGATGCACTGTTACAAGGTTTTGATGAGGTGATTATCTATCACGGTATCGGAACGGGGAAACTCTCTTATGCGGTCAAAGAGTTTTTGAAAGTTCATCCGAGTGTTAAAAGTTTTACGGATGCCCCGCAACATTTGGGGGGATTTGGGGCGAAGATTGTGCGGTTGTAAGTATATCTTTAAAAATATAGGTGTCACCCGAGTACCTAATCTCTTAATGATGACAAAAGTATACTATAATATCTCTTGTGCTATATTGTTGCCAATTAAAGATATATAGATATACTTAGGAATTAACATGCTAGAACTCTCTACCCCTTTAGAGATCATCGAAAAACTCTCTGAGCTTATAGAAACCGAAAGAAAAATGCAGCGGCTTCAGCAAAAGGAGCTCTCAGCAAAAGCAGATATTCCATTACCGACGTATAAGCGATTTATCTACGATAAAAAAGTCTCTTTCGAAAATGTTATCAAGCTGTTGGTGGCGCTTCGTTTGTTTGAAAATATCAGTGGCTTGCTCAAACAAAGGGAGTACAAAACCCTTGATGAGATCAGAAAAGAAGACGCATTGCCTAAAAGGATCGATAAATGAAGACGTACGAGGTCGAAGCATTTATTTACGGTCACAAGGTAGGGACGTTGCTTCTTAAAAACGGCGTTGTCTATTTTGAGTATGAATCGGAGTTTAGAGCATCAAGACTGGAGATATCGCCGCTCAAACTGCCGCTTAGCCTAAATGGAGTTTACACCAACAATGACGACCGATATTTTGAAGGGCTT
>Ga0172379_10009887_pt1 | contig 11673 bp, 10 predicted proteins | sample GrowelOW334metaG_FD_119756 | JGI IMG/M metagenome (GOLD analysis project Ga0172379, IMG submission 119756) | Groundwater microbial communities from an aquifer near a municipal landfill in Southern Ontario, Canada - Groundwater well OW334 metaG | ecosystem: Environmental > Aquatic > Deep... | reverse complement strand
GAGGCGCTGGCCGCGCTGGCCGCCGCCGACGCCGCCTACGACGAGGGAAAAGGAAGCTGGCCCACGCTCGGCGTTGACGCCCGCATTGCCCACATGGAGGATTTCGTCCGCCGCATGAAGGAAAAGCGCGCCGAAGTGGTGAAGCTGCTGATGTGGGAAATAGGGAAGTCGCTCGAAGATTCCCATAAGGAATTCGACCGCACGGTAGAATATATCGTGGACACACTGAGCGCGCTGAAGGACCTGGACAGGGCATCTTCGCGCCTCAGCGTGACGCAGGGCATCATAGCGCAGATAAAGCGCGCGCCACTGGGCGTGGTACTGTGCATGGGTCCCTACAATTATCCCCTCAACGAAACTTTCACCACCCTGATCCCGGCCCTGCTGATGGGCAACACCGTAGTTTTCAAGCCGCCCAAGTACGGTGTGCTGTTGCACCGGCCGCTGCTGGAAGCGTTCAGGGACGCCTTCCCCGGGGGCGTGGTAAACACGCTTTACGGCGCGGGCCGGAGCATTATCGGGCCCCTGATGAAAACCGGCAAAGTGAACGTGCTGGCTTTTATCGGCTCCAGCAAGGTGGCAGATATTTTAAAGCAGCAGCATCCCGCGCCGCACCGCCTGCGCTGCGTGCTGGGACTGGACGCGAAGAACGCCGGCATAATACTGCCGGACGCTGACCTCGACCTGGCCGTGAGCGAATGTCTGGCAGGCGCACTGTCCTATAACGGCCAGCGCTGCACCGCGCTCAAAATACTTTTCGTGCACCGCTCGGTGCAGAGCGAGTTCCAGAAGAAACTGGTGACCGCGATAGGGGATATGAAGCTGGGCATGCCCTGGGAGCCGAAGGTAATGTTTACGCCCCTGCCGGAGGAAGAGAAAGTCCCCTACCTGGCGGAAGTGATAGCTGACGCGAAAAAACACGGCGCGAAAGTTATCAACGAAGGCGGCGGCCTTTCCAACGGCAATTTCGTCTACCCGGCGGTTGTCTATCCCGTCAACGACAAAATGCGGCTGTGGCGCGAGGAGCAGTTCGGCCCGGTAGTGCCGGTGGTGCCGTTCAGCGACATAAAGGAACCTCTTAAATACGTGGTGGATTCTAATTTCGGCCAGCAGGTGAGCGTATTCGGGCGGAACCTGGAGGAGATCGCGCCCATGCTTGATACGTTGGTCAACCAAGTCTGCCGCGTGAACATCAACTGCCAGTGCCAACGCGGGCCGGACGTTTTCCCCTTCACCGGCCGCAAGGATTCCGCTGAAGGCACGCTGTCCGTGTCCGATGCGCTGCGCGTGTTCTCCATCCGTACGCTGGTGGCGGCCAAAGATTCGGACGCTAATAAAAAATTGATACGAGGCATACTGAGGAGCCGTAAATCCAAATTCCTTTCCACAGATTTTATACTGTAATGGGCGATAAAAATATTTCCGGGATAATTCAGAGATTAAAAAAAGCCTATCCGGACGCTTACTGCTCGCTGGACCACAAGGATCCTTACCAGCTGCTGATAGCGACTATCCTCTCGGCCCAGTGCACCGACGAGCGCGTGAACATGGTCACCCCGGCGCTGTTTAAAAAATACCCGAACCCGGCGGCAATGGCCGCGGCCACGCTGACGAACCTGGAAAAGCTGGTCCACTCCACGGGTTTTTATAAAAATAAAGCGCTGGCCCTGAAAGAGACTTCGAAAGCGATAATGGAGAATTTCGGCGGCAAAGTGCCGCGCTCCATGGAAGAGCTGCTTACCCTGCGCGGCGTGGCGCGCAAGACCGCCAACGTGGTGCTGGGCAGCGCCTACGGCATAGCCGCCGGCGTGGTGGTGGATACGCATGTGAAGCGCCTGGCCTTCCGCTTGGGCCTCACCAAAGAGACCGACCCCGGAAAGATAGAGAAAGTCCTCATGAAAACCGTGCCCAGGACCGACTGGATCTGGTTCGCCCACGCCCTGGTGCTGCACGGCCGCACCGTCTGCGACGCCCGCAAGCCCCTCTGCAATAAATGCCCGCTGTCCCCCCTCTGCCCTAAGCGAGGGGTTACCAGAAATAAATAATAAGCCGCGGCTTAGAGGTCGGTTATATCCTGGAAGATCACTCCGGCGCCCATCACTTTTCCGTCCACGCCTTTGATGTTTATAGAGCTGTAGCCGATAAGCTTTTTTTTGCCGTTTACGGCGCAGGAGAATTCCTGCCGGCGCACGGTCTTGTTCTGCTTAAGCACGTCACCTATCGCGCCTACCACTTCGGGACACAGTTGGAACAGTTCAACTACCGGCTTATTCAGGTATTCCTGGCCCACCTCGAAGATCTCCGACGCCTTGAGATTGAAGAAGATCACGCGCCCTTCCAGGTCGGCGCCGATAAACCCGCCGGACAGGTTGTTTATTGTACTTTCGCCTTTAAGGTTCAGCTGGTTTATAGTGGCCTCAAGCCTGCGGATATAAACGTCGCGCCCCACCAGCGCCGCCAGCACGCCCGCCGCCTTAAATTCATCTTCGGTAAAAGCCCCTTCTATGGAGTTAATATACTCCACCACACCCAGCAGCAGGCCGTTGGCGATTACCGGGGCGGCAATAACGGTTTTTGTTTTAAAACCGCTGCCCTGATCCACTTTCCTGGTAACGAACGGACTGTTCTCGGCGTCGTTTATCAGGATGGTCTTCCTGGTCTCGGCGCAGGCCCCGACAGCACCCTGGTAGCCGAAGCCGAGCCCCACCAGGTCCCCGCCCACGGGGCCGATGCTGTGCTTGAAAGTAAGCCGGCGCTTTACATCGTCGGCCTCGAAAAAGCTGGCGGCATGGCAGTTCAGCAGCCCGGCACCTTTGCGCACCAGGTAGTTCCAGAGGGCGTCCTCGCTGGGCGGGTTTTCAAGCGCGAGGTCATCGGAGAATTTCAGCAGCAGCTCAAGGGTGTCTGACATTTTTCACCTTTTTAGCCTGCGCGGCAGGCTGTATCATGCGGATGCTCTCTTTAGGCTGGAAGCGCTGCCGTGCGGCTGGCGGAGGCTTTCCCGGTAAATCCAGTGTTTTTTTAGAGGATGGGCGCCGCAGTGCGGCCAGCTCCCGCTCCTTCCTGGACTGCTGCGGAACTTTGAAAAGGTCAAGAACACCCTCGACCAGCGCCTGGGAAAGCTTCTCCTGGAACGCAGGGTTGTTGAGCATTTCCTCCTGGTCGGGGAAGATCATATAGGCGTTCTCTATAAGCACCGCCGGCATCCAGGTAAGCCGCGCCACCAGGTAGTCGCCGTAGCGCAGGCCTTCGTCGGGCAAAGGTATGTTTTTCACATATGATTTATGCACCGCGGCGGCAAAGTCGCGGCTGTGGAGCTGGTAGTAATAGATAGAGAAACCGCGCGGCTGGGAGAAAGGGTCCTCTCCGTCGCCTATGGCGTTATTATGGATGCTTATAAACAGGTCCCCGCCGAGGTCTTTCGCTATTTTGGGACGGTCCGGCAGCGGCACATTCTCGTCGCCATAGCGGGTCATCTGCACGGAAGCGCCCAGCATAAGCAGCTGTCCCCTCAGCTTCTGGGCGATGGCGAGGTTCACCTGGAATTCAAAGGTGGCCTTGGGCCCGATGGCACCGTCATACGGAGTAGTGAACTTAGGAGAGTGTCCGGGGTCCAGGATCACGGAAAGGCCGGCCAGGGGTTTGGGCCAGGTCAGAGCCGGGGCCGGCTTGCGGCGCAGCTCCACCAGCAGCGTCTTGCCCGAATAGGAAATATTATAGCCCCATACCGCTTCAGGCCCGGTCTCAAAATCTATTTCCGCCTTAGTCGTGCCGGCCTGCCGGAAAACCACGTTTTTAACGAAGGTATCCGAGGAATCATAGACCACCCAGTTAGTATGCAGATTGGTGTAGTAAAGGGTCAGACGCAGGCCGCCGGGCGTCTCTTCCGCGGTATAAGGTACGCGGTCATAAAGCCCCACAGCAGCCTGCGCGCCGTAAGCTGTTTTCTTTAGGCGTATCGCGCCTGTTTCCGTGAACGGCGGGGCCGGGAACTGGCCCGCCGCGGACGTGACCACCTTAGAATCGTCCAGCCAGCCGGTTTCCGAGGAGGACAGCGCGATGCGCCGCATGCCGCTCATCCGCCCGTTGCTCACAAGTTTTACGCCCTTGGGCAGGAACATCAGGTAGCCGCCGTCAGGAGCGTTGCGCAGTATCGCCGTGTCGGTAGAGGTCTCCACCAGCGTTTCGCCACTGATAACTTTTACGCGCCCCCTGGACCCGGTCTCCGCGTCGCTCCTGAACAGGCCAGTTTTAAAACGGATGCTTACAAAACCTTCGGTGCCCGTGTCCGAGACCCTAGCCTTGTACGCGCCATAATAACGCCCGGTACCGGCCGGCAGTTCGGTCATTGGCTCGTCAGTAACCATCCCATCTATGGAGAAAACAGCTTCCATCCCGGGTGCGCCTGAGGCCTGCACTTTAATATACTCTCCGGGGAGCACTTCCATATTCGACCCCACGGAGTTAAGCGAAAGCCAGACATCGTCGTCGTCGGACTTGGGGCGCGCGAGGCCTTTTACTTTTACGCTGCGCTGCACGGTAGTCCCGCCTCCCAGCGAGCCGATAAACGCGAAATCGCCGGAGGCTATGGGCAGGTAGGCGATAAAACCGCCGTTGGTATGCACGGTTATTTTTTCCCCGTTTATGGAAAAGGGGGCGGTAGCCGGAGAAATATTACCGAACACGAAAGTTTTGGAAACATCCGGGATGGAGGAACCCTCAGCGGGATAGACAAAATTAATTTCGCCGGCGGCCAGCGGGAAGCGGGCCAGCAGCGACAGCAGCAAAACACTTAATAACCGGGAAGAAACCATAGAATCGCCTGTTTACCGGGCTGCCGGAGCATTTAATCTAAGCGCAACAGAAAGTTAACAGCGCTGGACTACAATTATAATATATTTACCATTATGAAACGATTGGCGCTCCTACTGACATTGCTGCTACCGGCAGCCGCCGCATTCCCCGCGAATTTCACCGGGTTTCGCCCCGGGGCGCGGGCCAACGCCATGGGGACCGCTTTTTCCACCGTGGAAGGCGACCCCTACGCGATCTTTTACAACCCGGCGAACCTCACCACCCTTACGAACATCGAGGCCCGCTTTGAAACCGGGCGCAGGCTGTCGGCCGCGACTAACAGGGGCGAAGCCTCCATAGCTTATGTGCGGCCCCTGCCGGAAAAAAGGAATCGCGTCGTGGGGCTCGGGCTTTACTCGTCCCGCTCCGGCAAGACGTTTTCCCAGGACTCGCTTACCGCCGTCTTCGGCGACCGCACCGTGCTGAAGTATTTTCAGAAACCCATATATTACGGAGGCGGCGTGAAGCTGCTAAGCTTGCGCTACCCGGGCAGGAACCAGTTGGGCCTCGGCCTGGAGGCCGGCGCGCTGGTTGGCAGCGACTCCGGCCTGCGGACGGCCCTGGTGCTGTCGGACGCGGTTTTCGGGCTGGGAAAGACAGGCGCCACCCTGACGCTGGGCAATTCGTATATTTTCAACTATATCACGGTACTGGCGGATTTCCGCGTGCGCGGCGCTTACTCCGAACTTTACTTTGGCGCGGAATACCCGCTTTTCAACGGGCTGCTGCACGCCCGCGCCGGAAAGGGAATTTCTGCGGACGGGGGAGATTACATGGCCTTAGGCGTCGGCATAAACACTTTACCTTGGCTCATCGATTTCACTTTCTCCGTCCCGGTTAAAGGCTACGGCAGCAACGCCGGCTACTACGGGATAAACGCGGGCTGCCGCTTCGGGGCCGCGACGTTCAGCGAAAACCTGGTAGGCGACGCCTCCCGGCAGGTTGAAAGTTTCAAAGTGCAGGTCGCCGAACTGCGCAACCAGAAAGCTAACCTTGACAATGCGATTGCCGCCGCCCGGGTAAGCAGGGGAATCCTGGAAACGGACCTCACGCTGATGCAGGTCCGCGCGAGGGAGATGGACAAGAATCTCAGAGACATAGAGATGCACACGCTGGAGGCCCTGTACATTAAAGAAAATCCCAAACCGGCAAAAAGGGCGCTTCCCTCCCCGCCCCAGGAGCGCTGGCCCAAACTGCACAAAGCGGCGGCCGGGGAAACGCTGCGCTCCATCGCTTCCAAGTACTACGGCAACCCGAATTTGTGGGAGCGCATTTACGAAGCGAACGAGAAATCCGTACTGAAGGGCCTGCCTGTGGAGGGCGCGATTTTTACCATCCCCCCCCCGCCGGCGCCGGGCAGGTAAAACATTTTACGCGGGCGGCATGACAATTATGTTCAACACCATACTGATAATCTGCGCCTCTGAAAAACAACGGTTGATGCTGCGCGGGATTTTTAAGAACCTCGGAGCCGACGCCGTCTTTTCACTCGACCTGAACGACGCGCTCTCTGTTTTTGAGAAAGCGAGGCCCGCGGCGGTATTTATTACGGACGGCGAGGAGCCGCCTGCTGAAATTCAGCTGCGTGAATTAAGGCGCGTCGCCCCTTTTATTCCCCTGATTCCGCTTTTGCAGCGGCGCAACGCTACCCGGGCAGTCGAACTTATGAAAGCCGGAGCGTTCGACTGCGCCCAGAGCCCGTGGACCGAGGAAACGCTGCTACCGCTTTATAAAAAGTCGCTGAATCTTAGCGGCACCACGCTCGAGCTGGACACAAATTGCCTGCGCGCCCGGCGCAGGGCGCGGGCACTGACACTGGCGGCGCTGTGCGCGCTGACGGGCTTCGCCGGCGGGCTGTATTACGGGCAGAAGAAATACTCACCGCCCCAAGCGGCGCAGGAAACCTTCGTGCTGCCATATTCCCATCCGTCCGGGATAGTGATTAAAAAAGATTCCGTAATGATAAGCGACTGGCATACCCAGACGGTTTACGAACATGCCATAAAGGATTTCAACATACTGCGGGTAGTGAACCTGCCGGAAACGACGCCCGTAGCTATGGCCGCCGGGCAGGACTCTTTCTGGCTGGCCGGAACCGATGGAGTAATAGAAAAGCGCCTGCCCGACGCGCGCTTTACGCTGGTTTCAAAGAGCGCGCCGCTCAGCCCTATTCCCGACGGCGCTTGTTTTGACGGGCTCTACTTCTGGACCGCGGATTCGCGTTCCGGCCAGTTGGTGAAGCGCCTGCCCGCGGATGCGCTGTCCCCGATACAAACCTTCACTTACCCCGGCCGGAAGCTGGGCGCTTTCGCCTGCGACACCCGCTTCCTGTGGGCGGCGGATTCCGGACTGAGAGCGCTTGTTAAAATGTCGCTGGACGACCCGGAACGGATAATTTCGCAAACCGAAATCGCGGCCTACGCGTCCAAAACCCTGAACATCTCCGCGCTGGCGGTCAGGGAAGGCCGAATCTGGTTTACCGGCGAGGATAAAGGGCGCGGGCTGGTTTTTTTCAAAGATGAACCCAAGTAAGAATTATATTTTTATCCCGGTTATCATAAAAACCTCCCTCGACCTGCCGCCGCTCTGGGGCCGGCTCGCCCGCCTTTCCCCCCTCGGGGCGGAACTGGTCAGCCAGTTTGAGCTGCCGGCGGGCAGGGTGGTAACACTTTCCTTTGAACTGCGCGACGCTTTCGAGGATATCCGCGCGCGCATAACCGCGGCCCTGCAAGACAGCGATGGGTACTTCAGCTATTCCCTTGTTTTCCTCGACCCTGCCCAGTCCGCGTTGCTGCAGGCGGCCCTCCAATAAGCCGCGCAAATAGGCTACAATTTACTCATGGTTATTACACGTTTACGGCTCATTATGGCCGGCGCGCTTATTGTTATGGCGGCCGGGGGCGTCTTCACCTGGCTGCAGTATAAAAAGATTTCCGGCTACATTACGGAGCAGGTAAGCGGCAAGGCCGCAAAAAAACTGGGCCGACAGATAAAACTGGGCCAGGTTTCTTTTTCCCTGCTCGACGGAGTAGTAATTACCGACACCTGCGTTTCGCGCCGGCCGGATTTCTCAAAGGGCATGTTTTTTTGCGCCGACAGGGTAATGATTCGCCCGAGTATAACGGCGCTGCTCCGCAACAAAGTTTACTTCTCAAAAATAGTCCTGGAAAAGCCGGTGCTAAAGGTCAGGGAGCAGGATGGCGCCTGGGACTTTGCTGACCTGCTGGCGCTGCTGCCCGAAACCAGCAAGGGCCTTTACCTTACCTGGAACGCCAGCGAGCTTACTATGAAGGACGCAGTGCTGGAGGCCGACCTGCAGTCCTCCGGGCTTTCCTTCGCGCTTGAAGACGCGTCGCTGACGCTTGGGCATTACTCCGCCTTCGGAGGCAACTACGGCCTGGAAACCGCGGGGACGGTAAAAAGCGCGGTGAAAAGCAAGCTCCTCAGTGCGGACGTAAAAATAGACGCCGAAGCCAATTTTGATTACACCGGCCTGGCCTCTACCAAGGGCAGGTTTACCGCGGCCAATGCCTCTTACGGCGCTATCTCGCTGGACAACCTTGAGGCTGATTGGTCATTTTTCAACCTGCTTAAACCGCTGGCCGAAAAGAATTATTCCATCAACGTCACCGCGGGTAGGCTGCTTGTCCCGGGCCGGGAGAACTCCGGAAGGGACAGCGTCGCGAAAGGCCTCGCCCTGTTTTCCGCCGCCATGGGCAAGCCGACCCCGAAGATCCAGGACATAGAAATGTCTTCGCTCAAAGCCGCGTTCAGGCTTGACGATTCCGTTCTTTCAGTGAATAAGATAGCGCTGCGCACCAATTTCATGAACCTGGACGCCGGCATTTCCATAGACGGCCCGGCGGGCAAGGCGGACGCCGAACTTGAAGCGGACATCGGGACCAACAAGCTGCAAATGTCGGCTTCCGGCCCGATTGCGAACCCGGAAATTAAGCCGCTGCTTTCCTCAACCCTTTCCGGGAAATTCAAGGCCTCCCTGGCCGGCATAGAACAGTGGCTGCTGAAATTATTTCCTGTTACAGGAGAAAAGAATGTCTAAGAAGGTAATAATAATAGGTTCCGGCCCTGGCGGCTATCCGGCCGCCCTGCGCCTTAAAGAGCTGGGCGCCGACGTCACGATAGTCGAATCCTGGGATTTCGGCGGCACCTGCCTCAACCGCGGCTGTATTCCCTCCAAGGCCTTCCTGGATACCGGGCACCGGGTACACGCCTTTGAAGGCCTGCGCGGGCTGCTGAAGGACGGCTCCGGGATGAATTTTTCCGCCGGGATGCTGGACTGGGATAAGGTCAAGGCACGGCGCGCCGGGGTGATAGCGAAACTGCGGACTTCGCTTGAAAAACTTTTTCAGGCTAAAAAAATAGAAGTTATACGCGGCCGCGCCGCTTTTTCCGGCCTAAACGAAGTTACGATAACCGGACCACAGGGAGAAATCACACGGCAGTTCGACGCAGCCGTGCTGGCCGCCGGCACCAGGCCCAGCTTCCCCCCTCTCTTCCGGGATTTCCACGAACAGCTGACGGACTCCGACCGCGTGTTCGACCTGCCGCGCCTGCCAGGCTCGCTCTTGATAATCGGCGCCGGGGTAATAGGCCTTGAGTTCGCCTGTTTCTTCAACGCCATAGGCGTTGAGGTTTCCGTGCTTGAGCTCCTGCCCGACATACTGGCAGGCGAGGATCCGCAGGTTACGCGCGCGGTGCGCGCCTCTTTCGAGAAGCGCGGCGTTAAATTACACCTGGGGAAAAAGGCGGAGCGCATTGAAATTTCCGGCGGAATCAAAACGGTGCAGCTCGAGGACGGCACCAAGCTGGCGGCGGAAGAGATACTTGTGGGCGCGGGGCGCGCGGCCGACCTGGCCGGCATGGGGCTGGAGGCCCTGGGGCTGGCCTGGGACAGGCGCGGGGTAAAGGTGGACGAATTCATGCAGACCACCCTGCCGCAGGTATACGCCGTGGGCGACGTCAACGGTATTTCACCGCTGGCACATTCAGCCAGCCGCCAGGGCGAAATAGCCGCCGAGAATATCATGGGTGCGCGACGCACTTTCGACGCGGACATCGTACCCCGCTGCGTCTATTCCTGGCCAGAAGTCGGTTCCGTAGGCCTGAACAAAGCGCAGGCCGAGGCGAGAGGGCTCGCCATAAGGACCGCGAGGTCGTATTTCCTCGGCATAGGCAAAGCGGTGGCCACGGACGAGACGGAAGGCTTCGTCCAGCTCGTTTTCAGCGCCGCCGACGAAACCGTGCTGGGCGCGCAGATAGTGGGCGGGCCCGCTACGGAGCTGATACATGTGCTGGCACTGGCCGTGAAGCTAAAGCTTAAGCGCGCCGACCTGAAAGAAATAATTTACGCACATCCGACCATGGCGGAAGCCATACAGGAAGCGTTAAATAAATAGCCTGGAGTCGATGGTCTTATTTTTTTGTGCCGATCAAGATTCTATCCTGGAATGTTAACGGCTACCGGGCCATTCTTAAAAAAGGGTTCGGACCGTTCCTGATTTCGGCCAGGCCGGACATACTCGGCCTGCAGGAAGTAAAAGCCTGCGCGGACCAGCTCACGCCGAAAGACACGACTTTTCCCGGCTATAAATACAGCTGGAATTGCGCCGAAAAGAAAGGCTACAGCGGGGTAGCCGCTTTTTACAGGGCGGAACCGCTCGCGGTGATGAACGGCTTCGGCGAACGGCGCTTTGACAGCGAAGGCCGGGTAATTGCGCTGGAATATAAAGATTTTCATCTGCTGAACGTCTATTTCCCCAACGGCGGGCAGGGCCCGGAGCGGCTGGCCTATAAGCTGGAATTTTATGAGTCCTTTCTGGCGCACATAGAGAAACTGCGCAAGACAGGCAAAGCCGTAATTTTCTGCGGCGACGTGAACACCGCCCACATGGAAATAGACCTGGCCCGCCCCAAAGAGAACGCCGGGAACTCCGGTTTTATGCCTGTAGAGCGCGCCTGGCTGGACAAGATCACCGGTCTTGGCTGGGTGGACACTTTCCGCTCTTTCCACCCGGAGCCGGACCAATACACCTGGTGGGATTACAAAACCCGCGCCCGCGAAAGGAACGTAGGCTGGCGCATAGATTATTTTTTCATCAACAAGGAAAAAGCGTCACTGGTAAGCGACGCCTTCATATTGCCCGGGGCACAGGGCTCCGACCACTGCCCCGCCGGCATAAGCCTGAACCTGTGAGTAGCCGCGGGAGAAAACGGCCTGCGCGTTATTACCGGAGCCGGAATTTAATAAATATTGTAAGATAGTGTTACGGTCAAAACACGGATTTTAAGGGATGATAAGATGAAAATACTGATTGCCGACGACGAGCCGCTCATAGTAGAGCTGTTGTCAGAATACCTGACCGGTGCGGGGCATACCGTCGCCGCCGCCTACGACGCCGCGACGCTGGTGGAAATGGCCCAGGCCGATGTCCCCGGACTTATTTTTCTGGACATTAATATGCCGGGCATCAGGAACGCGTCGGCATCGCCCCAGATAACGATACCCCACGCCTTAAGACAGATACCGATAGTGGCGATAACGGGCAATGAAAGGAAGACAGTATACCAGATGGGGCTGCCGGCAAATATCGAGGTTATACAAAAACCGGTGGAATTCGCTGAACTAGAAGCGGCAATAAAAAAGTTTTCCGAGGCTGTTTAGCGGCCGCAGCGCCGGCGTCAGGCCGGATAGCCGACCGAAATTATTTCAAGATCCAAGTCTCCGCCTTTGCGCTCCAGCCGTACATGCGCGCCCCGCTTTTTCCCCAACAGGGCCCCGGCCAGCGGCGAGGCCCAGTT
>Ga0172379_10009886_pt1 | contig 11673 bp, 13 predicted proteins | sample GrowelOW334metaG_FD_119756 | JGI IMG/M metagenome (GOLD analysis project Ga0172379, IMG submission 119756) | Groundwater microbial communities from an aquifer near a municipal landfill in Southern Ontario, Canada - Groundwater well OW334 metaG | ecosystem: Environmental > Aquatic > Deep... | reverse complement strand
CAGTATGATATTTTTTTCGTTTATTCTATAATTCAGTAATAGAAATAAGTCAAATTATTAATTTTTTACAAAAGATATTTATGTATAAAAAAGCGACCCCCTATATTATTTCGGCCCTTTTGGTCGGCGGAGCATTAACGACATTCGCAGAGACCGATACCTCAACTGACGCAACGGTTTCTTCTCCGACTATAACGAATCCGGTGATTATAAAGACCGGTGAAGAACCGAAAACGAATATGCCGACGATAAATAAGCCGATAACGTCTCAAATTCAAAAAGAGATGATCCTTCAGGTCGGACCAAAAGGGGAAGTTCTTTTAAGGGGAGTTCTCGTATCGGCAACAGCCGGCGTGATCACCGTAAAAAGTTGGGGCGGAGTGTGGACCGTCAATATTCCTACCGGCGCGGAAGTTTTGCCGGTCATTGTAAATAATGATGTTACCAAATTCGTCGTCGGCGATTACATTGGGGTTCAGGGATACGTGTCTACGAGCGAAAGCTGGACTATCAACGCCAAGGTGGTCAGAAATCGTGAGCCTGCATCGGAAAAACCGGGAAGAGGCGAGGAGCATGCTTTGAATGGAAGCAGTACCGCTGGCGGTCAGGTTCAAAAAACGGAACAGCAGAAACAAAATACTCAGAATGAAGAACATAAAATACAACCGAAACCCCCGGTGCAGGCACAAAAGACCAGTGAAGGAGACCAGAACAAACAACAAGGGATACAGTCTCAGATCCAATTGATCCTCCAACAGATAAGCGAACTTCGCTCACGGTTGGATAAGAATATCGCGCCGAAACCAACCGCAACATCAGCCTCTCAAACTTCGGCGACCACACAGACAACGGCTACTGCTCCGATACAATAAACCGATAACGAATCCGTTTTGAAGTTGATCAAACAAAACAAAAAAGTGCAGCGAGACCATTCGCTGCACTTTTTTTGTTTGTTCATCCACAAAAGATATTTCTCATGATATTATGGAATATATATGTTTAAACTTATGCCACCAGACAACGATACCGACAAGCGAGATTTCAGAGCGATTCTTTTTCTCATCGTTTTTGCCGCGGGCGCGTACTTTTATCACGTCAATTTTCAAGGAGGTCCATGCGCAAGGCCTATCAAATATCATTTGGGAACGTTTGATAAAAGTTTTGGCGTGAGCAAAGAAAGTTTTCTTAAAGCGGTTTCATCAGCCGAAGACTTATGGGAAAAAAAAGAGGGAAAGGATTTGTTTGAATATACCGACAAAGACGGATTTTCAGTAAATCTCATATACGATGACCGGCAAGCGATTACAGAACGCGACACCCTTTTAAAGGCGAATATCGCTGACAATTCAAATTTGGCGGATTCGGTAAGATCGGAACTCCTTGCTCTTGAAAGACAATACGACCTTGCTTCCGCCCGATATGAAAAAATGCTCGCGGATTTCAACAATGAACAGAACGCCTACCTTCAAAGAGTGAAAGCGTTAAATAAAAAAGGCGGAGCAAGCGGAAATGAATATCAAGAACTTACCGCTGAACGCAATCGTTTATCGTCTGGAATAGCGGTCATTGAAGAACAAAGAAATGAAGTAAACGCCATCGCACAGGAAAGAAATGATCTTGCCAAAAAATACAATCTGGTCGCGGCGGATATCAATGAAAAGGTTGATATCGTTAATCAGACCGCCGGCGAAAGATTTGATGTCGGAGAATACATTTCAGATAAAGAAGGGGAACGGATAAATATCTTTCAGTTTGAAAACCGCGACAAAATGATCCGCGTGCTTGCCCACGAATTCGGGCATGTTCTCGGAATTGAGCACGTATCCGATCCTTCCTCCATCATGTATGAACTTAACGTCGGAACGAAGGTGTCGCTCGGCACGGGGGATATTTCCGCACTCAAAGAACTCTGTGAAAAAAAATAAAGCAACACTTCATAATCATTCTTACAAACACCATTGATCTGTTTTTTAATTTTATTCGCGTTATTCATATTTTATGAAAAAATACATTTATATTATTTCGTGGATAGTTCTCGGGTCTTTGCTTGCTCTCTTGGCTCATGCGGGAATGGAAATAGGGTATATCAATTATCTTCTCGCACAAAATATCGTTCCCGTGAATTACGGTTCTTTCGGAGGACATTATTGCGCGCTTCCCGTTTGGCTTCAATCGGGGCTTGTCGCTGTCGGCCTCTTTGGAGGTTTTCTTGCCGGGAAGTATTTTTATCGCGTCATCTACATAGAAAAAAGGTATCACTGGAAAAAGTAATTTATCAAATAAAAAACGTCCTTCCGACGTTTTTTATTTATTTGATATATTATTAAAATCGTGGTATAATCATAATCAGAATAAAGTTATTTGTCACTAAGGAGAAAGAAATGCTCTATCCCGTTGAAAGCGAAAAACGAGAGGTCAAAAGCCTTTCGGGAATCTGGAACTTTAAACTTGATACCGACGATACAGGAGAAAAAGACGGATGGTTTACCAAAAAACTTACCGACACTATTCCGATGCCTGTTCCGGCAAGCTATAACGATATAACCCAAGATGCGTCTATACGCGACCATGTTGGAGAGGTTTGGTACGAAACAACATTTTTTGTTCCCGTATCATGGAAAGAAAAGAAAGTTTTTGTGCGGTTTGGAAGCGTGTCCCATTCCGCGAAGGTGTGGCTGAACGGCGCGAAAGTAACATCTCACAAGGGCGGTTTCCTTCCTTTTGAAGCGGATGTTTCCGTCTTCCTTGAATACGGCGAAGAAAACCGAATGACCGTCAAAGTAAGCAATATACTTGATTGGTCTTCGCTTCCTGTCGGAGAGATCAAAGAATGGCATGACGATATGCACGAAAAAGGATATCGCACTCAGGAATACTTTCACGATTTTTTTAATTTTTCGGGTATCCATCGTCCGGTCCTTCTCTCTGTTGTTCCCAAAAATTACATCGCCGATATCTCCGTTAAAACGAACGTCCAAAATACGGATGGCATTGTAAAATACGAAACGGCGATACAAGGGGCGTTCGGAACGGTCAGAGCAAAACTTTTTGACGAAGACCGCAAGGTGGTCGCCGAAAGTTTCGGCATTAAAGGGCAACTGGTCGTAAAAAATGCGAAACTTTGGCAGCCGGGAAAATCCTATCTGTATACTCTCGCGATAGAAAGTTTGGATCAGAAAGGCGAGATTGAAGATATTTATCGTTTGCCGATCGGTATCAGAACCGTTGAAATAAAAGGAAAGCAATTTCTCATTAACGGAAAACCTTTCTATTTTCAAGGCTTTGGCAAACACGAAGATATGAATATCAAAGGCAAAGGTTACGACGATGTGATGAGCGTAAAAGATTTCAATCTGATGAAGTGGATCGGCGCGAATTCTTTCAGAACATCGCATTATCCGTATGCGGACGAAATAATGAATCTGGCTGACCGGGAAGGTTTTATCGTTATTGATGAAGTGCCCGCGGTCGGAATGAATAAATGGAATCGCGACGAAAAGATCTTTTCTCCCGAAAGAGTAAATGAGAAAACTTTAGCCCATCATCTTGATACTATCGGAGAACTCATAGACCGAGACAAAAATCATCCGTGCGTGGTCATGTGGAGCGTCGCCAATGAACCGACCTCTTATGAAGAAGAATCCGCACCGTACTTTGAAGCCGTTGCAAAACACACCAGAGAGTTGGACGATACCAGACCGATCACCTTGGTCAATTGTTCTTCTCCCGACGAATGCAAGGTCGCGCAATTCTTTGATGTCGTGTGCGTAAACCGATATTTTGGCTGGTATTCAGATTCAGGAAGGCTTGAAGTTATTCCGATTCAACTTGAACGCGAATTGAGCGGCTGGTTTGATCGTTTCGGAAAGCCCGTGATCTTGAGCGAATACGGCGCAGACACCATCCCCGGTTTTCACAGCGATCCTCCGGTTATGTTTACCGAAGAGTTTCAGTGCGAATTTTTAAGACTCTATCACACGGTTTTAGATAAACTTGATTTTGTTATCGGAGAACACGTGTGGAACTTCGCCGATTTTGCCACCAAGCAAGGCACGACCCGAGTCGGCGGAAATAAAAAAGGCGTCTTCACGAGAGAAAGACAACCAAAAATGGCCGCTCATTTTCTCAAAGAAAGATGGAATAAAAAAATAGGATAAAGTTCATTTTGAACGACTCCGAAAATCCCGCCGAATGGCGGGATTTTTTTATGAGCGTTTTATGTTGTTCACAAGATAATGAATAATTGAGGCAAGAATCGTCCAGTAGAAAATGAGATAGATGCCGATAAACGGCGGTGGCGGATCATCACGCAAAAAATCGGTAGAAAACAACAAAGGTCCTATCACCACCGCTTTTATAGGTAATATAATGATGGATACGGTATTCTTCCATGCGATCGGCGACGCCGTTCCAAGGAGGGGATCGGGGTACTTCGGGAAGCCCCGCGGTCCGGTTGATCCCAAAAGCGAGGTAGTGATAAACATAAAAACGAACCCCGAAATAATAAAGAGAATAACAAATTTTTTTCTTGAAATATCCATACTCATAAAACCCCAATCCCTCTCATTAGTTACAAAAGGAAAATCCGGGACAGTGGTTATTTTATTTGCGGAAGATGACGGTTACTTATTAAACCATTGCTCAATCATTTGTTCGGCGGGTTTGTTTCGGAAGGTGGAGGCTACGGAAAGTTTTGGTTTAACTTCCGGATTGAGGGCGTCATCCCAGGGGAAACTGGCGACATTTATTCGCTCAATGTTTTTGAGACGGGGAAGTGTACCCAAACATATTGCAAACACCTTGGATTGATATTCGTAGTCAGTAACCGCGTTTTTTACCTTATCGCTCCGATAATCAAGGACTTCAAGCGAGCCTGTTTTCATTGAATCGGGGTAACTTGACGGGGCGAAGAAAAGTGAGATCTTGATATTTTTTTCTCCGGCTATTTGATTGAGTTCAGTTAGGTACTGAGGAATACCATTCGTTATTTCGGCGTTGCGATATTTTTCCGGCAGATCGTATATGCGCATTTCTACGATGTCGGCATCTTTGTAATAATCATATTTCGTCCAGTCTTCATTTCCGTCTTTGTTTTCAAAAAATCCGTACCGCGAGATTTCCGCATGGATTTTTCCTTGGTACACCGTACGGAGTTTGGCGATAAGTTTTTTCTGTAAATCGTTCGCAAGTGATTCATGTCCCGCAAAAGTCGGTCCCATCCACGTTGGAGTAATACTCATCGTATCAATTCCGTATTTTTGATACAGTATCGCTTTTTCAGTCAGACGTTTTTCCCATTTCGCAAAATAATCGCGTATCCATTTTTCAGTGTGTCCGGAATTAAATCGCGCGTAGTCCTTTTCCACCGTTGATTGTATATTTCCGGAGATTCCGGCAATGATGTATTTGCCGATGTCAACAAACGACAGGTTGCGTTTGATACCGATTTTGAGTCCTCTGGAATGAGCTTCTTCCGCCAGTTTTTTTATGTCGGCTTCATTCATGGATTCGTCTCTCATATCATTGAGAAAGATTTCGTCTTCAAGAGCGTATTTTTCAGTGGTAAAATCGGCGTCCTTCTCAAACACCGCACGGTCAAAGTCGTGAACATACACTTCGCTTGCCCCGAGTTTTTTCACACGATCAAAAGAAGAAGAAACATTGTCGCGGGTATTTTCCACCATGCTCATGTTGTAGTTTCGTCCCCAAGTGTCCGACATGTTTACTGATTTTATCTGTGGAAGATGAACAGCGTTTGTTGTGATCTCGTATGTATTTCGGGTGAATCCCGCCCCGCACCACGGTGGGGTTGGCCATGGTCCAACGGGTGGACAGGTTCTGAATGCAAACATGATAGCGACAACAACAACAAGAGAGAGGAGAATAAACAATAAGATGCGCACTATTTTTTTCATAAATAAAAAATGATTATATTTTCATACTATCCGATTTTTTGATTACCGTAAATACAAGTAGCCAGGGAAATGGAAGGTGATCCGACCACTAAATTATTTTTCTTTTTTGATGAGTTCTGCGACAATACGGCCTGATTCTAGTATTGTTGGAAGACCGCTTCCGGGGTGTGTTCCGCCCCCAACCAAATACAAATTTTCTATATCGTTGAAATTATTATGCGGACGCAGATAGAGCATTTGAGTTAAATTATGCGCGAGGTTAAAAACGGCGCCCTTTTCAACATTAAATTTCTTTTCCCAATCTTCGGGGGTAAACATTCGCTCGACTTCAATGTGTTCATCAAAATCCTTCATCTCAGTTTTTTCTTTTATCATTCCAACAATCATATCTCGAAGTTCTTTTTTCTTACCCTCCCAATCAAAAGGTGTTTGCAAATTCGAGACCGGCACAAGTACATACAGTGTTGATTTTCCTTCCGGAGCAAGTGTTGAATCGGTTTTCCATGGATTTTGCAAATAAAAAGCCGGGTCTGTCGGCATTCCTTTTCCACTGAATATCTCATCAACATTTCTTTTATAATCGTCACCAAAAATAATATTATGATGCGGAAGGTCATACTGTTTATCAAGACCAAAATAGAGCATAAATGTTGAACAGGAATATTTCATCTTATCGAGTTTTTTATCCGTATACGAAGGACGCTCTTTTTCGGGAATTAAATTTTTCATTGCATAGGCAAAATCGGCATTCATAATAACATTTTCAGATTCCAGTATGCGACCATCCGCAAGTTTAATCCCACATGCTTTTCCGTCTTTAATAACAACTTCCTTAACTTCCGTATCGAGTTCAATTTTTCCGCCGTATTCTCCGACAATTTTCGCCATCTCTTCAGAGATTTTGCTTAAACCGCCAATAGGATGAAAAATACCAAAAGCATGTTCGGAGTAAGAAAGAATGGAAAAAGCGCCAGGGCATTTCCATGGTGACATTCCTAAATATTTAGCTTGGAACCCCATAGCGATACGCATTTCTTCCGTTTTGAAATATCGAGTAAGCACCCCGTGAATAGAACTTCCAAGACTCATGGATGGAATCGCTTTTAACAGCTTTCCTCGCAGGTAATGATATGGGCGGTTGTAAGGAACTTTGAGACAGTCATAAATTTTATCAAATCGTGTGATGTGGTCTTTATACCAGCGCGCATAGCCGATTTCTTCTCCTGGGAAAAGTTTGGCAATTTCAGCCTTCAGTTTTTCTTTGTCCTTCCAAATATGCAAATCTTCACCATGACGAAAACGGAGACGGTAGAGTGGATCCATAAACTGAAAATCCATATAGTCTTTAAGGTTTTTTCCAGAGAGAGTGAAAATTTCCTCAAAAACCTGCGGGAGCATACCGAAAGTAGGCCCGATTTCAAAAGTGAATCCATCGACTTTCATTGGCGCATTTCTTCCTCCGACGCGAGAATTTTTTTCCACGATAAGAACATCAAAACCGCGATGAGCAAGAATCATACCGGCAGAAAGCCCTCCCGGTCCGGCACCAACAATAATTATTTTTTTCTTTTTCAAATTTGAATCCATTATCGTATTATATCAAACAAATCAGTGAGTTACTAAGGAAATCGTGTTCAGGCACCTATTCTTTTTGAAATCCGACCCGTTCCTTGATCGGAACGGGTCGGATTCACTAGATTTATCTGCTCCCCAGTCGGGTTCAGTACCTCGATAGGTCAAGTTTTGTAAGGGCTTTTGAGTTTCTTGTAAGATGGAATCGGGATGCGGGCGGGTCAGTTTGAGCCAAACCAAAATGCGACAAATGAGACAGTCCCACGCCCCTCCTTTTTTTACTCTTAGCGTAATTTTATCGCGTAAAGCGTTTTAAACTCACGTGTGTAGCCATCTCCTGAATGAGTCAGTTTCACACGATTCAGCCGGTTCGGCTTAATTGAAAGCCGAGATGGATATTCTAATTTCAGCGTATTTTCCTGCGTAAGACTGATGCTTGGGATTGCTTTTTCATACTCGTCGGGCAAAAAATATCGTGGCATGAGCATCATTTGCTCATAAATCAATTTCTTTTTTCCGGGAGCAGCCGAAACAATGGGATGCATTTCTTTGACCGTCTTCTTCTTGATAAAATCTAGCACCAGTTCTCCGAGATAAAAAACGTGGTACATATTATAAAAAATGTCCCGCCGGTACGAAAAACCAGTTGCTTGTTTATTCCATTCTGGGTGGATTTTTTCTACAGGCTGGTACCGGTTGTTTACAACATTTGCGATAAAATATCCCGCGCAGTGTTCTTTTGGATTTTCGCTGTCATACAAAGAGATTGAACCCAAAATTCCATTATTATGCTTCAGTTCGTTAACTATGTTATCGAGATAATTCTTATAATCTTTTATTTCATCAAGAAGATCATTAGCTTCAACATCTTTACTTTTGCGGATCCAAAGAAATTGATTTCTTTCGTCAATTTCTTTTTGAAAAGGAGGAATGAAACATTTTATAACATGGAAGCAATCGTCCACGTACTCTCTTAAGGAATAAAGGAAAATTTTATATGTTTTCAAAAGTGCATCATTGTGCTTTTCGTGCGCTTCTTCAAATTTCAATAACCCAAATTCTTTGTACGAATCAAAGAAATCTAAAAGGGCGTTTTCTACTTTTCCAATTGAAGTATTAAAAATCGCACCAGGATGCTTAAGTCCGTATTTGTTATTGAATAAATACTCAGTTTTTATTAACGGTAAAAATTTTTGAATGTTTGGGGAAAGATCAATATCAGAAAATATTCTCATTGTAGTTTTGTTTATTCTTGTTTTTTCTGTTTTAGGCAGACAATCGTTTTAGTTCGTTTGTGTATGAAATAATCTGTTGATTTATAAGAATAAGATCCTGAACAAGGGCATCATATTCTGGGTACATCCTCTGGATTTCTTGAGGAGTCTTTGTTTCGTTTTCCGGTTTTTTGATCTCGGCGTCATACCATCGCCGAAATTTTGCCTGCCACTTTGTTAAATGAGGCCTTAATCCCTTATTGAGAGAATCGACTAAAATCGATACTAACTTTTGTGTGCTGTCGTTTTTTACACGGGAAGCAGGAATATCTTTTATAAGAGACCTTACTCGTTCGAAAAGCTCTTTCCACGAATTATATACTTCAATAATAACATCGTGTTCTGGGTCGAAAGCTAAACCAGCCTTTCGCGTTATAAATTCTGTCCATGCTTTGTGAGCTATTTGCGCTACATCAGCGTTTCGTTTTAATTTCACATTTCCAATTCCACCAAGATTGATGCTCAGTTCGACTTCCGCTGAAAAGAATGTATTTTTATGAGATGACTTTTGGATAAATAGAAAAATGATGAAGATAAGAACTAAAATTAAAATAAAAAACATCCCAACTTCAATTTTGAGACCACTACTATTTGTGACAGCGATAGAAAAAATTTGTAAGTTCATTAGCGGTTATATTTATATTGCGTATCGGAATTATCTATTAGATAACTGTGCGAAATCCTTCTATCAAAAGCATCTTGTAAGACATCGGGTATCGGAACACTAGGAAGATTTGGATATGTGTTGGGCCAGAAATAGACCTTTGCATAACCTGATTTTATGTTTGCTACTGTTCTTGGGTGGAGATAATCATAAAGTTTGGTTTCGTCATATGTACCGGCTTCATTAAATGGAGAAATTGGAAACGTCGGTAATAGAAGTACTATCATCCCAGAATATCCGTTCACTTTTGCGTTTAATGCCGCAGAAATTTCCCAGTCAACATGCTTCCTTTCGTGGGTTTGGCTACCATACATAACGATTACGATGCTTGAGTCGGAGATATAATCCTCCTGAATAAGTCGCTTTACATAATCATCCTGATTGTCAGGGTCTATATCCCCATTTTGAACTGATTTACTAATAAAGTGATCAGCGAAAGTCGCCTCGAACGCTGTTTTGTAATCCTCATCTTTATGATGAAAACTTATAAATACTTTATGTTTTTTTAGTTCTATCGGTGGCATATTTTTTGTAGTTGTTAATAAATTTTTTTTATCCTTTCGGTGGAAATGGATCATTTCCGGGCGGAACGGTATCGCTATCTCGAATTTTTCCGTCTAACCCATGTATACGAACTTCTCCACCGCCGCTATTCGCAGAAAATTCCTTCGCCGCTTTTTCAGCTTCGGCTTGCGTATCATAATGCCCGGCAGCTCGGTCAGCCCCTTCCTTTTTTGCTTTCCAATCTCCGGAATCTTTATCTTTTGTTACATGATAGTTTGCCATATTATTATTTAAATCCCGGAATCGTCGCGATCACAACGCCCTGAATTTCAAAATTAGCTGTTAATATAATTGGTTTATTATCCGGATTTGAGGAACGAGGCATGAGTACGGTAAATTCGCCTTGTTGTTGTAATTCCTTTATCGTCACGCCGTCTTCCAAACAAGCTACGATCTTTTGTCCGATATCGGCATGATTCTGAATTCGTACAAGAGCCAAGTCTCCGCTATTGATACCCGCCATGTTCATGGAATCACCATCTGCCCGAACAAAAAAATATTTAAACCCTGGCTTTGCGATACGAGTATCTATTTCCGCATAATCCTCAACGTGTTCCTCGCAAGCATTCGGACTACCGCATGATGCAAGATTAGCTAAGATCGGGACACGAACCGTTGGTTTTTTTGAAATACCAGAATCTGTAACTTCGTGAGAAGGATAAAGCGGGGATTCTGTTTTGGACTGTCCAAATTCTTCCAATGCTTTTTCAACACCGTTCATGTCCGGCATGATATAATAAGCACGACGACCTCCGCGAGTTGTTTCTCCTTCTTTAAAAATTATTCCATATGACACAAGTTTGCGGAGATTCGGTATCCAGTGAACGCCGTGCTTTTTGGCGCGATTCAAAACCCAAGCACCGGAGAAGCGTGTGCCTTTTATTGCTTTTGCTTCTTCAAGCGTTGCATTCAAAACTGGCAACCACTCAGGATGGTCGCGAAGGAGGGCGACAACAGCGAGATATCCTCCATTTGAGTTTTGTAAGTTATTTGTTTGTTCCATATACTCACATCTTATAGCACCATAGTACATCACGCAAATTTTATCCATAATGAAGCACAAAATAATTTATCTGACAAGGATATACCATATTATACGGCTATAATAAAGGCAATATTTATCCACACCTTTTGTGATTTTGACGAATTGCAAAATATTTTTTCAATAATATAATTAAAGCATGGGAAAAGACATTTCAAAATCGCTTGTTCGCTGTACTTGCGGAGAAGTTATCGCAAAGCGCCTCGGCAAGGGGCGATTTCAGATACAAAGAATTGTAAAAGGAAAAGCAGTTTTCCAGAACTTTGAGCATGATGGGGATATCGGAAGTATCACATGCCACACCTGCGGAAGAACATCAAAATTCCCCGAAGTGTTGCGAACCATCTCAACGGGAATGAGAATAACGGTTACTGCGACAGAGGACATGAAATTCGGAATCGCGTAGAGTAGATAGTCTTTAACAATTTAAAAGAGCATCGTTCGGAACGCCCGGACATTCGTTTATACCATAACGGTATGAGCGTGTGTCCGGGCGTTTTTGTACGCATATTAATAGGTAAGAAAATAATTTTATGGAAAAACAAAACATAAAAATCGTAGAAGTTCCGATCAGCGAACTTCGGGCTTCGGACTACAACCCAAGAAAGCACTCCAAAGAGCAGGCGGATCAGCTCAAGGAAT
>Ga0172379_10009885_pt1 | contig 11674 bp, 11 predicted proteins | sample GrowelOW334metaG_FD_119756 | JGI IMG/M metagenome (GOLD analysis project Ga0172379, IMG submission 119756) | Groundwater microbial communities from an aquifer near a municipal landfill in Southern Ontario, Canada - Groundwater well OW334 metaG | ecosystem: Environmental > Aquatic > Deep... | reverse complement strand
AAATTAGCTAAGAAAATTTTCTTCTCATCCATAATCTTTGACAAATCAAATCCCGAATGAGACTGTCCAATAATATTTCTCATCATTTCGTTTTCAATAAATCTTCCAACTTTTGAAACAACATATCCTAGCATATCCGATCTGGTTGAGCCCGTTGTTTGCTGCCATTCTTTAAGCCAAAAATTTCTCACAACCGGGTCTGCTACTTTTGCAATTTTTTGCTGTAAAAAAGTAGGGTCAGTAAACATTTTTGGTATTTCCACCAATGTGCCCGGGTTATCTTTATCAGCCATTAAAGCCAGCATAGCGTTTCTCATATAGTGCTCAAACATCGGTCCTATAATTTCCGGAGGAAAAAGTTTATAAAATATGGCAATCATTTCCTGAACTGCAAAATCCTTTTGTTCGGGACCGTCATATTCTAACATATTTAATCCAATGGGCCTGTCCTGGTCGTGTGGCTCAAATAAGACAACATCATCCACTCTTTCTTTTGGAATATTAGCTAAAGTATATTCAACCAACTCTCCGTGAGGATCTACCACCGCCACTCCTTCTCCATTTTCAATATCCTGCCTTATCATTTCTCTTAACAAAGCGGTTTTACCTGTACCCGTTTGCCCGATAATGTAAAAATGTCTTCTTCTGTCGTCTTTGGTTGCAAAATAAACCTTTCTTTCTTCTTCTCTAAAAACAACTTTTCCGATTAAATTAACGCCGAATTCTGGCAAATCAGAAGGCGGAGCAGCAGCTCCCGATTTAGCTGCCTTAATATAAGGGGTTTCTATAAATTGGGTCGGAAAATGATAAATACTTGCAATTTCTTCCAAATTCAGAATATTTGCCTGTTTTAAATTAAAATTTCTAAAACTAAAATCATAAATAAGCTTTCTTAGTTCCTTGCTATAAATATTTATTGGTTCAAAACTGTTTATGGCCGAAAGAGAAAATTGGCTAAAAGACCCTGTTAAATGATTTAAAATTTCTTCCGCCCGTCCTTGCGTTTTTGCGGAAGCAACCATACGTATGTTTGTTTGAAATGCCTGTTTTTGAATTTTTCCTTGAATTGCATCGTAGTCTTTCTGATCAATGTGTATTTCTTTCTTTTTTGCATATTCAAGTTCCTTTTTTTTCGGATTTTCCGGACTTTTGAACATATCCAAGAAAAACTCTGTTATTATAGATCGAGATGCTTCAATCACCGCTACCCTGGCCGGCCTTCCCTCTCTTATTTTTCTTAAAGCCTTTTCCCCTTTTCTTCTAAAATTTTCAGACAGCGGTCTAATAATCACCTGAATTGCCGCTCCTTCGTTCGCCCCTATTTTACTTAAATTATTTGTTATAGTAGAAAGCGGATCTTTTTCCAAACCCTGATATGTACTGATGGGAAATAAAGGATTTTCTCTTAATTTTAAATAGGCACCGGCACTTGCCCCCTGTGGCTCAAAAATTGTGTAATCTTGCGGAATTTTATCAACTATTGCCCTCGGATAAACGCCCTGCACGTATTTTTCAAAAACGCTTTCTAAATACATTGGTACGGCAACATAAAAAGAAATATCAGAGCTCCCGAGCTGAGAGGCAATCTCTAAGGCACAGCTGGGCGGAGACTGAAATATTTTCGCTTTTTTAAGATATAAAAAATTGGCAAGAACCTGTTCCATCTGAGAAATCATTTCCTTTTCCTCCTTTTTCATTAAATCGTCTTTTTTTAAGTCATTTTTAGGCATCATAACTAAAAATACGGCCATTTCCAGGCCTCCAAAAACAGAGCTCTTTTGTTGCGTTTCAAAGTTTATTGCAATGGCAAATCCCAACAGAGCCAAAAAGAAAAACAAAACTAAAATATAAACAATAACAAGCATAAATAAAAATTATTCTAACTAATTCCCAATGATCAAATCCCAAATCCCAACCAAATCCCAATTCCCAAAACTCCAATCCGCCGGCTGACGGAGTTTAGGCATTAGGATTTAAAATTTTTGTTGGTCATTGGGCATTGGGGTTTGAGGTTTTGGAAGGTTTACTTTGTAAATTTTTTGTAGTATCCTCCCTGCGCTAAAATATCGTGAAAAATATCTAAGATATAAGGATCTTTCATATCTTTAGCAACATTGACTGCAAAAATTACACCTTTCTCTTCGGCGATTTCCAGCAAGTGCCCTATTTTTTCTTTTTCACCTAAAAAATCTATTTTTTCCGCTTTTTTTCTTGCCTCTTCCTTTAAATTATCATCTATCTCCATTGCCTCTATTTCTCTTTTTAGTTGTTCTGTAATAATTTTTTCATTTTCAGAAATTTTTTCATTTTTTTTCGCAGTTTCCGGCACTTCTTCTAAAAATTTTACTTCTTGCTCCCCTATTGAAACTTCTCCTTTTATTTTTTTTATTTCTTTTTCTTTCATTTTCTTAATAACTAATTGGTTACAATTAAATCTATTAGCGCCTCGCTGCTTTTAGTTGTATTTTTAACTCTTATCTTTAATCCGGTAGAAACTTTTGACACTTCGTAAATTTTTGTACAAGGAGTGGGGGCAAATTCCGGCTTTAATAATTCTCCGCATAAAATCTCCTCTGGAAGCCATTGGCTGACATTATTTAACGGGACATAATTTCTACCTTCAGAGTCTACTATATTTTCAATATCCCACGAACCGTTTTTAATATTTTCTTTTCCTTTATTTTGAGCTGCTACGACCACCCTAATAAATCTTTCTGTGGTTTTTAAATCTTCCTGCCATTGCGGGTTTTTACTTTGGGACCCGTATAAAACATTGCCATAATCTCTTGCTTCCTGAAAAATAAACCTAACATCGTTTAATGTTTGTTCGTAAACTGGCTGAACAACCTGCGGGGTTGGCTTTTGATTTTTTGGAGGAGTTTCCGCTACTTTTATTATCAAATAAGAAACTACCACTGCAACAAGAATTATTATCGCTAGAATCAAAAGCGTTCTTGATGCCTGACCTCTTTGTCCTAAATTATAAAATTTTCTATTTTTCATAATTTTTTTTAGTTTAAAATTACTATTTAGTTATTTAATAATAACACAAAAAAATATTAAACAAAAACTCTATAACCGTCTAAAAACGAAGCAATAAATTTTTAAGGCGCCTATGGGCAAAGCGGTGCCCCTAAAAACTGCTACCGAACTCTTATTCATATCTTAAAGCGTCAACTGGTTTTAATTTAGAAGCGGATTTGGCGGGAAAATACCCCGAAGCACATCCCACTAAAAAAGAAAAAGTAATGCTAAATAAAATAAGGCCGATACCCACATCTGCCTTCAAATAAAATAGCGGATGAAACTGAAAATATATTTCAATTGCTTTAGCAAAAATTAAACCAAGCAATGTACCCCCAATTCCGCCTAACATTCCAAAAATTCCAGACTCAATCAAAAATATTGTTACAATTGTTTTATTTTTAGCTCCTATGGCTTTCATAATTCCAATTTCTTTTGTTCTTTCTGAAACCGAAGTATACATCGTATTCATGATCCCGATTCCGCCCACAACAATAGCAATTGATGCAAATCCTATTATTACCGCCTGTATCATTCCCATAATGTTTCCTACAATATTCGCCATAGTTTCTGATGTCAAAACAGTATAAGAAGATTCGTTTTCTTCTTGTCCGATCTGGCGTTTTCTGTTTTTATTTAAGTTGTTTTTTAGTTCTTCTGCTACAGAGTTGGCCATATATCCGGATTTTATTTTTGCCATGGCCATTCTAGCCCCTTCGCGCTCTCCGGTAACGGACCTAAATATATTCAAATCAATTCCCACCATTGAGTCATCTTGCTTTGATCCGACCGAATTTAAAATTCCGACAACAATAAACTTTCTTCCCTTCACGGTTATTTCGTTGCCTACCTTTATGTCCGGAAAAGTTTCGGACGCCACAATGCTTCCGATAATTATTTCGTTCTTTCCGGGATTCGGCCATCTGCCCTCAGCTAACGACCAGCCAACATCATTTTTAATAACGTCAGAATCGTTTCTCCAGTCAACGCCATAGATCAAAGCTGTCTTTTTTTGTTCTTTATACCTCATTGGCACAGATACGTAATCCATTTCTACAAGATTTTCCACCCCTTCTGTTTTTTTAATAATATCCAAATCTTCCTCGCTAAGCTTTTGACCGGCCACAAAAGAAGTTATATCTGCTATGTCACCCGACATAATTGTTATTAAATCCTTACCCATCATGTTCAACTGGTGCAAAACAGCGTTTTTTAATCCCTGCGACAAAGAAAGCAAAGAAACAATCAAAAACACGCCAATTACAATTCCAATTGTTGTAAGCCAGCTCCTTATACGCCTGGTCGCAATAGTTTTAAAGGCAATCTTAAAATATTCTTTTAAGTTATTGAAATTAATTTTGAACATGCGAAATAATTGGACACCCCGCTCAGCGGGATGCAAATTTTTATTTGTTATTATTTTCCTGAGCCCACAAAATATCTTTTTCCTGAAAGTGATTTGCTACGATTTGTCCGTCTTGGATGTGGATTATATTTTGGCTGTAATGAGCAATATTCGGATCATGGGTAACCACAATAATTGTTTTGTTTTGTTCCTTATGCAGTTTTGTTAAAATTTCCATAACTGTTTTACCAGTTGAAGAGTCCAGGTTTCCGGTAGGTTCGTCAGCGATTAAAATTTCCGGATTATTCACTAAAGATCTGGCAATAGCAATCCTTTGTTGCTCTCCGCCAGACATTTCTGTCGGTCTGTGGTTAATTCTATTTTCTAAGTTTACAGAATCTAATAATTGTTTTGCTTTATCTTTTCTTGCTTTTTCAGACACGCCCTGAAAAATCATCGGCAACATAACATTTTCTAAAGCGGTTAAATTTTGCAATAAATTAAATTGCTGAAAAATAAATCCGATTTTTTTACCGCGGATTTGGGCCAATTTATCTTCAGAAAAGCCTGAAGTATCTTCGCTATTAAGATATATTTTTCCTTGAGACGGCGTATCTAATAATCCTAAAAGATACATTAACGTTGATTTGCCAGAGCCCGATGGCCCCATTATGGTCACAAAAGAACCTGGCATAATCTCCAGGTTTATTCCTTTCAAAACAGAAAGGTTAGTTTCTCCTAATTTATAAGTCCTCCAAACATTTTCTAATTTAAGCAAAGGTCTCACGTTATTTTTTAATTTTTGAATAGAACCTTACGATTATTTTAAATATTTTAAAAATTTATTCATTAAAAATAAAATTTGTTTATGATTTCTGCCAACACCCCGCAACGCAGCCGCAAACGCAGCCGCAGGATAAATAGCAACTCATATCGGCCTTTCAACTTGTTTATAAGATGAAAAGTCGAAAATTCGCGGAGAAAATTGTATTTCTATTTTTTGCCGGTAACGATCGTCTCGCCCTCAAAAAGACCGGAGGTAACTTCATAATAATCATCTCCCTCCAAACCCGTGGTTATTGTTTTGTCTTCTACTTTTCCGTTTTTCATGACCTGTACTGTTTCCTTATTATCTATTTTTCCAATTGTGTTTTTCGGAACGCGTAAAATATTATTTTTTTCATTTGTCCTTATAACAATATCTGCTGTCATTCCAGACATTACGCCATCGGGCTGATCTGAAAAATCAATTGTCACCTCATAGTAAACAACATTGTCAATTATCTTTTCTGCCGGGTCAATAGAAATAACCTTTCCAGAAAAAGTTTCTTTTGGAAAAGCAATCAAAGAAACTGTAACCAGGTCATCTATTTTAACATTTACTATATCTTGCTCATATATATCTGTTTTTATCTGAAAAGGACTGGAAGAAAGCAAATTAATTACCAATTCGTTGGTCGAAACCACCTCTCCTGTTTTGTTATTAATTTTAGTAATTTTTCCGTCTATTGGACTTTTTAAATACATATCTTCCATTTGGCTCTGTAATAAATTAATATTTGCCTCTGCCTGACGTATCTGGGCTTGATACAAACCAATGTCTTCTTGTCTTGGTTTTGCCGTTTTTAAAGTTAAATTACTCTCTGCTTTTTGAAGTGCTATTTTATACGAAGAAATATCTTGCTGGGAAGTTGTGACGTTAGTTAAAGCGGTGTTAATGTTTGTTTTTTGAGTGTCTAAAGATGTTTTATCTGTTGATGAGACTTTAAAATAATAAGTTCCCTCGTCACAAGTATCGCGCACGACCCTCAGAGCCTCGTATACGTCGCTAAGGTCTGCAAGCGTGCGGGAAACGGCAAGGTCAATCTTATCTTTTGTTTGGGCGGTTTTAGCTTCTTCTAAATAAAAATTAATATCTGCGAGCTTATTTTGAATAATTTCTTTATTATCTATTATTTTAATACCCTGCTGATCGGCTGTTGAAAAATAGTTGTTTTGAATTGAAATTACAGTCGTGTGGGCATTATAAGTTTTAGCATATGCGTCATTTAACGTGTTTAAGGCCGTAGAATAGGCGCTGTTTAAATCATCGGCTGCTGCAGCTTTCGAATCTTCAACGGTTTTTATGTCTTCAGGAACAGCACCGTTCACTAATTTATCATACTGCTTGCTGGCGACATCCAGCGCGGCTCTTGATTCTTGCAATTGTATGGATAGCTGGTCTGTGCTTAATTTTACCAAAACATCGCCGGCCTTAACGTATTGTCCGACCGTAACATTTATGGCTGTAATTTTTCCTGAATTTTTAAATCCCAGCTCTATGTTGTCTGTTGCCTTTACGCTGCCGGTTTCTGATATTGTTTGAGACACAGTTCCTCGGCTTACTTTTTCTGTAATATAACCATTACTATCGTTTTTAAAAACTGAATTAAAAACAAAATAGCCCCCAATTATTAAAATAATTGCCGTTATAAAAAACCACCTTTTTTTAATTTTAAATATTTTTTTAATATTAAACATTTTTTGATTGCTAATTAATAATTTTAAAATTATTATCAATTATAATTTATTGCTCCCTTGAGCCATTTTTCAAACTGGCAATCTTGATTGTGCGGAGGCGGAGCTAACTGTTTTAAAGCAGTAACGGCGTCTTTAAAAATTTCATAGATATCTTCCGGGTTTGTTTCTATTTCGTAAATTTCCTTGCGAAAGGGCAGCCGATCAATAAAACCCTTATCTTTATCAACTATATAAAATGCCAAATATCCCTTTTTTGGAGTCAAAAAGCCGTTTTTTTCCAACAAAAATGTGTACGTGTCCATTTGGAGCTGGAACCTGTCGTAAACATTAGCAACCCTGCTCCCGGTTGATTTATAATCTAAAGCAGCTAATTTTCCGTCCGGAAATTCCAAAATATCGTCAACTGCCCCAAAAATCGTAGCTCCTATTTCTTTATCAAAATATCTTATGCCAGAAAGATTGTTCCGCCACTGGTTTAACAATTTTTGATTATGAAAAAGTTTCGCTTGAATATTATTTTCCAAAAGCAGGGGGTGGGGTTCGTTTCTCATTCTATAATTGTCAAATTCTTCTTTCAAAAGAATGTCCACCGCCGAGTTCAATGCGTAAGGATATGGCGGCGGCCTCTTTATTCCTAGCTTTTTGTCCAGCCAAAAGCAGTGGGGACATTCAAGGTACAAATTTAAGGAGTTAGGAGATAGCTGAATTGCTTTTTCGCTTGCCATTTGCTTTTCATTTATTAATAAATTTTATCAAAAAACCATATTTTAAGCAATAGAAAACTCTCCTGCTAATTCACAGAAGAGTTATTATTTTACTTCCTTGCCCTGTTTATTTATTTTAATCCACTTTCCTTCTTTTTTGACCCAGGCTATCCCTTGCTGAAAATATTCAGCCATTTGATAACGCTCCGGATAAGCCGGCGTGCCGTCTTCTAAAATATGATACCACTCACCCCTTACTTCTACTACGGCCAATCCCTCATAAAATGTATCCGGATCACCACAAAATTTTTGTTTAAAATTTTGATTAGTCACCTCTCGCCTCCTTATTAATTAAATTAAAGAACAATAAATGTCGATAACTTATATTACGTTGTATTAACTAAAAAAACAATGAATAATTAATTTATCTCCGCCCAGCGCCATTTATTGTATTGGTCTTTGTTAAATTTATAATAATGATAACTAAATTTTTTTAGCAATTTTTCAATTTCTTTTTTTTTAATACTGTCGAACTCCATATAAATTTTTCCGTTTTTAGCTAAATGATTTTTTGCCTCTTTTAAAAATTTCCTGATATAAAAAAGCCCGTCTCTCCCGCCGAACAAAGCAATCTTGGGCTCAAACTCCAAAACCGACTTCTGGATTCGATTCTGCATGTTCGATGCAATATACGGCGGATTAGCAAAAATATAATCATACTCCCCCACTATTTTTGAAAAAATATCCGAATAAATTATTTTATATCTTTTCGGATTTATTTTATTTGTTTTGCAATTTATTTTTATCTGCTCTAAACATTTTTTATCTTTGTCCGCAAAAACAACTTTTGCATTTTTAATATGTTTCAAAGCCACGATTCCAATACAGCCCGACCCCGAAAACATGTCCAAAATTCGCAAATTTTGTCCTGAGGAGCGAAGCGACGTAAGATTCTCTAATTGGTTCACTTCTTTAATAACTTCTCCCACCCAAAATTCTGTTTCCTGCCTGGGAATCAGGGGTTTTTTTGATAAATCAATTTTACAGCCCAAAAACTCGGTAAATCCGATTACATAATCTAAAGGCTCTCCCTTTTCCAACCTTTCAATATCTTTTTTAATTTTTTTTGTATCCCCACTGTTGTTTTCACGCCAAACTTTGTTATAACATTGGGATAAATATTTTTCTTTTAGAAGCCAATTGACCTCTTTTTTTATATTTTTGTTTATCATAAATTGTCGCACAATAAAAATAACCTTTTATATTTTTATACCATAAATAATTATTTTTACAAAAAAATAATTATTTTTTTCTTAAAAAAAATAAAAAAGACCCAACGGTTTGGGTCTTATGAATATTTAATTTAAAAAGACTATTTTTTAATCAATCTGCCAGGATTTATCAATGCTGAAAAAAACTTTTTTGTCTTGGTAAAGAACCCTTCCAATTGTCGCTATATCAACCTGATTGAGAGAGACGCCAGCTGCAAGTTTGGCCCACACGTGAGGAATCGCAAACCTTACTGCGTGACCAACCATTTTTAGCTCGGTAAGCATGTCTCCGTCGCTTTGGGGTACAAAAACATCGCAAATGTTGTCTGAGCCAATTAACACAGGAACTTTTCTCTTACATAATTCCAATACTCTGGCTATAGAATTATGCGTGGGAGAAAAAATCGGCCGAAGCTGTCTCATAGAAACAGCAGCTGTCGGACAAACGATAACGCCGATATTTAATTCTAAAAGACCGTCTACCAATTGATTAAAACGATCTTCTGTGTATCCTGACGGAGAGATCATGTGTATCACCCACACTGTCGGACCTTTGTGGTCTGGAATTTGCGGCTGATCAATCCACTTTAATCCTCTAATTAAAGTTTCTGTTCCAGTTTCATTTGGATCGTTTGCCTGATCAAGGTGTAAATAAACCTCTTTTTTAAGTTCGCATCCTAGTTCTAAAACCCTCCTCGTGTGCATATGAAAACCGATTCTTCCGTCGCGAATGTGCGGATCGGCAAAATCATCTTTTTCCGGCAATGCAGACAAAAAATCAGATATTTTGGCGGCTTCAACAAATATTTCCCATCGTCCTGTTCCTTCTTTAAATCCAAAAATAGGATTGGGACCGATCTCAATTTTAATTTGATCGGCAAATGACTCCTTTAACTCCGAGGCGACCCTGATAGCTAAAAGTCCATTTTCTGCAATGCCGCTAGTGGCATCAATACAAGTTGCCAAGCGAGTTGTTCCATAACTGATCAAGCGGGTAATTACCCTGCTCATTCTTTCCCGTAAATCGTCTTCTGTATAAGCAATCCCGCGATGCAAGTCACCTGTTAGGTTTTGTTTAACAGCTAGAGGCAAACTGCTGGCTTCTAGTGGAGTTGTATTAATGTGGCGCAAATATTTATCATCTAGCGTATCTGCTCTATCAATATGAGCATGAGCATTATTAAAACCGCCCTGGAGCTGAACCGCCTCTAATAACATTTGGTCATAGGGTGACAAATTTCTAACAGTAGCTATCGATTTTTTTAACGGCGCTTTGCTTTTCATTGCAAATCCCTCCATCAAATTGTGAAAGAGCTTTTAATAAAAACCAGCCTCGAGGCTGGTTTAAACTAGTTTTTAATTTCCGTAATTTCTATTTCCGTAAACGGCTGTCTATGCCCGATTTTTCTACTGTATCTTTTTTTTGATTTATATTTAAAAACAATTACCTTATCTCCCTTTCCGTGGCTTAATATTTTGGCTTCAACTTCAGCGCCTTTTACAATTGGCGAACCGACTTCCAATTTTTTATTTTTTTCCAAAAGCAAAACGTCGGAAAAGGAAAATTTTTCCCCTTCTTTTTTATCCAGCTTTTCCACTTTTATTTTGTCTCCGGGTTTAACAATGTATTGTTTTCCCCCGGTTTTTATTACAGCTAACATAATATTAATAGTTTAGCAAATAACGCGCTATTCGTCAACACCTCCTAACTCCGGACGCTGAACTTCTTCTGTTTTAACGCGCAACTCCCCACCGGATATTTTAACAACGTCTTTGTCTATTTTTTCCAATTCCTTGCTTGCTTTATTATAACTGCTGACTGTTGTGTCTAAGTGCTGGCCGAGGCGCTTCATGTGCTCTGAATAAACAAACAAATGCTTTCCCAGCCGCTCTACTTCTTTTATTATTGAATAAGCCTGCTCTGAAATTTTTTGATTTTTTAATCCCTGTAAAACTGTTTGTAAATAAGCTAAAAAAGAAGTCGGGGAAACAACAACTACTTTTTTCTTTCCCGCATAATAAATTAAATTATTTGTGTCTTCTGCAATAGCTCCTACTTTATTTATTAACAAATCGTAGTAAACCGCCTCTGACGGAATAAACATAAAAGCAAAGTCCATTGTTTTTTCTTCCGGTTTTACATACTTTGAAGTTTCGTCAATCCTTAATTTTAAATCTGAGATAAAAGCGCTTTCCAGCCGCTTTTTTTCCTGAATATCTCTTGTTTCTATCAGGCGGTTATAGTTTTCCAAACTAAATTTTGAGTCAATGGGAATTATCCTTTTATCAACAAAAACTACCGCGTCTACAATTGATCCGTCCTGAAAAGAATACTGCATCTGATAAGATCCGGGCGGCAAAACATTTTTTAAAACAGTTTCCAAATAATATTCTCCCAGCACTCCCCTCTGCTTTGGATTTTTTAAAATATCCTGCAAGCTCCGCAACTGATCTGCAAACCCCACGACCTGCTTATTGGTTTCATCTAGCCTTGTTAATTTTTCTGTGACATTTCTTATAATATTGGCTGACTGGGAAAATTGTTGCTGTAAATTTTTATTTGATTCAGATAATTTGGAGTCTAAAACCTGCGATATGTGGTTTATCTGCTGAGAAAGCATCAGCATGGAATTATTGTCTTTTTCATTGGCCGGCGAATCTGATTCTATTTTTTTTCTCAACAATAAAAAAACAGCTATTGCTAATACTGCTATTATTAAAACTAAAAATACTGTTAATAAATCCATAATTTTACTTCCCTTACTTTATCTTAAAAAGCATCCTTTGTAAATAAATTAATAGCGCGGTTT
>Ga0172379_10009884_pt1 | contig 11674 bp, 19 predicted proteins | sample GrowelOW334metaG_FD_119756 | JGI IMG/M metagenome (GOLD analysis project Ga0172379, IMG submission 119756) | Groundwater microbial communities from an aquifer near a municipal landfill in Southern Ontario, Canada - Groundwater well OW334 metaG | ecosystem: Environmental > Aquatic > Deep... | reverse complement strand
TAACATTAACTTGGGATAACACAAGTGACTTAGACCTTCATGTAATTGATCCTTCAGGGGAGGAGATTTATTGGGAAGATAAAACCTCGCAATCAGGTGGGATTTTGGATTATGATAATGTTGCAGGTTATGGGCCAGAGAATGTTTATTGGCCAAAATTAAAAGCACCTCCTGGGACTTACAAAGTCTTTGTTCATAATTTCTTTTGGGTGAACAAGCCAAGTTTATCTAATTATACTGTTCTAGTTACTGCTTTTGGAAGAACAAAAAAGTTTGAAGGAATAGTAACTATAAATAAGACAGTACATATAATTGATTTTAATGAAAATGCTTTAAAGTCAGCAGAAAATTCATTTGAAAATTTTAATATAACAATCGGATTAAAAAGTGATTAAATAAGAACCAAATTTTTATTACTAATTTAAATTTCAAAAGATGAAAGCAAAAATTTTCATTTTGGTAATATTAGTTGCTTTTGCAACTGATGCTTTATTTTCTCAGGATATTATATTAAAAAAAGATAAATCCGAGATAAAAGCAAAAATTATTGAAATTCAGGAGAATCTAATTAAGTACAAGCTTTTTGATTTCCTGGATGGCCCTTTAAGAAGTATATCCACTTCAGATGTTATTGTAATTAAATATGAAAATGGGAGGCTGGAAACTTTTGAGCCTGTTTCCGAAATAAAACCGGTCCAGAATCAAACCGTTCCCCAAAACCAACCTGAAAAATATTTTCAACAATATTCTAAAAAAGAAAATGTTGAGAATTCTCCTTTGGGATTTATTATTGGGGGAAAAGGAGGTTTTTATATTCCTTATAATCAATCTATTTCTGAAATGTATGGTGCAGGTTTTATGGGAGGATTTTTTCTTGGATATTGGGGATTTCATTCAGCGATAGAATTTGACATTAAGTATTATTCAAAAAATGGTGAGCCTTATATTATCGGAAGTGTTGATAACGCGGATTCCAGATTAACTTTAACTCCCGCAACAATTAGTGGATATTGGATTCCTTACTCTAAAAATAATTTAATCACTTATATAGGAGGAGGGTTTGGCGTTTGTATTATAAAAGAAGAAGTATCAATGTCTGCATTCGGTCAAACTGGTTATGATGAGGAGAAGTTGACAGGAGTTGAACTGCATACAACCGGAGGAATAAAGTTTAAGCCATTTTATTTGGAAGTAAATTTCTCAAGTATTGTAGTGGAAGATTATGATAATGTAAATTTCGGGGGGATAGTACTTGGCTTTGGACTTTTTTTCTAAAAAATAATTCTCTGTTTACACAGAACAACATATATTCAGTTTGTGACTTATAACAACGTAATTAATTTTTATTGTTTAATTTAAATTTTGTGAGTATGAAAAAGTATTTGTTTTTGTCAGTAATTTTTGCTCTTGCTCTTGCAGTAGGTTGCAAAAAGAAAGTTGAATCGATTGCACCTCCTCCTCCGCCTCCTCCACCTGTAGAAAAGGTAAGAAGTCAGCAGGAGTTTATGAAAGGTCTTGTCTCAATGATTCCCCAGCTTAAATCCGGAGAGGTAATCACAGTCAATGTGGATAAGGAAAAAGTTACATCAAACGAATCAAAGTTTTATGTCTCTCTATTTCCTTTGGAATTTATCACCCCCGCAGAAGAGAAGTATATAGTAAAATACATGTTTCCTTCTGTTGTCTGGAGATATGAAAGATTTCAGCTTCCTATAGCAAGTCTACCGAATTACTTTGATTGCAGAGAACAGGGTGAGAAGGTTTGGTTTATTAAAGAATCTCCAAATTCGAATCGGCCATTCGAACATTCTCCCACCCTTCTGGTTGAAGCAGAGAATAAAGAATTTTGGGTTCTCAATCAGAAGGGAGATGAAATGCCTTTACGAGAAAATTGGTAATTTCTCTTATGTTTATTTAGAAAACCCCTGTGCGTTCTTTCTTTACAGGTGATTTTCCTTATCAGGATTTTTTTGCAGGGGTTTTCTTCTTTTGAAAATAATATTCTGTTTTTGCACAGAACGACATATATTCAGTTTGTTACTTATAACAAAATCAAATAATAATTTTCTTATTTATTAATTAAAATTTGAAAGGAGGTGTTTAATTTGGATTTACTCTTAACAATTCTTCTGATCTTTCATAATATACTTGAATTGGTGTTCAGTTTTCTAGCAGTGAAACTTTTATTCTGTCAAAAGATTTTCTGGATTGCTGATTCAAGAGTTTTTATTGGGAGAGTTGGTATGATTTACAGGCAAGAAGGGACTGAAAATCCTTTTCCGCCCAATAGCCAACCTATGATTTATTTTGTCTCACGATTAAAATTAAATATTATGAAAAAAATGTTTTGCAATCTGTTCAATACAGCTTTTTTTCATTCGGTAAATAGTCAGAAGTAAATGATGTCTGGAAGGCTCCCAGAAAGGAGGAAAAATTAATAGGGAGCCTTCTTTTCTTTGAAAATAATATTCTGTTTTGCACAGAACAACATATATTCAGTTTGTTACTTATAACAAAATCAAATAATTATTTATTAATTAAAATTTGGAGGACAAAATTATGAAAACAAAAGTTGTCTTATTTGTATTATTTCTCTTTGTAGTTTTAATACTGCTTTCTTGTGCAGGTGTAACCAATATTGAAGCCTGCAGAGATTTTGAACCTTATGGTTTTTGGGGAGGATTATGGCACGGATTTATCTCTCCAATAAGTTTTATCGGTTCATTGTTTAATAAGGATATTGCAATGTATGCAGTAAACAACAATGGAGGATGGTATGATTTTGGTTTTGTTTGGGGCACAGGAATTGTATTTGGGGCAAGTGTAAAGTCGGTTTAAGATAAAGAATAGCATTAACATCCCGAAAATATCCTCGCACTCTTTAGGATATTTTCTTACTTTGATTATTTATTTATTAATTAAAATTTATAGGAGGACAAAATTATGGAAACAAATTATAATTATTTACTTCTTGCATTAATTATTTTAATTTTTGTTATTGGAATTATTGTAGGAGCTTTTTTATCTTACTTCATTAGTGGTAAGTATAAAAAGATACTGAAGCCCCCTTTCCAATTTTATCATAAAGAGAATCTTTACAATTTCAATGACGCTTTTGTTTTGCTTGACTGGTATCATGGAGATGAAAGTCAAAATCACACTTATCTTGTGAGATTCCCAGACCAGATTTACTTTAAGATAGAATTTCACAATTATGGAATTCCCCCAGAAGTTGAGGAGTATACCAAAGAAAGGATGATTAAGAGGTTAAAGAAGGAGGTAGAATCATTTCCAGAAAAAGCACTTGCAGCACTAAAATTACTAGAAACTTAATATTAATTAAAATTTATAGGAGGACAAAATTATGACAAAAAAAGAAAGGATAAAGAAGATTCTTATTAAATTAATCATCTTTGGATTTATTCTAATCTTCTTTAATCTTGCACAAATCTCTATTTATGGGAGAAATGCAGAAATGTATTCTTCAGGGGCCGCAATGCTTTTCATTGTAGTTCAAACCTGTTTACTTATTGACTTTGTTGTAGTCATTATGTTATTTCGGGCTTATCTCAAGGAACCAAAGAAGTAATATTAACTAAAAATTTATAGGAGGACAAAATTATGAAGATATTAATCAACTTTTTACTTATTTTGAGAATGGGAGTAATTCTTTTTGGGATGTACATAGCTTTTTTTCGATTAAAACCTCAGAGTCAGGATATAATCCCAAAACAGGAGGCGTTAGTTCTTTTGTCAATCGTTCTTTGGGTAATTCTTTGGGTTGTTGGTAAATTCCTTGAGAGAAAAGAAAGGCATTCAAAACATCCAGAAAGAGATTAACAAATTGTTCTAAAATATCCTCTTACATTTTTGTTTGAGGATATTTTCTTACTTTGATTATTTATTTATTAATTAAAATTTGGAGGACAAAATTATGGAAAATCTTGATTATTTACTTGAGGAACATCCGGAATGGGCTCTAATTATTATAACTTTAATAATTGTATTTATTGCCGGATGGTTTTTGCACGCCTTCATTACAAGGAATAGGCCAGTCAAAAGACCCGCTTTTCAGTTCTTTTGTGAAGATACGCTTTACAATTTCAATGACGCTCTTGTTCTGATTGAATATCGGCGTGGATGGGAAGGAGATAATCTTACTTACCTTGTGAAATTTTCAGATGGAAAATTTTTTGAGATAGTATTTAATGTTAGTTTAGGTCCGGAAACACCAAAAGAGATTTCTAAGGAGAAAATTATTGAGGAACTGAAGAAACTGACTAAGTTTTATCCGGAAAAATCTCTTGCTGCATTAAAGTTGCTTGAAGCTGTTTGAAGATTAGACAATTTCAGAAAAGGATATCTCTTTGTGAGTTATCCTTTTTTTTGTCAAATTAATATGAAAATGATTTCATATATTATATACTCTTTTTTTCTCAACAATATTTTTTTTTGCAAAATTTCTAAGGAGAAGTTCAGTTATGATGGTAAAATCATATATTGTTCAACTATTACAGCTAATTATTATATTAAGTTTATAACAATTTTATGTTCATATAACTATTATATTAGAATACACTCACTTGCTTATTTTTTTTGCAATTAAGTCTAAGTCTTTCTTCAAAGCTTCAACTGCTTTTGTAAATATACTTTTAGCATCTATTTGCCCAAATGATTCCAATGAGATTACTATTTCTTCAGTAGGTTTTACTTCAATTTTTTTACCATATTTCTCTGCATATCCTTCACACACATCTGCAATTTCTTTTTCTTTATCATCAATTATCAAAACTTTATCTCCCTTTGATTTTGCTTCAATATTTGGGAAAACATTTTTTATTCTTTCTGCTACCTCTTTATCTGTGTATATTTCCAAGATTTGTCTGTAATTCATTATTCCTGGAGAGAATTTAGCATGTTCTTGTCCTTTCCCCATTTTTACATTTGCAACTATTTCTATTTCTTGTCCTTCACTCAAAAGAGTTATAGGCATTTTATTATATACTACATCAAAATCTCCTTTAAGAGAATCAGAATAAACAAATCCCTTATTTTGCGAACTTAATTTTAATTTTCCATCCTTCTTTCCATTTTGCTTTAATGGAATTAAACCTAATCTGTGTGCAATAGTTTCATCATAAAGAGGAGAATCATTTTTTGATATTTCAACATCATCAATTGCTGCAATTTGAATTTGTCCAACATATCTCCTTATAGAATTAATTAAACTATCATCTATATTTGCCTTAAATACATACTTTCCATCACTTTTGCTTATGTTTTCCATTTTAGATTATTATAAAAGGCATATTTAAACTCTCCTTAAACTCTTCTGCCCCTTCTTCCTCCTTGCTTCTTTGGCCCACCACGTGGGACTCTTGTTGTGTCAAGTATATTTATGATTTTAAAACCTTCTCTAGACAAACTTTTTATTATTGCATTTGCACCGGGTCCCGGGCCCGTGCTTCCGGTTTTTGCTCTTATTCTTACATATAATGATTTTATTCCTTTTTCTTTCATATTCTCAGATATTCTTTTTGCTATAAACATTGCAATTGTTGGATTTGCCTTAAGTCTGCTGTGTTTTGTAACCATTCCTCCAGAAACTTTTGCAAGAGTTCTTCCAGAAGCATCAGTAACATGTGCGATTGTATTATTAAAAGAAGTATATATATTCAAAACAGCCTCAACGTCTTTCTCCTTTTTCTTAATGGCTGATTTTTCTTTTTGTTCTTCTGACTCTTCTATTTCTTCGGGCTCTTCATCTGTTTTTATTTCTTCCTCTGTTTCCTCTAAAACTTCTTCAGATTTTTCAATTTCTTTTTCTTCTATTTTTTTTGCCATTTTATTCATTTTCCTCTTCTACAGATTCTTTTTTCTTTAATTTCTTTTTGTCTTTTAATTTAATTTTGTTTTCAAGATTAACAGGAACAATGTATGATGGGCTATCAACTGCTTTTCCATCCACAAAAATCTTTTTATGAGTAATTAATTGTCTTGCTTGTTTTGAAGTAGTTGCAAGTTTTTTCTCAACAACTATTGTTTGAAGTCTTCTTCTCATATAATCTCTTTTATCCAATGATAAAATTGAGGATATAGAATTTACTTTCAATCCCATTTCATTTAATTTATTAAATAATGCTTTTTGTTCTTCAGGTTTTGAGGATATAAGCTTCTTAGCTTTTTCTCTCATTGATTTTATCTTTGCATCTGCTTTCCATATTTCTCTCTTATTTTTCAATCCAAATTCTTCCATTATTCCAGCTTCTTCTTCTATTCTAACCTTGTCGAAAGGTCTCTTTGGTCTTGAATATGTTTTATGTTTACGTTTCATTTTTTCATTCCTGTGAAATCTTTTACTTGAGTCTTCTCTTTGGTTTTACTTTTAATTCCTGAGCCTCTCTTTCTGTTTGATCTGAAATGTGCTTTAGTTCTCTGTCCTCTTGAAGGAAGTCCTGCAGTATGTCTTAATCCTCTATAACTCTTTATTTTCTTTAATTTCTTTATATCAAAGTCTTTTCTTAAATCTAAATCTGTTCCAGTCAAATGTTTTTCTTTTCCTGTTTCAATATCTTTTCTTCTATTTAAGAGATAATCAGGTAATTCAGGATTTTTTATAAAATCAGTTATTTTTTGTATTTCTTCTTCACTAAGTGTTCCAATTGTCTTATTTTTATCTATGTTTAAAGATCTGCAAACTGCATTTGAAAATGTCCAAGATATTCCTTTTATCTTTGTTAATCCAACATAGAGCTTCATTTTTCCCTCTATATCTTTTGATAAAATTCTAACTAATCTTTCTTCTCTCTTTTCTTGTGGTCTTATATATTCTGGTTTTGTGTGAACGGGTTTTATCGGTTCTTGTTTTTTTTCTGCCATTTTATATTTTATTAGTAAAGAGATTGTATCTCTCTATATTTGTTAATTCTTGGAATATTCTTTTCTCAACAGCTTTTTCTGGGTCAGGAAGATTTTGTATTCTTTTTTTCATATCCTGAAAAGATTCAAATTCCTTTTCGCGTCTTTGCTTGAGTATCTCTTGCATATGTTTTTTACCTAAACCAGGAAGCATTTCTATCTGATGTATTCTTTTATTTATAGCATCCGATTTGTTGAAAAATTCCACGAATTCTTTCTCTCTTTCTTTAACAATTTGCTTTATAAATTCTCCTAATTGTTCTTTTGCAGTTTCTGTTAATTTTTCTCTGTGTAATCTTCCAAGAATATAATAAACCTTATCTCTCTTTCCTTCTCCTATGTAAACCTTCTCACCAATTTTTAATTCTGCCCCTCTTCTGGGAACAAGTTCAAGAAGAACTAAAGTTTTCTCTCCTATAGCTTGAGCTATAGGCATCATTTTCTTTTCCATAGGATACCCGTTCGGGAGATATTCTAAGATTATTGCATTTTCTTCTTTTTCCATTTTCTTTATTTGAATTCTTTAATTGTGTCAAGTATTTTTTTTGTTTCATTCTCGTCCAATCCGATATCAATAAAAATTTTATTAACTTCTTCAGCTTTCTCAGGTAGAATATCAATAATCTTTGTTATAAGCAAGTCATTCATCTTAACAATATCTAGTCCTTCCAATTTTTTCCTAATTTCTTTGGCTTCCTTTGGACTTATTTTAACAAATTTTTTTATAAAATCTCTTGCAGGGTTTTCAGCTTTTTTATCCTTCTCTATATATTCAAGAGATTCTGCCATGCTTAATGGGATACTATTTTTTATCATTTTACTTTTCCTCTCTTATCTTTTTTAAATGTACTGGAGAGATTATAAATTCTTTTTCTTTTGTTTGATCATTTATTTTCACTACATAGCTTCTTCCAATTCTTCTATCTACTTTTCCTGTTCTTCCTTGAAGTCTCTTGGGGAAATTTGAAGGTAATGATTTTTCGTTTATGACCGCAACGGAATCTCCTTTTTTTAACTCTTGAAAGCTTCTACTAAGTGGGATTTTCCCTCTTGTTCTTATAGGTTTTCTATCTGTCATATTATACCCAGAAAAATTCCATTTAAAAAACTATCCCCTACATAAAACTTATTCTAGAATTCCCTAATTTTGAAGGAGGTTCATTTAAAGAAATATTCGAATTGCACAAATCTCCCTTATCATTCGCTTCTCCCATATTCTTTAGAATTGCATTAAACATTTTCTCTCCCCAAACCCCAACTCCGCATCTATTACAAACATCGAGAGCTCTGTCATCGTTTATATCAGACTTACAATAGATACATTTTTTTGTCATTTTCCCTCCTTTCTTAGGTTAATTATTTTCTTAATAAAAATTAGTTTTTAAATTTTTGTGTAATTTTCTACAACAATCTTCAAATTTTTGCAAAATACACTTAAAATAGCTTATCGTAAGTTTTAAAAACAACATTTCAACATTATTTATATGATAATTCCAATTAGATGTTTCTCATGTGGAAAACCCATAGGGCACTTATGGGAAGAATACAAAAAGCGAATAGCTCAAGGCGAAAGTTCAAAGAAAGTTCTTGATGAACTGGGTCTTGATAGATTTTGTTGCAGAGCAATATTCTTAGGGCAAGAAGACCATATAGAGCTTATAGCAAAATTCAAGAAATCTTAATTGTTAATTATTCTTAACTTTATATAATTAAATTTTTTTAAAAAAATAAAAAAAATTTAAGACAGCTTGTTATTTTCCCATCTTGTTGGACAGTACTGATAACAACATAGCTTGCTTAACTTCTGTGTTCGGAAAGGGAACAGGTGTTACCAAACTATTATGGCCGTCTCGAAAATATACCCTCTTTTCGATTTATAAACCTTTTTATATATTGAATTTCTTGATTTTTTATGCGGGGTTGCCGGAGTGGTCAAACGGGCGAGATTAAGGCTCTCGTGGCTTAGTGCCTGCGCAGGTCCGAATCCTGTATCCCGCATTTATTGTTTGATATAATTATGCGCTCGTAGCTCAGCCTGGATAGGCTCAGATTTAAATCTGGCTAAATCCATTCTGTGTTTGATATAATTATGCGCTCGTAGCTCAGCCTGGATAGAGCAGTGGCGTCCTAAGCCGAAGGTCGAAGGTTCAAATCCTTTCGAGCGCATTTTAGAATATCAAAAACCTTTAAAACCACTAATTAAGTATTTATTTCAAGCGCTGGTGGTCTAATGGTAGAATAACTGGCCTCCAAGAAAAATGTTTGAGGTTACCAGTTGATCCGGGTCCGATTCCCGGCCGGCGCATTCGGTTTAATATAATGGAACAAAATCAAGAGACTCACAAAAAGAATTGGCAGGACAAACATTATAAGAATTTATTATTAATTCCTATAGTTTTGCTTTTATTTTCTTTAGTTTATTTAGGAATATTTTATTCTCAACACAACGACATATTCCTGAAAGATATATCTCTAACTGGAGGAACTTCTGTAACAATAAATGGGAAGTTAGATATAACTTTATTAGAAAACGAGTTAGTAAAAGAATTTGGAGAAGTTAATATAAGAAAAGTTTCTGATTTAATAACTGGAGAGCAACTAGCAACAATCGTCGAAACTACTGCGAGTTCAGAAGATACTAAAGCTTTTTTAGAAGAATATCTAGGTTATGAATTAAATGAAGAGAATAGCAGCTTTGAATTTTCAGAATCTTCTTTTACAAGAGATTTGTATAGGCAATTAATTCTTGCACTTCTTTTAGCATTTTTACTTATGACAATTGTTGTTTTTATATTATTTAGAAATTTTGTTCCTTCTCTTACAGTTGTTTTTGCAGTTTTAATGGATATAATCATGACTATAGCAGTTATAGATATACTCGGGATAAAAATATCTACAGGAGGAATTATTGCTCTTTTAATGCTTATAGGATATTCTGTTGATACAGATATTCTTTTGACAAATAGAATACTAAAGAGACATGAAGGAACATTAAATGAAAAAATTAAGGGAGCATTCAAAACAGGGATAACTATGACTCTTACCTCTTTGTTTGCAGTAGTTGCTTCCCTACTGGTTGTTAAATCTTTTTCTGCAATTTTAACTCAAATCTTCCTAATAATCTCAATAGGATTGCTTTTTGATATTGTTAATACTTGGATTACAAATGTTTCAATACTTAAATGGTACGTTAACAAAAAGGAGAATCACACATGAAAAAATTAGGTTTCAAGATATGGCTTTTTATAATTGTCTTTTTATTGGCAATGGTTTCTATATTTGTATCCTCAAATGGAATAGCTTTTTTTCAGAAAGGAGTCTTAATAACTGGTATTGAACAAAACTCTTCTGCTTTTGAGCAAGGATTGAGACAGGGACAAATAATAACCTCCCTTAATGGAAATATTATAAATAATCTTACTGATTTTTCAAATTACATTCAAGAAAAGTTTCCTTCCGAGGAAGAAGTAAAACTCGTTATAACAACAAAAGAAGCGAGTGCGGTTTTGTATTCAAATAATGCCCCAGATATAACTGTATCATCTATACCTAAAACTAGTTTAAAGACAGGATTAGATTTAGCAGGAGGTGCAAGAGCAATCATTGGTGCAGAAGGAGTGGAATTAACTGGTCAAGAAGCAACGGATTTATCAGATATAATTGAAAACAGAATTAATTATTATGGCCTTAAAGATATAAAGATATCTCCTTTTTCAGATTTGTCTGGAAATAATTATATTAGAATAGAAATTGCAGGAGCAACTCCTAAAGATTTAGAATCTATGATTGAAAGTCAGGGAAAATTTGAGGCAAAGATTGGAAATGAAACAGTCTTTATTGGAGGAGAAAGAGATGTAGCTTCCGTGTGTAGAAACGATGCTACTTGTGCGAGAATAGAATCTTGTCAACAAGATTCATCAGGGAGTTATTATTGTAAATTTATATTTACTATTTATTTAAGTGAAGATGCTGCAAGAAGACATGCAAATATAACTGGAGATATGGAAGTTAATTCTACAAATCCAGAATATCTTTCAAAACCTTTGGATTTATATTTAGATGATTCTCTTGTAGAAACTCTTCTTATAAATAAAGACCTCAAAGGACAAGTTACAACTCAAATAGCAATATCTGGCTCTGGTTCAGGAACAACAGAAGAAGAAGCGTATGATTCAGCGGAAGCAAATATGCATAATCTTCAGACAATTCTCATAACAGGAAGTTTCCCTTATCAGTTAAAAGTTTTAAAATTGGATGTTATATCTCCTAATTTGGGAAGTAATTTTACAAAAGCAATTTTAATTGCAGGATTGGTTGCTCTTATTAGTGTTGCTTTGGTAGTATTTATTAAATATAGAAAAATCAAACAATCTCTTGCAGTTTTATGTATGGGATTATCAGAGATAATAATTACATTAGGAGTTGCAGCTTTCTTAAATATAAATTTGGATTTATCCGCTATAGCAGGTATTCTTGCCGCAATAGGTACTGTAGTTAATGACCAAATTGTTATGTTGGATGAAGCAAAAAGAAGAGATACTGATTCTAGCATAAAGGCAAGAATAAAGAAAGCATTTGAGATTATAGTGGGAGCATATTTAACATTAGTTGCAGCAATGATTCCACTTTACATTGTTGGTGGGGGATTACTTAAAGGATTTGCATCAACAACTATAATAGGATTAACCCTTGGTATATTAATAACAAGACCAGCATTTGGTGAAGTGCTAAAAAGAATGGAAGATTAAATGTTACC
>Ga0172379_10009883_pt1 | contig 11675 bp, 9 predicted proteins | sample GrowelOW334metaG_FD_119756 | JGI IMG/M metagenome (GOLD analysis project Ga0172379, IMG submission 119756) | Groundwater microbial communities from an aquifer near a municipal landfill in Southern Ontario, Canada - Groundwater well OW334 metaG | ecosystem: Environmental > Aquatic > Deep... | reverse complement strand
GCGGGTTTTGAGGCCCATTCCGCGCCGGTCCTGGCGGGTCTGGCGGGTCTGGCAGCGTTCCTCTATTTCAGGAGCCGCAGAGATTACGCCGGACTGTCCCTCGACGATTTTTGGGGGCTGATGCTGGCGATGATCCTGGGCGTGATCGGGGGCGCGCTGGCGTTTTACATCCTCGCTTATAGTAAAGGCCCGGCGGAAAACCTGCGGTATCTGTTCGCCGCAAAAAAGATCCCAGGCGGCTCCTTTTGGGGGGCTTTCTGGACGACCATCGGTCTTTCTTACGTCTACTGCCGCGTCAAAAAGCTGGAAGCCGGGCCTGTCGCCGACGTTACGTCGGTTTCGTCCGTTCTCGCGCTGTCTATCATGCGTCTGGGCTGCCTGCTTAACGGCTGCTGTCACGGCCGCCCCACGACACTGCCCTGGGGTATAATTTTCAGCGATCCGCGCTGCTCCGTAGGCGGAGCGTTGTTGGGACGGCCTCTGCACCCTTCCCAGCTGTATGAAGCCGCGGGTTGTCTTGCTATTTTTCTCGTGGCGCACTTTGCGCTCCTCCGGCGTTCCCGTCTTGCGCCCGGCGGGACATTCGCGGTTACGATCGCCGCCTATTCCGTATTGCGGTTCTTTGTGGATTTCACCAGGGGCGGGGACCCCGGGATCTTTATGGTGCTTGGTCTTACCACGGCGCAGTTCATTTCGATCCTCAGCGCCTCAGGGAGCGTTTTATGGTATCTAATGAAGATCCGACGGGATTAGGACGGCGCGAAGTAGTCTATCTTGCCGTTCTGTGCGCCGTATTCGCCGGACTTGCTCTGCTCAGGCCCGAACTGGTTGCCGGCGCTTTCAGGGCGACTTCGGCCAGCCTGAAAGCCGGCTGGGGGCCCGCGCTTAAGGTGCTGGCGGAAATACTGTTATTCGCGGGCATATTGTTCCTTACTCTGCGCACGGTGCCGCGCGGCGCGGCGCCGGCGGAAGATGGGTTTATTGTCCTGTTCGCGGCGCTATACGGATATCTGGCGGAGGCATGGGGGACCCGCTCAGGCCTCTGGACTTATTACACCGGGGAAAAACCTCCCCTGTGGATCATACCGGCCTGGTGCATGGGCGCGCTTGTGATACACCGGCTTTCGCGCCAAGTTATGAAATTCCTGATGGAATTCGCGGGTCATGCCCGGACCGGCCGGCTGCACCGGGCCTGGATCATAGTGTTTTGCTGCGTCTTTATTTCCTTTTCCGCTGAGCATATCCTGACCCCGGCTGGGATTTCGCTCGCGCTGCTGCTGGCGCTGGCGCTGCTCCCCCTCCGGACGCGTCCTCAAAACGACGCGGCCGTGCTGTTCACCGGGACGATCTGCGTTATTTTCGCGGACCTGTGGGGCACTACCAATAATTGCTGGACCTATCACGTAAGGGGACGCGCTCACGGCCTTATCTACGGCATTGCATTCGGGGCATTGTTCGATTCGGCGCTGGTTCTGGCCGCCATAAAAACGGCGGGAGCCGTCAGGACCCGTCTCCGCGGGGATTGACGACGGCGGATTATACTGTTATTATTGAGGATAAAATGGAACAGAAAACTGAACAGCCGGCCTGGAAAACACTGCGATATTTTATTCCTGTTTTTATTATCCTGGCCATACTTCTGGTGAGGTGGACAAGAACGCTGACCGTGGAAAATGCGGCCCTTTCGAACGAAGAAGTTTCGTCCTTTAACGCCTCCGAAGAAGATCTCAGAAAAAACGACATTGGTGACGGTTCGGAACCCGACCTGGTGGATACAGGCTATTCACTGCGTTACCAGTCCGCCAGGACCACCGGTACGCGGGTGACCTCCGGGCACAGGGAACTCTGGGATACCGGCGTACCCCGGGGCAACGACCGGAACACCGCCGCGGTCCAGCGGAAGGCCGCGCAGCCCGCTGACGCCACCACGGCGAGCGAGCACGCGTTCCTTCGGAAATACGGTCCCGCCGTGAAAAAATATCAGGACTATCTGACGGCTCTGGGCGAGAGATATATAAAAAAATACCCCATCGCCCGGCAGATCGACTCCGACTTCGCTAAAATGGACAGGTATATGGCGCTGAAGCGGCAGTTTGACTCGGACCGTGACGCTTACAAATGGGCGAGGGGAGTCATGGCCCTGCCGGAGGTGCGTTCAAAACTTATCTCTTACAGTTCTAATCCGGAAGCGATCAAGGTGGCTCTGTCGGTGGTCTCCGAAGTCCTCTCCAACCCGCCTCCCCAGCCTATTTATGACGAGGTGCTCAGATTTGTAGGTACCGACGAAAAGGCGGCTGCTTATGTGTCCGAGATGACCCTGCAAACCATGGGGAATGTGAGCTCGGTGATACCCGCCCTGGCGGCGTCCGGCGTGGATCTCGCGCCTTTGGCGCAGATACAGCAAATCGGGCAGCAAATGGATGCTGCCCGATAATTCACACTATCGTCCAGTGTTGCGGATCAACAGGCTTCCAGCGGCTTAGCCGCAGCAGCCGCCGCTTTCCGGTACGGCGTTGTTCACGGGTTCGGTGCTTGTTTCCGTCTTGTTCTCCTCGGGAGCGGGAGTTTTAAGAGAACCGAGCGAAGATAACCCGGCTCCGCCGGAAGAGCTTTCAGCCGCGTTCTTCCCGGGGCTGGAAGTGATGCCTTTCCCTCCCGCGGCGGAATTAAGACCGCTGACCGGCGCCGTGTCGAAGGTTATCTGTGCCGAGATCGACATGTAGCCGACCGCGGTGAGCGTGAGGCCCAGAACAAGCGCTCTGATGACTTTGGTTTTCATAATACGACCTCCCGATTTAAGTGCTGTCTCTTACATCTTACAGGCTGTGCCGCCGAATGTCAAGGGTCCGTGACATGTAAAAACACTATTTCGGCTCCGGAACGGCCTTTGCCTTCCGACCCCGATTGACCCTTACTGTTTTAATAGTATACCTGCCGCATATTGACTTGTCAAGGGGGCTTTTTGCGTATATCAGGGCTTTTTCCCTATTTCCTCTTCCAGCTTGGTCCTTTCGTAGATCTGCTTATACAACCCGTTGAGAGCGAGAAGTTCGGAGTGGGTCCCCCTTTCGGCTATCCTGCCTTCGCTGAGGGTCAGTATCAGGTCCGACGTTTCTATCGTACGGGCGCGGTGGGTGACCGCGAGGCAGATGGTGTCGGGCAGCTCTTTCCTGAAAGCTTTCCAGAATGCGTCTTCGGTCTGCGCGTCCATCGCGCTGGTAGCGTCGTCAAGCAGCAGTATGTCGGGCGAGGTCAGAACGGCTCTGGCCACGGCGAGACGCTGCTTCTGGCCGCCTGAAATGGAAAAGCCCCTGGTGCCGACCGAAGTGTTCAACCCCTTCGGGAATTTTGCCATATCCTGTTTGAACTGCGATATTTTCAGCGCCTTATCCAGCATCTCGGCGGTTATGCCGGGCCGGAACATCGTTATGTTCTCCCATATCGTGCCGGTAAAGACCGATGCTTCCTGCGCGGTATAACCCATCCGTTCGCGCAGGCGCGGGAGGTCGAGGGTCCTGACCTCGTGGCCGTTAATGAGTATCCGGCCAGCGTCATATTCGTTCAGGCGGAGAGCTAAAGCCAGCAGCGTGGATTTACCGCAGCCGATCTTCCCCACCAGTGCCACGCGCTGTCCCCGCAGGGCGCTGAAGGAGATGTCCTTTAACAGGAAGTCGTCGCCTTTCGGATTCTTGAGCGCGGCCTTGCAGAATTCAAGTTCGCGCACCGAGTCCAGCCGGCGTCCGCCGGCGGCCTGGCGGAGGCTGGACTTTGTAGAGAGAAGTTCCTCTATCCGGCGAATGGAGACGCCGGCGCGATTACCAGTCACAAAGAAATTGCTGATGTCCATGAGCGGGTGCAGCACCATGCCGGAGTAAAACTGGAACGCTATCAGTTCTCCCAGCGTACTGCGGCCGTTTATCACCATCAGCCCTCCGACGATGTAAAGAATAGCCACGGAGATGAAGCCGGCGTAATGGAAAAAGTAAGAGAAAAACATTCCGAGCCTGGCGGTGGAGATCTCGGCGTCCCGCTGGGCGGAAGTCTTGACGGAGAAAACCGCTTCCTGAGAGCGTTCCTTTGCGTTCGCTTTTATAAGCCGTATGCCCGTAAAGCAGGTCTCGAGAAAATCGTACAGCGCCGTTATGGATTCCTGCAGGGAGGTGTACCGGGCGTTCAGCGCTTTTCCGGTCTTAATGGACAAAGCCAGTATCAGCGGGACCGGGAGGAGCACCCAGAAGGTAAGGAGCGGGTTGAAATAAAGCATGGTCCCGATGATGGCCGTCAAAGTGAAAACGGATTGGATAAAACGGAAAACGCCGGAACAGGCGAACCAGGAGATCTTGTTCGAAATATCGTCCACAAGGCGCGTGACAAGGTCCCCGGTCGTGTATTTGTGATAAAAATTTGCGTCCAACCGGATAATGTGGTCGAACACTTTTTGCCGGAATTCCCATTCCAGGCGGATATTCATGTAGGCACGGTTGCGCTGCGCCAGTAAATTTGTCAGATAGATGCCCAGCCCCACTCCTAGTATAAGGAACACGTTGTGCCGGATGTAGCCGGGGGTAAGGTTGGAACCGAGGCCGTTCACGATATTTTTTATCAGTATGGGATTTACGGTCTGCAGCACGGCGTTTATCAGGCCGAAGGCTATAATGCAGCTCATCCGGCCGGCATGCCGCCTCCAGTAAGGATAAAGCCATTTAAGTACGAAGATCATAAATCAGACCGTGAATCGTAAGCCGTAAATCGTAAAGGGACAAAATAAGAATTTTTTCCGGCTCTTCACCCTTTACACTTCACGCTTTACGTTAGTTCTCCCCGAACTGCAATTTATAGAACTTTGAGTAAATTCCGCCTTTTTCCATCAGCTCGGCGTGCGTACCGGCTTCCTTTATCTCGCCGCCGGAGACCAGCAGGATCCGGTCCACGTTCTTGATTGTGGAAAGCCGGTGGGCAATGATGATCAGGGTTTTATGTTTCACCAAATGTTTAATGGCGCCGGTTATCAGGCGTTCCGTGTAGGGGTCCATGTTGGAGGTGGCCTCATCCAGGACCAGCACCTCTTGGTCGAGGACCATGGCGCGAGCCAGCGCTATCACCTGTTTCTCCCCGCTGGAAAGGTTCGCCCCCTTTTCCACCACTGTCTTGGTGAGCGGATGCTTTTTGAAAAAAGTCTCAAGGCCCATAAGGCGTACGGCCTCGTGCACCTTCGCGTCCGGGATCGCGGTATCCATCATCTTCAGGTTGTCCATGATCGTGCCGGGGAACAGATAAATATCCTGCTGCACCAGGCCTATGGCCGTGCGTAAAGAGCCGAGGCTGATGGACTTTATATCGGCGCCGTCTATCAATATTTTGCCTCTTTCAAAATCATAGAAGCGGAACAGGAGGCTTGTGACCGTGGTCTTTCCGCCCCCGGTTTCGCCGACTATGGCCATGCTGGAGCCCTTCTGCAGTTTAAAGGAAATGTCCTTCAGCACCCAGTCGGCGTCAGGGGCGTAGCGCATGGAGACGTCCCTGAATTCTATGGCTTCTTTTACGGAATTCATATAGTGGGGCCTGGCGGGTTCCTTTATGGAGGGCTTCAGTTCCAGTATTTTGAAGATGCGATGGCCGGCGGCGAAAGAACGCTGTATGACGCTTATGTGCTCGGAGAACTGGAAGATCGGCTCGAAGAGCTGGCCGATATAGAGAATGAACATGACCAGCACGCCGACGGTCAGCGTTCCCTGCATCGCCATCGTCCCGCCCACGCCGAATATCGCGGCGGTGGAGGCGGGGCGCAGCAGCATTATCGTCATGAAGAAGACGACGACAAAGGTTTCGCCCTTAAATTCCGTCCTGAACTTCTTCTCGTTAAGGGCGTCCAGCCTGGAGGCTGTTCCCGCTTCCCGGGTGAAAGCCTGGATGACCCCTATGCCGTTCAGGTTCTCCGTCAGAAAGGCGGTGATCTCTGCCGTCACTTTTCGCACAGCCACGAAGATCGGAGAACTTTTGTTGACAAAAAACCAGATGAGGACGAAGATCACCGGGAATACCGGCAGGAGGAGCATGGTCAATTTCAGATTATAGAAACTCATTATGGCAAAGACGGCGAGAAAGGTGAAAATATCCTGGAATATTGTCACGGCGGTCCCGGTAAAAAGCTCATACAGCGCGCTTGTGTCCGACTGTACCCGGGCGTTCAGGCGGCCGACCTGATTGGCCGAATAAAATTCGAGGTCCAGCGAAAGCATATGTCTGAGCATCCGTTCCTTAAGGTCCACGGTTATGCGCTGCCCGGTCTTTATCAGCCGCATGCTCAACAGGTAGGTGAAAAACAGGAAGGCGGCCGAGTTGAAAAAATAAAACCCCGCCGCCAGGAACAGGTGTTTTGTGTTTTTGGCGGGGATGGCGGTATCGATGATGTACTTGGCGACTATCGGGTTGGCCAGGTTTATCAGGGTGGCCGCGACAAGAAAGGCGAAAGCGGCGGCGAACTCAAGCCTCCTGGGCTTTATAAGCCCGAGGATCAGCCTGAAGGTGGACCTGTAGTTTATGGTTTCTTTCGGGTCCTGCCCGTCGTCGTAATGGTCGCCGTGCATAAATATACTTTATGGTTTTGCCGGGGTTATTCGCAGAAATTCCACGGTCCTCTTCGCCGGAACAAGGGCAAGGCCCTGCCCCTCAAGAAGGCGTTCCAGTTCCGAGCGATCTTCGGGTTTCCAGTTCATCTCAAATTCGTACACTCCTTTGAGTCCGGTTTCGTCGATGACCGGCCTATCCAGACCCATCCACAGGGCTCGCGCTATTTCAGGCATCTCCGCCGTGCCGATCAGTACCCCGCTACCGTATGACAAAAGGCCTAATTGTATCTCCGGCGCGCCCGGTTTGGGCCGCAGAGCATCGGGCGCCGTAGACAGGGACAGGATGAACACGTCGGTTTCCCGCTGCTCCGGCGTGACCCGTATCCCGAAAGTGAACTGTACGGCGGACTTTAAAAGTTCCACGCCCTCGTAGTATTTGCCCCGGGGCGTTTGTAGCGTGAGATTGAACGAGGATACGGGTTGCGTGTCCGCGATGACCTGGCTGTACTGCATACCCCAGATCTTCGCGATATTCCCGATGAACGAAGCGGACTGTATTTCCAGGCTGTTCTGGCTGCTGGACATTCGTGGTTTGCCGTAGGCAGTTGATATGGCAAGTTCGAACAGTATTCTGCCTGCTTCGGTACTTCTCTTCGGAGTCAGGAGGGGTTCCCAGTCGATCGGCTGCGGTTTAAATTTATCCCCTATGGCCTCGGTCAGCTCTTTTTCCGTCAAATTCACAGGACGGATCCTTGCCAGCAGGGTCCCGTCTTTCCCGATAAGATAGCCATCCGGTCGGCCGGAAACCTTAAAGGCTTTCAGAGAAGACTTAGCCTCATCGATCCCGGCCCAGGACCTCATCTCGTGCGTTTTCAGGAACTTGGTGACAGTATCGGAAGGTTCGTCGGTCACCGATAGGAAAACCACGGGCTCCCCCTTGAATTTCTCGCTCAGCTTGTTCATATGCGGAATGCTCGCTACGCAGGGGCTGCACCAAGTAGCCCAAAATTCGATATAAAGCACTTTGCCTTTAAAATTGGAAACGCCGTTTATTTTAGTGACCGGTGCGTTCAGCACTTTGGCGATCTTAAAGTCGGGGGCATTTTCGGCAAGCGCTACTTCCGGTTTCGCGGCAATCACGGCCAGCGACAATACCAGTACCGTTATGATCCTTGTCATGCGTTCTTCTCCTTACGGTTTCGTTCCGGCTCCCAGAGCGTCAAGCACAAGTCCCGGCGTCAGGAGTTCCGGGAGCAGTACCGCCGGCCCCCCTTTGGGGTGTACGACATAAAGCGGCACGCCGTCGCGGCCGTATTTGGCGAGCTCCGCGTTTATGCGCGCGTCGCGACCGGTCCAGTCGGCGCGGAACGCGGCGACGCCGGGAGAGGCCAGCGCCGCGCGTACGACCGGAGCGGCGAGGGCGGTGCGCTCATTCACCTGGCAGGACAGGCACCAGGCGGCGGTAAAATCAACCAGCACGGTCTTGCGGGCCGCGCGGGCTTCCGCCACAGCCTCCGGCGACCAGGATTTCCAGACGGCGTCCTGAGCCGGCGGCGGCGTGGCCACAAGCTGCCAGAGCACCCAGATAAGCCAGAGCGCCGTGGCGAACATCGGCACCGAGAGGATCTGCTTCAGACGCAGCATCCATACGCCGGGACGAGGGAGCCGCCGTATCAGGGCCGGCCAGGAGGAAAGAGCCGCGTACGGAGCGGCCGCGCCCAGCCCAAGTGCGCCGAATACGGCGAAAGCTTCCGCCGGCTGGCGCGTAAGCGCCCAGCCGATGGCGGCGCCCATGAAAGGGGCAGTGCAGGGCGCGGCGGCTATCATCGCGAACACTCCCGAAAAGAACGCTCCTGTCCGTCCTTCGCGCGCGGAGAGCCCGGAGCCGACGCCCATCCAGCGGGCGCCAAACTCAAAAAAACCGAGCAGGCCCAGTCCGGCGGCGAGGAACAGCAGCGCAAGGGCCGCTACCAGCCATGGGGACTGGAATTGTCCCCCCCAGCCTATCGTCCCGCCGGCTCGGCGCACCGCGATCAGTATTGCCGCCACCGCTTCGCAGCTGAGTACCACGCCCGCCGTGTAGGACAGAGCTTCCCGGCGTATCCGCGCGGAGTCCCGTCCCGCCTGGCCCAGCAGTCCCAGGGCCTTGAAAGCCAGCACGGGGAAAACGCAGGGCATCAAATTCAGCAGCAGTCCCCCCAGAAAAGCGATGACGAGAAACCGCAGCGCCGTACCGCCGGTTTCCACCGGCACCGATACCTGCACCGGAGGAAAGCCGGGTCGCAGCAGCACGCCTTCTATACGTTTCGGTTTGCCCGCGTCCTGAGCCGGCTTCAGTACCAGTTCCGTTTCCAGCGGGCTGACGCTGACCACAGAACGCGCATTTTCAAAGACATCGGGGGACTGCGGAAAGAATTCTGCCAGCGGGTGGCGGCCGCGTACGCGCAGGTGGGCGGCGGTTCCGTTCCATGCCGCCGTTATGCCGCAGTCGGCGCAGGGGCGCGGAACCGCCGTAAGCGCCGTTGTGAGCTCCGCGGCATGGCGTGCGTACTCCCGCGAGGCCTGTTCGGTCTTCACCTCCAGAGCAAGCGTGGCGGAGCCTGGCACGCAGATCTCCCGGCATTCGAGCCATTCGGCCGCCGCGCGAAGACCGGTTCTCGATCCGGGGACGGCGTCCGCCGGCATGGTTAGCGTCAGCGGCAGAACGACCTCGTCGGAATATCCGAAGTTGGTAAGAGGCGGGGATTCCAGACGCTTCGGCGCCGGCCACTCGAGCAGTCCGGCCGTCCAGCCCCGGGACAGAAGCCAATCCAGTTTCGGCGGCAATCCCGCGTCGCCCGGGTTGCGCCAGTAAACATGCCAGCCGTCGCGCATTTTGAGGCGCAGACCTGCGCTGAAACTCTCTCCGGGTCTCGCGGCCGCGCGCGCTGAAATAAGCGAAGCTTCCACGTTTCCGGCGCGGGCCGGAAGAACGGCGGCGCTCAGAAGCGCGCTAACTGCTACGGCTGCTGTTTGCAGGTTTTTCATCTGATATACACCGGCCGCTGTCTCTTACACAAAAATCAGAGAGGCTCGATTTGAAGCGTTTCAAGCGACCGCTGTGCGCGCTCCAAGCGCAAGCCCATCTGCTCTTCCAGCGCCCGGCGCAGATTCGCGGGGTCCCCGGGTTTCCAGCGCATCTCCATTCGCCACTTTCCGGACAACCCGGATTCATCGACAACGGGTTCTTCCAGGGCGTTCTCAAGATTCCATGTGAGACGCATAAAATTACCCCTTTCCGCCAGGAATTCCCCCTCCTTTGTGTCGAACGAATAGGTTCCGGCGGATTCTTCCTCGCTGGGGCGCAAACCAGCCGCTCCGGAGGAGATCTTGAGCAGGACCCAGACGGAACGTTCCTTTGTCGCCTTTTTGATGCGCATAGGCAGGGATGCTTCCACCAGGCCGCGCCATAATGCCGAACTTTGTCCCGGATGATTTGAACTCACTTTCACTTCAAAATCATAACGCGTTTGACGGTCCACGCCTTTGGCGAACTCCATGCGGGGATACCGTATGTTGTAGGCGAATTCCAGCAGGGTTTCAAGATTCACTCCCCGGCCCTTCAGGTCGTTTCCCAGACGCATCTGGATAGTAGTGTCGGATGAGCGCGTTATCCAGGCGGAAGCCAGCGTCTGCGCCGGACCGCCGGGGAGCGAAGCTTTTCTGCCTACGGGTTTTCCGGCGATCAGGTCTTCCAGAACCTGTTCGTTCAGCTCCGTGGTGAAAACCTCGCCTGTCGTGTGTCCGGACTTATCGATCAGTATGGTCGTGGGACGGCCTGTTACGTCGAAGGCCGCCAGAGTTTCTTTGGCGTCATAGGCCACCCAGCCCGCCGATATGGGTCTTCGTTTCAGAAAGGCCTGAGTTGTTTTCAGTGATTCATCCGTCAGGAAGATGAACTGGACGGGTTTGTCCGCGAATTTAGCCGCCAGTTCGGTGAGGCGCGGGAATTTTTCTATGCATGGACCGCACCAGGTCGCCCAAAACTCCAGTACCACCGCCTTTCCCTTCAGATCACTCCATCGTTGCAGAGATGTTCTATCGGCCTGGAGCAGCTTAAGGGGTACATCGGGAGCTTTACCTGTTTGCGCTGAAGCGGATATCGGGGAAAGAAGCATTACGGCGCAAAGAATCGAACCGATTACTATCCTCAACCTTCGTAACGCTTTGGATTTCGGAAACTGAAGAAAACCGGCAGCGACGGGACAGTGCGGCATATTGATCCTCCTTGGAAATGTAATGTATCTATGTACACTATTCATGTCCGGATAAATACCATCTTCTCACTGAAAGCTGTTCGTACGCTGTAAAAAGGAACGAAGCATTAAGTTTATCTTAATGCTTCTTCCCCCTCGACCGTCGCTGAATCAAGCGCTTTGCGCTTAATTCAGCCGGATCTCCGCGCCTTTTTTCAGCGCTTTGACGTTCAGTTCTATCACTTCGGGCTTAAGCTTCTTGTAAACCCTGGGCAGGGCTTTTGTGATGGCGTCTATCGAGATGGCTCCGGTGTTGGCCGCGAAAGCGCCGAGCGCCACCATGTTCATGATCTTCGCGTTGCCCAGCTCGCCGGCTATCTGATTGCACGGAACGTAAAGCACCCTGATGTCCTTGCGCGAAGCCCTGGAATTGACCAAGGAACTGTTGATGATAAGCAGCCCTCCGGGTTTCACCATCGGTTCGAACTTGGCCAGGGAGGGCTCGTTCAGAACTATGACCGTGTCCGGTTCGGAAACTATCGGGGTCGTGACTTCGTCGGAAGTTATGACCACCGAACAGTTTGCCGTGCCGCCGCGCATTTCAGCCCCGTAAGCCGGAAAGAAACTGACTTCCTTGTCTTCCAGCATGCCGGAATAGGCCAGCAGTATGCCCGCCGAGATAACTCCCTGTCCGCCGAATCCCGAGATCCTTATGCCTTGGTACATGTATCCTCCAAAGTTAGACTAGTAAAGAGTAAAGGGTAACCGCGCAAAAATTATCTCTTGGTTCCTTCTCCCCTCTTTCCCTTCACTCTTTACCCTTTACGTCCTTGTATACGCCGAGAGGGAAGACCTTCATCATGTCGTCGTT
>Ga0172379_10009882_pt1 | contig 11675 bp, 16 predicted proteins | sample GrowelOW334metaG_FD_119756 | JGI IMG/M metagenome (GOLD analysis project Ga0172379, IMG submission 119756) | Groundwater microbial communities from an aquifer near a municipal landfill in Southern Ontario, Canada - Groundwater well OW334 metaG | ecosystem: Environmental > Aquatic > Deep... | reverse complement strand
CCGCTAGCCGTCGGACGTGACGGAGAAGGAAGAATGCCTTCCGGAGTAGGAGCGCCGCAGCCAGCACCGAGCAATGCGACCATGCCGATCACGGCCGCGAATCGTTGGAGTTGTTTCATATGGCATCAAGAATATCAGCCAGGATAAGAACGAGCAATCCTAGTGGATGATTGAGATACGGCGTGAACATGTGGACAGTTGCGAGAGCACCCAAAACCGGAATGAGATGCGGACGACGGTACGCGATGCTGCCAAGAATCCATAACAAGACGATCGGACCAAGGATGCCGAATTTAATCCATAGATCGATCCAACCCCATTCAAACGCGTACGTCGTGTACTGGCCGCCAGTTTGGGCAACGACTCGCGGATCAGCGCTCTGATATGTAGCGGTGGCTCCAAAGCCATGACCGAGAATTGGCGACTCCATCGCTTTGTCGACGAGGATCGGTAAAAGCTCCCAGCGACTTGTGGCGGCACTCTCCCCTGTCTCGACGCGTGCCGTGAACCAATCGACTGGATTTCCAGCTGTTGACCAAGGCAACGGGAACCAGGCGATACCGATAAGTGCGAGCAGCGACAAGATTCCGGCTACAAGCATCCCTTTAAACCAACCCCATGTCTTGCGTCGCAAAACGAATATTAGACACAAGAAAAAACCTGCGCCAAGTCCGATCCAAAAACTGCGCGAGAATGAAATCAAAACGGTCAGCACACAAAGAGCGAGCGCTGACCAGTGTTGGCGACCGACGGTGCGGCGAGCTGCGTCGGCGGCGAGCCAGACAGCGCCGAGTAAGGCGTAGATTTGCGATTGAATGAAGACGCGCGCGACTCCACCATCACCAAGAATCGTGATCTCCCCTACTCCTGTGCGACGAATCCAGCGATGAACAGACTCGAGGAAGCTGGCATCAAATGCATGCGAGAAAAGGAAAAATAATGCGATGGATTTCAAGATGATCCACGCGATGCCGACCATCGCGACTCGTTTGAGTGACGACACGAACGCTACTCGATCGAGACACGCAAGATCGTAAGCCGGGATCAGGAGCAGCAATACTCCCCAAGCATTGGCATCAGCAAAGATGAATGGTTGGTGCAAAGCCAGACCGCGCCAAAGCGCGTAACCAACGAGAGCCGTTAGTGCGAGAAATGGCGTGCTGACATGAATCTTGGCTTTACGAATACGAGCGACGAACCAGCCGACCAGAAACGCTGCAAACAAAATAATGCGTAATGAGATTCCGCCGTCATTTGCCGCATCTGCGCCATAAACGAGTAAACGACCCTTAGAACCGATCAAAAACTCCAAAACCAAGAGACTGAAGGCTGAGGTCGGATTCTTGAAGGCAAATACGACCATGAGAACCCCGACAATGACTGCCAGAGCCGAGTTGAGCTCAGGATTCCAAGCAGCGGGCATCGAGAGCAGCTCGATGAGCGCTATGAGACCAAACAAGGTCCGCATGTCATTCCAGCGAACGCTGGAATCCATTTGATAAAGGTTATGTTTCTTGCGAATGATCGCCTCCGCATCTTTATACTTCTTTACAGCTTTTGGGATCCAACCGATCCAGCTCCACGGAAGTACGTAGGCAAATGCCGGCACCCATTGGCTCATGCCGGTTTTACGCTCCGTCAGAGAAATAAGTGGACGTTTGACCGCCGATCCTCGACTACCTCGCTCCGCCATCGTTAAAAATAAATCCCAATCTTGAAATTTTTTGAGAGATTCATCAAAACCGGGAAATGCCTTCCTGCGTATCAGCGCACTGGTATGGATGTAGTTTGTTTCTTTTAGTTTATCGACATCAAATGGTCCGCCACCAATGGTTCCAATGCTAGTCTTCCCGCGCATCCAAATTACTGGGCTATAAACAAAATCGTAGCGGTTATCCGTATCCAGGATATCCTTCATGACCGACAAAGCATCGGGCTCGAGAATCGCGTCGGCGTCGAGAAAAATGACGTACTCCCCTGTTGATTTGGCAAAGCCCGCATTGCGGGCAGCAGGGGCTCCGCGGTTTTTATCGAAACGGATCAGACTTATTTTGTCATTCTGAACGGAGTGAAGAATCTCACTCCGAGTGAGGTCCTTCGTCGAACTCAGGACGACAGCGGGATTTGAGCCGTCGTCGACAATGATGATTTCAAAATCTTTTTCCGTTTGTTTTTTGAGGGACGCCAAACAGGCCGTGAGCTCGTCACCGTGATTGAAGACCGGGATGATGACGGAGATCTTTGGCATATTAGCTGTCGATTCCTTCTAAAATCTGACGGAATCGTTGCGCACGATCTTCCCAGCGGAAATCCCGCAGCGCGCGGAGTTTTCCAGCATCGCCAAATTTACGTCCGATATCCGGTCTGTCGTACAACGCTTTCACCGCTTCCGCGATTTCGCGCGGATTATGCGGATCAACGAGGAGGCCGGTGACTCCGTCGACGATGGCTTCCGGTGTTCCCCCGCTCTTTCCGGCGATCACGGGCAATCCGGCGAGTGCCGCTTCAAGAAACACGATGCCAAAGCCTTCAACATCGGCAGGCTCTTCACGAACCGGAAGGACAAAGACATCCGCGGCGGCGTACCAGAGATTGCGCTCGAGGTCGGTGGCCGTGGTGAGGAGGCGTACACGATCGCGGAAACGCCAGGCGATGGTTTCAATACGTGCACGATCCGGACCATCGCCGATGATGGTGAGCTTCACATCCTTGGGCATAAACCCGAGACTCTCGATCAAACGGTCGAGACCTTTGCGCTGGACGTGACGAGAGACGGCGAGCAATACGAATTCTTTTTCACCAAGACCGATGACGCGACGCGCATCTTCACGAGCCGGCAAGGTAAACGGTTCCGCGCCCGGAGTGATGACCTTGGGATAAATACTCGGTTCAAAGGCATTGATCTCGGCAGCGATGGCACGTGAATTGGAAATGACATTCGTCGCATCACGCAAAATCTGCCGAGCGAGCCAAGTTTTACGCGTGTTACTTTGTGCGAGGCGCAGATCAAGTCCGTGGACAATGACCGAGTACGGAAGCCCTCCAATCTTTTTGGCGATCCAGGCAGCGGTTCCAACGGGCAACAAATGACTTACCAAGATTTGATCGTAACCGGACTTTTTCAAACCGCGCATAAAACCGATCATTGGACGCCAGGAAAAAGGGCCGCGCGCCAATAATCGAACATGCTCAACATGACCAGGACCTTCCGAGAGGTGGCCATGATTTACAAATACATCGACCAAGCCATTGCTTAGGGCGACAAGGTTTCCGAGATAGCGGGCAACACCGCCACGTTCCGGAGGATAGTCGAGAGTAATCAGCGCAACCTTCATAGATCAGGGCTTATCGTGCAAAGCTTCGTCTTCCGTTGGTGGCGGCGAGATGCGACGACGGAGCCAGGAGATCGCCACCTGGATATCGCGCACAGCAATAAGACGGAAGATGAATAAAGAGAGAATGGAACAGGCACCCGCGAATACGATGGCAAAGAACGAGGTCATGACCGGCGTCAGGCAATACACCGCAAGCCAAGTCACGGCTGCCGCACCCAGACCCTGGCCGAGCAAGCGTGCAAGCCAGGGTGAATCGATGTCCGAGCGTGCAAACCACCAGCCGAGCGCAAAGAGTATCACAAAACTGATGACACCGGCCCAGGCGGCGCCAGCGGGGCCCATCGTAGGGATAAGAAGTGCGTTGGCGGTCACGTTGACGACCATGGTGATTCCCATGGCTAATGTCTTTTTTCCGGCGCGATGCGTGGCATTCAAGAGTGAACCGATCGGAAAATCGAGGAAGATCGGAATCAAAACCCATGGAAGAATCATGAGCGGTGCGATCGAACCAACGAATTCTGCCCCGTACACCAATGGAATAATAATATAGGCAAGGGATGAGAGAAGCGCCGACAACGGAACGGACACGATCATCATCAAGCGCAGAGATCCTTTGAGAATTCCGGGAAGAGCCGCGCGATCATTTTGCGCGGCATTGCTCATGCCCGGATAAAGGGCGGCGACAAATGCGAGCGGCAGAAATTGAAGAGCGTATGTCAGTTTGTACGCGACCGCATATTCTCCGACATCGACGGAACCATGCAGGCGTTGAAGCATGATGGAGTCGACGTAGGAGTAGATTTTTACAAAAATTCCGGCAAGGCCAAATGGAACGGCGGCGCGCAAGAGATGTTGCAGCGGCGCATTCCCCTTTTGCGGATACAGGCCGAGTTTAAGTGCGCGAGAAATGCTCCAACCAACATGCCAGGTGCTACCAACCATAAGCGAGAACACGAGCCCCATCACGCCATAGCCGAGATAGGCGGCGGCGATACCGATGATCGCCGTTAAAATCTGGCCGATGAACATGCCGGCGGCTTCATAGCGTAGCTCACGTTTACCGCGAATGGCACCGTACCAAATCAGGTGAATGGAATCGGCGCTCATGACATAACACGCCATCGCAACGGCGAGGAATGTTGTGCCGTCGATACCGGTGAAGTAGGCGTAAGCGAGTGTTGCGACGACCGTGAGTGGGATCAGTAATAATTTAAGTCTCATTGCTTGGCCGAGAACATGGCGACCGCGGGATTCGTTAGCGGCCATTTCCCGGATGACGACGGGCGTTAAACCAAGATCTTGAAAGACGACAAAGATGGAAGTGATGGAAACGGCAAAGAAATAGACGCCCGTAATCTCTACGCCGACGAGGCGCGCGATAATCGTGAAGGCGACGAAGGAGACGGCTTTTTGGGCCGTATTGGCGATCACGAGCCAAGCCGCATTTTCAGCGATTTTTTTGGCATGGGACATGGCGATATCCTACACAATTCTTGACAATTTAGCCAAATTATGGCATTATACGGCGTTGTTCTTTCTTATCATGAGTAAACCAGGGTTGATGACCCGCTCCGAGAAATCGGAGTTATAGCCATGAGGTGGCACATGTCGGAAGAGAATCTGCACGAGAGTCACAACGCGATCCGGATCCCGGTGGTGGCGAGCTACGCATACGAGCTCGTCAACATGATCTTCCCGCTTCAGGGCCTGCCTTTGCGGGTTCGCACCAAGGCACTTGGCGGGAGCGGCGACATGGTCGACTCCGCTCGCTACCAGATGAACTGTGCTCGCCTCACCTTCCACAACATGCGTGTCGTGGCCGAGGTGCGTTCGTGGGAGCCCAAGCCGTCCGAGGGCGAGAAGCGACGCAAGACGCTGCAGAGGCTCTCGGTCTCGTACAGCTGCAAGAACGAGGCGGCTGCTTTGGAGCTCCATCGCAAACTGTCGGCGAAGCACCCGAACATGAAGGTCCAGTTGTCTTCTGTTTGTAGGAACCTGGCCCTCCCGGTCTGGGGCGTCGAGGCTTGGTTCATGGAGAACGAGCTCGTGAACAACGGGCCCGAGATCATCATCTCTTAACTTCTCAACCAGGGCGTGATGCCCGCCCCGACGCAAGTCGGGGTTTTCCCCCACGTGAGGTGGTTTCATGGCGACTCAGCATCTGCGAAATCCCAAGGACGTCCGTATGGCGATCGACATCGTCAGCGAGCACGTGTACAAGCTCCCCTGGCAGCAGTACCTCGACTGCAAGCACATCGAGCCCTCGGTCAAGGTCGCTGACCTCTCCGGCCCCCAGTACAAGCTCGGAACGGTCGACGTGAACTTCCCGGGAGCCATTCGCGTCGAGATCGTGTACGAGGCGCACGAGGACGGGAAACGCCGCATCCACTCGGTGAAGCATCGACAAGGCAGAAAGAACTGCAACTTCAGTGAGAACAGCCCGGAGATCAAGAACTCCCCGAGCTGGTCCTGAGCTACTGACTACCCCGCCATTCCATTCTGGAGTGGCGGGGTTTGTCGTTTCTACCCTTGACGAGATCTTCTATTCCGTGGAACGGAGTATAGGAGAGTGCTATTCTTTGTTCATACTCCCCTCTTATGAAACATCATCTTTCAACAAATGAACGATTCGACCGTGTTGAAGAACGGTTTGATCGAATGGAAAACCGTTTTCAGGAGGTACTGGATGCGATTCAAGTCTTTTCAAATGCTGTTGATAAACGGTTCAGTGAAACCGATGGTCGTATTGAGGAATTACACACAGAGATTGCCCTGGTCAGGGCCGACGTCGGCATCCTCAATCACAAGCTCGATCGAATGGACATCCGGGTGACGAGATTGGAGACCGCATAATTCGAAACCCCGTCGCTCCAGCTTGGAGGGACGGGGCGGTAGGGATCAGGTCAGCGAGCTAGACGTCCTCATCACGGATGACACGCTCGAGCTCTTCGTTGGTGATGCCGTAGCTATCTGCGAGCTGCATCAGGTTGACCAACATCTTGGCAATAAGGACTGCCATTTCGGCGTGCGGCGTCTGAAGTCTGGGCTCGACATGGTCGGCGTCTTCCGAGATCGCCGCCATCTTTCCGAGGCTCTTCATCGCATGCTTCAGGATGTGAGAGCGTGAGAAGTCGCGGTGCGCCTCTGGGCTCATGGTCCTGATATGCGGGTATTCATCCGAGTTGAAGCGCCAGCGCGCGGACACGATCTTACGGATATCCGAAAGGTTCATGGCTTCCTCCGTTGGGAAATCTGGCTCATTCCAACATCTCTGTCAACACAAAACCCCTCCGATCGGAGGGGTTTTGTGACGGTCGAGCGATTAACGCTTGGACCACTGCGGTGCGCGGCGCGCTTTCTTGAGACCTGGCTTCTTGCGTTCCTTGGCGCGCGGGTCGCGCATGAGGAAGCCGAGTTTCTTCAAGGTCTTGCGGTAGGTCGGGTTGAGCTCGATGAGCGCGCGGGAGATGCCGAGGCGGGTGGCATCGGCTTGGCCGAGCTGGCCACCGCCTTGGGTGCGGACGCTGACGTCGATCGCTCCTTCAAGACCGGCGGTCTTGATTGGCGAGATGACCATGTCGCGTGACTCAAACGTCGTGAAGTACTTTTCCATCGGCTTGCCATTGATCGTGATGGTACCTTTGCCGTTCTTGATCAAGTAAACCTTGGCGATCGCCGTCTTGCGGCGGCCGAGGGCGTAGATATAGGAACCGCCGACGAGAACCGGAGCTTCGGCGACTTCCGTCGTCTCTTTCTTCTTGGCAGGAGCTTTCTTGGCAGCCGTCTTTTTTGCCGGCTTCTTGATTTCCGTTGTTTCCATAATCAAATATTAGGCAATAATGAGGCGCTTCAAACGCTCGTTCTGCGTGCGGTTCTTTGGGAGCATGTACTTGACCGCGTGTACCAAAATTTCTCCCGGGTTCTCCTTCATCAAGCGGTTCATCGGAGTCGCCTTCACACCGCTCGGACGGTTGGATGAGCGGAAGTGGACCTTCTGCTCCATCTTCTTACCGGTGAGCACGAGCTTGTCGGCGTTCAAGACCTTAACGATAGCTCCGGCATCGATATGCGGAACGTAGGTCGGCTTGTCCTTGCCGATGAGGATCTTGGCGATGTGCGTTGCCAATCGGCCAACGACCTTGCCAGACGCGTCGATGGTGACGGTCTCGCGCTTGATCTCTGGCATGCCACGCTTGTTCTTGGTCGACATAAAATTATTTCACGAGTTGGATCTGGGCGATTTCCGCGCCATCTCCCTTGCGCGTACCAAGTTTCACGATGCGCGTGTAACCGCCCGGACGGGTGGCATAGCGCGGACCGAGTTCCTCAAGGACTTTGTTGACGGCTAATTCAGACATGAGGACGGCATTCAATTGACGGCGGGCCACAAGGCTCTTAGCCTTGCCCTTGGTGATCAGACGCTCCACAAACGGGCGCACAGCCTTGGCTTTGGCCAGGGTGGTGTTCACGTTCTCGTAGAGAACGATTGAGGTCGCCAAACCGCGCAGAAGTGCTTTGCGAGCACTCGCGTTGCGATCCAGAGTTTTTCCTACGCGGCGGTGTTTCATAAGTCGTGTGATTTAAGCGGTTTCTTCCGAGTAGGTCAAGTCCTTCAAGACCGACACGTTATCCATCAAAATGACGATCGACTGGTTCACGGCATCGAGCGGGTCGAGGGTACCATCGGTTTCAACGCGCAAAACAAGCTTATCGAAGTCGATTTTCTCGCCAACACGAGCCATTTCAACCTTGTATGAGACGTTCAAAACAGGGCTGTAAAGCGCGTCGATGGCGATGGTGCCCAATTCCGTCTTTTCCTTGTTGCGCTCTTCCGTGGAGCGATAACCGCGGCCAGGGGCAACGGTTACTTCCATCTCAAACGCGGCGGACGGATCCGTAAGCGTGGCGATGTGGAGTTCCGGGTTCACGATTTCAACCTGGGCATCCTTGGCAAAATCCTTGGCCGTGACGATTTTCTCGCCTTTGACGGACAAAGAGATCTTGACCGGCTCTTCCGAGAAGAGTTTCACGCGCAAGGCCTTGAGCGCAAGGATGATTTCCAATACGTCCTCTTTGACATGCGGGATGGTCGAGAACTCGTGCTCGGCGCCCTTGATGCGGACGGCGGTCACGGCTGCACCGGGAAGCGAGGAGAGCAAGACGCGGCGCATGGCGTTGCCAAGCGTCGTGCCGTAGCCCTGGGAGCAGGGTTCCACGGTAAGAACACCCTCGTTGGGGCGCTCGCCGCGGGTGAACTTGATTTTGTTTGGGAGGAGGATCGGTTCCATACGGTGGGGATATGGATAAAAAGGAACGAATTAGCGAGAGTAGAACTCGACGATCATCTTGGCGTCGAATGGCTGTTGCAGCTCAACACCCGTCGGCTTACCGGTGACTTTGGCCGAGAGCGTTTTGGAATCGATAGCCAACCAGGACAAATTCTCCTTCTTGGAAAGCACTTCCTCGGCACCCTTCAAGTTTCCTTTGGACTTCTTGTTGTCGCGGATCGCGATCACATCTCCCGAGCGGACACGGTAGGACGGAATATTCAACTTCTTGCCGTTCACGATGAAGTGGGCATGTGAAACAGCCTGACGAGCGGCCGGGCGTGTCTTGGCAAAACCGGCGCGGTACACGACGTTGTCGAGACGCGCTTCCAATTCCTGCACAAGCATTTCTCCCGTGTTGCCCTTCTTGCGAGATACTTCATCAAAAAGGTTGGCGAACTGGCGTTCGTTCAAACCATAGAGGCGCTTGGCCTTCTGCTTCTCGCGGAGCTGCTTGCCGTAGTCGGTCAAGCGGGTACGGCTTTCCGGACCGTGGGCACCCGGAGCAAACGGGCGACGCGTAAGCGCACGGGCATGCTTGGCAGCATCCGTGAGCGGCACGCCTTCACGGCGTGACATTTTGGCGGTGACTTGGAGTTTCTTCATAGCGTTGGGGGACAATTCAGCCTAGTGGAAATGGTGGCGATTAGACACGGCGCGGACGCGGCGGGCGGCATCCGTTGTGCGGAATCGGGGTGACGTCCTTGATCATGGCGATCGTGAGGCCGTTGGCGTTGAATGCGCGGAGAGCGCCTTCGCGACCCTGACCAACTCCGCTGATGAAGACGTTCACTTCTTTCAAGCCTGTGTCCGCGGCCTTCTCGCAAGCATCTTTCACGATGAGCGAAGCGGCGTACGGAGTCGCCTTCTTGGGACCCTTGAAACCGTTCACACCGGCGCTCGACCAGGAGAGAACGTTGCCGTTCAGATCCGTAAGCGTGACGATGGTGTTGTTGTAGGTCGCCTGGATATGCGCATTACCGACCGGCACTTGTGTGCGGGCCTTCTTGTTTTTCTTGGGCTTGGCTTTGGTGGCCGGTTTGACGGCTTCCTCGGCTCCGGCCTGCTGTTTCTTTTCTTCAGCCATAATAGATTACGTCTTTTCGAGCTTACGCTTACCCGAGCCCATCGTCTTACGGACGTTGCCACGGATGGTGCGGGAGTTGGTCTTGGTGCGCTGTCCGCGAACCGGAAGCGACTTGATGTGACGGAGACCACGATAGGCGCCGATTTCTTTCAAGCGCTTGATGTTGGTCAGAACTTCACGGCGGAGGTCACCCTCAACCTTGTATTCCTTTTCCACGGCGTCACGGAGCTTGTTAGCATCCGCTTCCGGAAGATCCTTGATGCGGATCGAGGGATCGACGCCGGTCTTCTTGACGATCGACAAGGCGGTCGTACGGCCGATGCCGTAAATATACTGAAGCGCGATATCAACGCGCTTGTTTGCAGGGAGGGTTACACCGGCGATACGAGCCATAGGATGGATAGAAGATTAACCTTGGCGCTGCTTATGCTTTGGGGTGACACAGATCACAACAACACGGCCCTTACGGCGAAGGACTTGGCAGTTGCGGCACATGGCCTTCACTGAGGATCGTACTTTCATAGCAAGCGTTCGCAAAAAACCGTTACGTTTAGTGGGCTACAACCTATACGTAATCCGACCCTTTGTCAAATCGTACGGGCTCACCTCGACTTGGACATCATCACCTGGGGTAAGACGGATGCGGTTCATGCGCATTTTTCCCCCAAGATAGCACAAAATTACCTGTCCGTTCTCCAATTTTACCTTGAATGTGGCTGATGGCAGGTTCTCCTCGATCGTCCCCTTCATGACGAGAAATTCCTTGCTGGGTGACGTGTTTTTACCGGCCATAGGTTGTAGAAATCATGGCCGCATCATAACAAAGCCAAAAAATAAGGTCAATCAGGTTGACTTAGCTAATCCCAAGCTGTAAGTCCGAGGGGCGAGGTGGATCATGGAGCTAGAATCGTTCCTTTTCAAGAATCCCCGGACAGGACTTGTGAAGTGTCTTCTCCTCGGAGCACTTCTGGCTGCCTGCTTGTGTGGATCGTTTGCGCTGGAGCGGCCATCGATCCTGATCGTCTTCAGCGTCCTCGTCGCCATCAAGCTTACGATGGTATGGATGCGGTATAGGGAGCTGCTCACCAAGGAGAGCGAGCTCTACCTACTCCTCGACCAAGAAGACAATCTTGTCTCCTTTGCAAAGCTCGAGGATCAGCCGGACATCCGCAAGGTCCACGAGATCTACGAGAGCTGGAATGCGTTCTACCAAGAACGTCACGTTCTCAAGCTCAGCAAGATCTGGCATGGATTCCGGATTACGGTACTTGGTCCGGAGGCCTATCGTTTCCACATCGCCTATCTCGGCCGCCGACTGTGGTACGGCTTTGGCGCGAAGCTCTCCCACAATACATTTGGGGAGTCAGCCGTACTGCGCGACTGGAACTCAAATACGAATCTCTTCCGACATGTACTGCGCGCTGTCGACGGAAGCGCGGGCCGTGGCATCCATCAACTTGTCTGGCGTGGCCACGTGTTTACGAGGAATCGCCAGATCCAGGAGCACGCTTGGAGACAGGGCAGCAAACCCAAGAAGGTAGACCGGAACCTCAACTGAATGAAAGCGCCCCAGGATTTCTCCCGGGGCGCTCATTGTTTTTACCGACCTGTCACTGTTGCTTTAATTCTGCGTACACCTGCCGATACGGCTTCTTCTTTTTGAATCTTGAAGCTTCCGAGTTGCCCCGTGTGCTCGACATGGGGTCCGCCGCAGATCTCTTTGGAGAAGAATCCTTTTTCATCGTTGCCGACAAAGTAGACGTTGATCTTGCCGCCGAGCTGGGCATACTTGTCTTCGAATAATCCGATAGCTCCCCTGCTCTTGGCTTCATCGACCGAGAGCTGTTCACAATGCACCGGATAATCTTTTTGGATAGCCTCGTTCACCAAGTCCTCGACTTTCTTGATTTCTTCCGGCGTCATCTT
>Ga0172379_10009881_pt1 | contig 11677 bp, 3 predicted proteins | sample GrowelOW334metaG_FD_119756 | JGI IMG/M metagenome (GOLD analysis project Ga0172379, IMG submission 119756) | Groundwater microbial communities from an aquifer near a municipal landfill in Southern Ontario, Canada - Groundwater well OW334 metaG | ecosystem: Environmental > Aquatic > Deep... | reverse complement strand
TTCATTGAGCACTCTCGCTCGCAAAGCCAAGTCACTCCATCGGTTTGCCGCTTGGCACGCTTCTGCCTACCCTTCTTTGTCTATGTCCAATAACTCCGTGATAGCAAGCTCACCCCCCCTACCCCCTTCCTCAGCCATTTCCGCCCCGGTCGTCCATACCCCTCCCTCTGGTAACCAAAAATCTGTGAAAAAAACTAATTCCCGCATGTCCCTAGTCCCCAACTTTAGGTCAGCCAGTGTTCGGAACTTTGCCACTCTGGCAATCCTCCTTATTTTTACTTCTACTCTTGCCATCTTTGGCTATCGCCAATTCTCCCGCGATGTCCGCTTAACTCAAGCCTATCCCGCTACCCCTGTGACTCCCAACCGCCAGCTTTCCTTCCAGGGTAGACTTGAGAATGCCTCCGGTACTCCAGTTACCGGGATTACCCCCATGACCTTTAAGCTCTTTACCGCTAGTTCTGGCGGCAGTGAACTCTATAGTACCGGCAGCTGTAACATCGACCCCGATACTGATGGCGTCTTTAATACCCAAATCGGTGACACTTGTGGTAGTGCCATCGCCTCTACCGTCTTTACCGAAAACCAAGACGTCTGGCTCGAGGTTACCGTCGATGCCGAAGTGCTTGACCCCCGCCAGCAGATTGCTACCGTTGCCTACGCCCTCAATTCCGAAACTTTGCAGGGCTTTCCTTTAAGTAGCACTGTCAGTGCCATCAAAAACTCCGTGGTTGCTATGAACCAATGGGGTGAGATCTTGGTCGGCGAACAATCTCCCAGGCTTACCGCCGTCAGCGGTACTTTTCAAATCTCGGCTCCCGCTCTCTCCTTTGTCACTGCCACCGGCACCAACGGCAATATTACGTTAGCTCCCGACGGCACCGGCCAAGTGAATATTAACGGCAACACCACCAGCACCAATTTCTTTAATGTCAGTAACGCCCAATTAACTACCGGATCCTTGATTACCGGTACTGCTGCCAATAATAATAGCGGCTTCAAACTTTTGGATCTTTTATCCGGCGCCAGCCCCACCAGCAAATTTAGTGTCGCCGACGATGGCGATGTCATTACCGCCGGTACCATTACCCTCCCCAATACCAATACCTTAACCGGTGTCACCAACTACCTCCAAGCTTCCCAGGGTATTTCCGTAGGCGGCGGCACCACCTACTATATTAATAGTAGTGGCACCGCTAACCTTAATGCCGCCACCGTTAACGGTACCCTGACTCTCAACTCTGTCGCCAGTGTTACCGACAACAATCAAGTCTTGACCCTCGACTCTGGGGTCACCAAGTATATCAATACCACCGCTTGGGACAAAAATGGCAACGACGACCTGGCCGCCACCTCTATCCCCTGGATTGAAGGAGCTGGTATCCTCTACCCCAAAAATAGTACCGTGGATCTTTTGGTGGGTGGACAAGCTACTTCAAGTGCCAAATTCGCAGTCCTAAACATGAACGGTGGTACTCCAACAGCTAGTATCTCTGGAACTACCGCCAATGTCGCTACTTTCTTAGATGGCAACGGTAATCTCTCCAGCACCAATCGCAACAATATCACTATTGGAAACTCCACTACATACAACACCACCGGCAACGTTCTAATCAATCCCAATGGAACTGGGAATGTGGGAATTGGAACAACCTCACCGACGGTTAAACTTGATGTGCGTGAATCTTCACTCAATATCGATGCAGTTCGGATTCTCTACTCAACAGGAATTTCAGCGGGCTTAGGAGTGGATGGTTTAGGCTCAAATTATGGCGCTTCAATTTTCTACGGTGGAACAAAACAAGCCACCTTTTATAACACAGGTTTGGTGTTGGGGACTTATGTTGCGTCTGGCGCTGATGCTCCAGCTGGAGGGTTGGTGGTGAGCGGCGACGTCGGTCTCGGTACAACCACTCCCACCGCCAAACTAGATATCGCTGGTGATGCTTCTACTTCTGCCTCGTTAGTCTTCCGTTCCACCTCTCCCACCATTGATCTCTTAAATAACGGTACCTTAACCTTCCAATCCTCAGTGGGAGGAGACACAGGACTGGGATCTATTGCCACTCTCTCCCCAGTAGGTAACCTTGGCCTTAACGGTGATCTCACCATTACTGGCGATGATCTCTATATGGCCACCAATACGGCTGGGATGCTCTTGATAGCGGATGGCACTAACTTCAATCCGACCGCTATGAGTGGGGATATCACGATCGATGGAACTGGTGCCACCGCTATCGGGGATAACAAGGTGGTCGAAGCTGATTTGAAAGCGGTCGATACTGCTAGTGATGAAGAGTGTTTAACCTATGAGACTACTACTGGTGACTTTGAATGGCAGAGTTGTGCAGCTGCTAGTATGACTAGCTTCACGGCTGCGGGAGATAGTGGCGGTGGTCAAGCTATCACAGATGGTAATACCCTCTCTATCCTAGGAGGCACTAATGGAATCGATACAGTCGATAGTGCCACCGATACCGTGACGATTAACTTAGATACCGCTGAGGTGGGAACTACTACCTGGGGATCAGGTGCAGCTGTCACCTGGACATTTGATGCTTCTGCTGGTACCGATACCACTATTGCCTTTGGGGATAACACTCAGACCTTTACCGCAGCCACAGTTGCCGTTTCCGGTGATCTCAAGCTAACCGGAGCCGATATCCTAGATACCAATGGTAACGAATTCCTTCGTTTCACTGCTGCTGCTTCCGCCGTTGATGAAGTGACCATTGCCAATGCCGCTGCTAATGGAGTCGTAACCATTGCCGCTACAGGTGGAGATACCGATATTGCCTTAAGTATTGACAGTAAAGGAGCCGATGCCTTAAACCTCAATGGCACTGCCACCGGGGATGTCAATATTGCGGGAGGAAGTGGTAGTACCGGCTGCACCATCGCTAACTCCACAGGAAACCTAACCTGTAGTGGGAATATTTCTTCCTCCGCCACTAGTGGTACCCAAGGCTGGTGGAGTCGTACAACCGGGAATCTTTCTCCTGTTAATTTAAACGATACCCTCTCTGCCACTACTTCAGCTGCAGTCGCCATGACTATTACTCAGACAGGAGCCTTCAACGCGCTTCTCGTCCAAGACGAAGCCGGAGATACAACTCCATTTGTTATTGACCAAAACGGCAACATCGGTATCGGAACACCCACCCCATCTACTCTTCTCTATGGTGACTATTCTGTTGATGGCAGTGGAGTAAGTAATGTATTTTCACTTGAGCGCACCGATCCGAATACTCCTCTGAATGACTTTGGAGTCGGTCTTTCCTTTCTTTTGGACCGAGATGATATAGCTGCCACCGCCACCGAATCAGGACGTATTTCAATGATTATGACCAATATTACCACCGCAGCTACCGCCATGACGTTCTCCGCCAAAGCTGCCGATGGTTCAGTTACCGAATACATGCGCTTAGATAGCACCGGAAACATCGGTCTCAGGACCACTGCCCCAGATGCTGCTCTCGAGATCAATCACGCCACCGGTGATAACCTCCGCTTAACATATAACGATGCAGATGGAAGTGCTGCCGCCTATACCGACTTCTCCCTCGCCAGTGATGGGGATCTGACCATTGATAGCGCTGGCGGGGCAATTAACATATCCGATATTCTCAACTTCGCCGGTGGTACCACCTACTACGTGGATGCCGCCGGCAATGCCAAATTTAATGATCTTATCGCCGCCGATACCGAAAATCCTGGTCTCACCGTTGGTAATGGCACTACCGGCTACTTCAAAGTCGGCGGATCCACTATTTCCGATGCCGCTGGTGACCTAACCCTTGATTCTGACACCACCAAAACCGTTGTCTCCGATGATCTCGAGATTACTGGTGATTTGATTGTAGCGGACGACTCCTTTATTGGCTTAGGTTCTGCCGCTGGTCGTTTTGTCTTTGACGCTACCACTACCCCCGATACCATTACTGTCTCTGACGCCAATTTATCTCTCGGTGCCAATGCCATTGTTGGTACTACCGGCATTATCGACTACACCAACTTTGACGTTAATGCCTCAGGTGATATTACAACAGCCGGAAACTTGCATGTAAACGGAGATTCTATTGATTCCGATGGAGAATTAGCTATTACAGGAGCTACGCGCCTAGTTCTTCAGACCCTTACTGGAGAAACTGTTATTGAAGGAAGTGGTATCCTAATTGGATATTTTGGTACTAACCAAACTGTTGCCATCGGTGCTGGTGGCACCGGTACGGGTACTATTAATATCGGTACGGGTCTCGGATCAGATACAATTACTATTGGGGGTGGCGGAGCCGATTACATCACTCTTGGTGGTGGTACCGGATCGGTAACGATCAACACTAGTAGTTGGGACATTAATGAATACGGAGACATGACCGATATTCGTGCTATTACGGCAGATGGTACTCTCACCGTCGATAACAATGCCACTATTTCCGGTACCTTAACCATAGGTAATGGAGCTACCAACGTCATTCAACCCCCCTTCGGTCCCCTAACTCTCAACTACAAATCAGCAGCAAATACTTGGGCAGCAGGGATTACCATTCAAGATACTACTGGCTACGTCGGGATAAGTGATACCACTCCCTCATACACTTTAGACGTAGCGGGAAACCTCAGGGTCGCACAAACTTCAGACGCTCAAGATAATGGTATTCTGATTCGAAGCAATACGCTAGGTTATGCAAACTATATTTGGAATGATAGTAGTGCTAACCTAAATATTGACGCGGGTAGCACCGGTGCTCGTAACATAATTCTAAATGGTAGTGGTACAGGAAATGTCGGCATTGGAACGACAGCACCGGGGTCAAGGCTGGAAGTCAGTGGTGGAGCAACCTATTTAGACACACTAGCCTCTCCCACCATCGGAACAGTTACCTGTACCACCACCGGAGGCACGTTGGCCGCAGGCACCTACTACTATAGAGTTAGTTATTTGGATGGTAATAACATTGAATCCCAGCGGTCGACCGAAGCCTCAGACACAGTTGCCAGCGGAACGACCGGCAAATGTTCGGTTGCCTGGACCAATATCTCAGGAGTTACAACCTACAAAGTTTATGGACGGATAGCGACGACGCAAGACCAGTACTGGACAGATACAGACACTCCCTACTCGGATACAGGAACAACCGGTACTTCTGGTTTTCCACTAGTTTATGGAATGTCTTTGGAAACATATGGCAACATTACCGCAAATGGAGGAGCTGTTAATGGCAGAACCGGCTCAAATCTCGCTCTTATAGGCGATCAGCACATAACAGTTCATCTTGATGAGGATAATACCGGGGCCGGCTCATTTATCGTATATGACGGATTAAATGCTCAACTCTTCAATATAAATTCAACAGGGGTAGCCTCCGATTTAAACACCGAACTCAAAATCGATCTCAATGAAGGCACAGCTACCGAAGCTGTTTGTAGTGATGCTACCGACGCTGCCGGTGGTGGAGCAAATTCATTGCTTTACGACTGTTCAGGCACTCCGGTTGCCGACTACATGGAGTTCTATCCCACCGCCCCCGACGTGCAAACAGGCGATATAGTAATATCCGGCAACGAATACATCACCACCGATACCGGTGACCGGCTTACAAAATTGATCAAAACAACCTCTCCATATCAATCTGGAATGATTGGTATTATTTCCAATCCTGACAACGCCGGCGACTTCAATTCCATTGGTTACAACATCAAAGATGCCGATCGCCCGCTTCCTTTGGCTCTAAACGGTCGTGTTCCGGTAAAAATATCTTCCACCTCACCAGCCATCAACGTTGGTGATCCAATCACTTCCTCTAATGATCCGGGCAAGGGGATGAAGGCGACTAACTCCGGTCGGATAGTAGGAACTGCTCTGGAAGAATGGCATCCGGATAATCCCTCCGATACGATCATGGTTTTTGTTTCCAATACTTATTACGATCCCGATCTGGCCATAAGCAATACCGGGGATGTTACTCTCTCAGGCAATCCGGTTCTTGGTTACACCGTTACTACTCCCTCCGGCATTACCGAAAAAATCGGCGCCTTTGCCCAAGCCACCATCGGCAAAATTCGCGCTGGTATAACTCGCACCGATTCCCTCGAAGTCGGGACCATCTCTCCCCTCGCTTCCGACCAACCCATCACCATCGACGCTCCGACCGTTATCAAAGATCAGCACACCTCCACCCCAGACTTAATTGTCGAGGGCGAAATCGCCGCTGACAGTGTCTCCTCTCGCATAGCTAAGCTCGACACCCTTGAAGTAAAAGAAATTATCGCTGACCGCATCATCGCTGGCTCGATCGAAGGCTTAGACGCCAAAATAGCTACCTTGAGTGCGAGAACAACTTCCTCTCTCTCCGATACCGACTTAACCACTCTCACTGAGAGTATCAAAGCTCGTCTCCAGTCCCTGGTGGCTACCGACTCAGCAACCGCCGTTGACCTTCCCACCCCACCCGAAGCCACCGACTCCGCTATTCAGGATACTACCAGCTTTGATTTCTCGACCAACGTTTCTACCGACTCGGCTACTCTCTTAACTGCCGATATCAACTTTGTCACGGTTAATAACTATTTGGCCGTCATCGGGAGCGCTACCATTACTCAACTCTCGGTCACCGACACTCTCCTGGCTCACTCTATCCAGGCTCCCTGCGATCCCACTAACGTCTCTGATCTAACATCTAATTCCTCGTGCCTTAGCACGCTCGCCCTCCAACCCCTGGGCGGTACCGTTAACCTCGCCCAAGATACTTTGATCGTGGATAGCAGCGGCCAAGTCAGCGTTAACGGTGATCTTTCTGTGACCGGCACCCTCGCCCTCCATCCGAGTAGTACCGACCCCAGCCCTCTCGGCAAACTCCTCCAAATCTACAACGAAAAAGGCGTCGAAGTGGGGAGTATCAACGCTTCCGGTAGCGCCAATTTGGCCGAGCTAACTACCAAGCTTGTGACCATCGCTTCTCCCGCTACTGCCACCGCTTCTTCCAGCCTGATTACCACCACCACTACCAGTAACGCCACCGCTGGTAACGCAATCCTCGTCTCCCCCAACACCGAGCTGACCATTGTTAGTCCCTTTGTCACCCCCAACTCTCTCGTCTACTTAACCCCCACCGGCAACGGGGGCAACAAAGTCCTCTTTGTCAAATCGAAAACTTCTTGTACTCAATCCACCCCCTCCTGCGAAGCTAGCTTCACCGTCGGCATTGACGCGCCCGCTACTTCCGACATACCATTTAATTGGTGGATAATACAGCTAGAACAACCCCAATAGCTTCAACTGGCCTGCCCGCAATGCTGCACATAGCGCTGCAGGCGGGTGGATTATCGAGCTTGCTAGCCCCGACCCCGCCTTGACACCCACCCCCTAATTGCTACACTCAATCTGTGAGATATTTCGCATTTACAAAACAACTCCTGACACTTTCTGTCATCAGCTTGTTGATTACTCTATTTGCTAACCCTGTTGTAGCCACAGAGACGCCTTTTCTCAAAATGCACAGTGATATTTTTGAGAATACCTCCCGCCCTCAATTTCTGGACAGGCTTACAGTTGAAAACCCCCTATATATTTTTAGCACCCCATTTCGGGACAATAATATTTTGACCCCCCAAAAAATCCAGGAGATCCACGACCAACTCCCCCAAACCAAAGTGATTCTCCATCTTCTCTGTTGTACGCTGTTTGATAACAAGGAAGTAGACAGTATTCCCCCCGGCAAAATTCAGGCCGATCTTCAAAATACTCAAGCCGAATTTGACAACACCCTCTCCAATCACCGCAACATCTTTATGAAAAACAGTACCGGTGGATATGTCTATTACAAGATAGAAAAAAACGGTAATTATTGGTTTTATGAAGGTGATGGCTACCTCGCCGATCCTGGAAATACCATCTATCAGGAACATCTCTACAACAAAATCAAACATCATGTTATCTCAAGCGGCTACGATGGTATCTATCTTGACCTCATGTATCCCAACTTTATGCAAGCCTTCTATTACTCCAAACCTTTTATCAATGGTCATGAGATCACTCGGAACGAATGGAACAACAAACTCATTAGTCTAAGCCGTTATCTACAAGACCGCCGACAAAACGATCCCGATCCCAAGATGAAAAATGCCCTCATAATTACTAATAGTGTCGGCGGTGGACCTGGTGACAGTCTCGATCCTATCGACCGTATCCAGTTCAATCGAGATCTTCAAACCCAAGGAGTCCAGATCGAAAATCCTTTTCAGAACTACCAAACCACGTCAACCACTGCTTGGCTTGATACCGTCAACCGTATTAAGGATATTTCCTCTTTGCGAAACAATAGTTTGGGTGGCTGGATTAATTACCACCAAGGTGAAATCACCTATCCCGATCAAGAGGCCTGCGATGACCACGGCCTCTTTGCATACAGCTCGTACCTCTTGGCCAATCAGTCCCCCAATTTCGCATTTGCATTCGACTGTAAAATGGGAGCTGGCGACCGCCAAGAACCCTCCCAAAATCTCACTCATGTCCGCCTGGGTTCTGCCCTCGCTCCATACCAAAAACTCTCCTCTGGTCTCTATGTGTGTAGGTTCGATCATGGTTTTGTATTAGTCAACCCTACTAGCGGATCACTCACCTATCAGCCCAATCTCAACCTCAAAAATGCCTACTCCTCTACCTCCTATCCCAAAAACACCAACATTACCCTGCCTGCCAAAACCGGTATGGTATTACTCAAAGAGGCAACTAGTTTCTCCAGCGACTTTAATAGCGATGGTACTGTCAACCTCCTCGATTATAACCTCCTCAAAGCTGGCTTTGGTACTACCTACAACCTCCTTAACTACAACACCCTTCGCTCTCAGTGGGGACAGTAAAATGCTAAACTGAGCTTATGCATTATCTAATTTATTTCTCTTTTTTCCTCTCGCTTCTTTTCCCCACTCAAGTTTTTGCCGAAGACTGGACTTTTGCGGTTTCTGCTTCCAACAACAATCCCAGCAACTGGCTTGGACTCGACGAAGGTTCCGTTTTTTTCCGTCGCCTCACTCATACTCAACCGGGACACGACTGGACTATCAAAATCGGCAAAGGTGGCCAACTCTACTCAATCACCACTCCTCAAACCCGCGAACTTATCTCCCTTCAAGCTCCCCCCGGTGACTGGGTCGACGAAGTTTTCCAACACGTTCTTCCCTACCCTCCCGAAAGAAACGCCAGCGAGCCCAACATTAGTGACGGCGACATCCATCAAGCCGGATTCTACAAAGCCACCGACTCCAATCTTTTCCAACCCATTATGCCCCGTAGTATTTACTCTCCTCTCTTTTTATTTCGCTCCGATCCCAACAGTCACAGTATCAGCTACACCACTTGGCCCCAACACGCTCATCTTCCCCGCCAACTAGCCGACAACCAAATTTTTATCAATCAAACCATCAAAGATTTGGGAGATGGAGTTATAGAAATCTCCGTGGAATACAACAACTGGAGCGATCACGATTTCCCCAGGACCTCTATTCCTTGGTCCTGTTTTCGCCCCCAAACTGTGCCTACTCAAATTATTAGCACTCCCAACGGCAATTACATCCAAGACAATCGCAATTTTATCGGAAGTGGTATCGTGCGACTCAAAGATCAATCTACCGGAGGATGGATAGCCTTGACTCAAAGTAATCAATCTACCAGCTATGGCATTGGGATTGTCTTTGGCAAGAAAGTTTTTTTTCCCCCCGAATCGGGTAGTTTTCTTCGCTGGGGAGAGAGTCGTCCCGGAGCCCAGGGCAACGAGCTCAACTGGATTGCTACTTCATTGGTTCGTGAAATTGACCTAGCTCCGGGAGAAACCTTCTTTGCCAAATACTATCTTGTGATTGGTCAACTAAAAGATATCCAAACGCAAGGCAATCATCTCCAAAACCAGGTTGAACTTTCCAAAAGATTTATCCCCGAAAACGAAGGGATTACTCTCCCCATTTGTACTAGCTCCCCGGTCCCCTATCGCCGTGGTTGCCCCTCTGGTCAAACTCCTGCTTTCTATCTCTATCAAAATTTTGTCCAAGGTTCTCTCCCCCTCTTCCTCCTCCAAAATACTACCAATAATCAATATCTTTTAACCAGTGATCCCTACAAAATCAGTTTTGACCCTACCGATGGGAAAACCAAGTATGTTGAATTCTTAGGTTGGGCATATCCCAACGAGCTCGCCACCCAAAGCTCCCTTCATTATCGACTCCTCAAAAGTACTATTTCCAACCGCACTCTCTTCCCTTCTACCGGCGCTGATAACACCCTTACCGCCCGCACTTCCTCCTCCTCCAACCCCTCTCCCTCGGTTGGCAACTCCGCTGATTTTAATAATGACGGATCCATCAACCTCCTCGACTACAATCTCCTCAAAGCTGGCTTTGGTACTACCTACAACCTCCTCGATTACAACACCCTTCGCTCTCAGTGGGGACAATAAACTGCTACACTAATACTATGCATTACAAAATCTTTTTGCTTGTCCTTTCTCTTTTTACTCTCTCTTCTCCCGCCCTCGTTCGTGCCGCCGCTAATGTAACCTTTGATAACCAGGGGACTTGGATTGTTAATGGGAAACGCTGGTTCTTCTATGGCACCCACAATATTCCTCGCCTCCAGGGAACCGGGCACATTGATGCCGCTAACTGGGAACGAGCCGAAGATTACTACCACTTAACTAGTACCGTAGCTACCGGCGCCCCGAGAGGTAACGACCTCGCTACCGAACACAATATGTACCTGATCCAGGGTATTCCTTGGGTCAAGGACGTTACTTCCTACAACACCCCCGAAGCCAAGGATCGCGTTCGTACATACATTGACCGCAGCCGTAGCTTATTTTTCTATGCCTCCGAAGAAAACGTTGTTGGTCACGAACTGATCCTGCCTGGTTACGACTATCTCTCTTCCACTTTCCCGACAGTTCCAGCTCACATCAACTTTACCGGTATGGATACCAGGTACTTCATTCCTGGGTTAAAAGACTACGTTACCCGTACCAAAGCCGCCATTCTCAGCAGTCACGTCGGGAACGCTCAAGCCATGTCTGCCAATATGGCTAAGCTCAGGGACGAACTCCCGTCTCTCAAAAGTGTCTACATGCTTTTCCGTAAAGATGAGAACCCCCAACTGGAAGAGGATATTTTCCTCTCCATCGTCAACGGCGTTAATGGCATTTTCTTTTGGGAACTCTCCCAACCTAACCCTGCCGAAAGTGACACCTACAGCGGCAACAACTGGGGCGAGGTCATTGCCCGCGTTGGTGGTTATCTCGCTGAAATTCAGCCCGGGTTAGTTGCTCCCAATCGTGAGTACAAAACTGGCTATCTGTTAAGTAAGGGGGAAGATAATCGCTACTATGTGATTGCCACTCCCACGGGGAATGCTCTCTCCGTCACCGGCCTCCCTGCTAACACCGAGTTCGAGAAACTTTTCTATAACCCTGGTACGGTGACTACCAACGCTCAAGGCACCTTAACCGATAACGCCAGTGGCAAAATCAAGATCTATCGGCAAAAACTCACCTCCAAACCTGGTGACTTGAATAGTGACGGCACCGTTAACCTCCTCGATTACAACCTCCTCAAAACTGGCTTTGGTACTACCTACAACCTCCTTAACTATAATCAATTAGTCCAACAATTTGGCCAGTAATCCGAACCATAA
>Ga0172379_10009880_pt1 | contig 11677 bp, 6 predicted proteins | sample GrowelOW334metaG_FD_119756 | JGI IMG/M metagenome (GOLD analysis project Ga0172379, IMG submission 119756) | Groundwater microbial communities from an aquifer near a municipal landfill in Southern Ontario, Canada - Groundwater well OW334 metaG | ecosystem: Environmental > Aquatic > Deep... | reverse complement strand
AGGCGATTAAGAGGATTTATCCCGAGATCGATAGGGGAGCACCTTCTGTTATTAGGGTGGTTAAGAGTGAAGATTTTTCTGATGATAAAAATAAAATTTTGGTTTCCGGACATTCTGATTTGGCTTGTGTGCTTAGCAGTTGTTGCAAGCCTGTATTTGGTGACTCTATTGTTGGTTATGTTGCGAGGGGTAAAAAAATTCGTATTCATAGGGCCGATTGTGAAAATCTTTCAGGTCTTGATGATCGTCGTTTTGTTGAGGTTTCTTGGAAAGGGCAAGAAAGTCATTCGTTATATCAGGCCGAGATTGTTATCGAGGCTGTTGAAAGACATGGATTGATTAGCGATATTACTTCTGTTATTTCCGGTTTGGGATGCAATATTGTAAATATGACCTTTAATAGAGGTGAGGAAGGTTTGGTTTTGGCTAAAATTGCGATTGAAATCAGGGGATATGATCAGCTTGAAAAAATTCTAGATAGAATTGAGGGGGTGAGTGGGGTGAAGGGGGTGAGGACTGAAGAGAGAAGATAGGACCTAGGAACTAGTAAAGATAGTGAGCTAGTGAAGAGGGGAAAAGATAGGAAAAGAAGGACCTAGGAGCTAGTGAAGATAGTAAAGATGCTAGTGAAGAGAGGAGAGGAGAAAAGATAAGATTTTATGCGATTGCGACATGCCAGTTCAGTTGACTTCCTTCCCATAGCGGCATAACCGTTATGCCTTGTTTTTTCATCGGTTCTTGAAGTGCCAAGAGTGAGCGACCTATCATTCTTGATAAGATGTTTCTCGTTTGTTTCCCGAATCCTTCCGATGGCAATTTTTCTCCGGCTTCTACTCGTGTTTTTCCGCTTTCGTCTTTCATCGATTCGACGAATCTTACCATGTGAGATCCGGGGGTGCTGAAAGCTCCGATATCAAGTGCGTGTGTAATAATGTGAGAGGATGTGTCTTTTGTTGTACTTCCACTTTTACTGCTTGTCAGTCTTTCGTATAGTTGCATCATTGGACGATGAGCGCCGGATATTTTTATTGCCGATATATGTGGAATTTTTGGAAAACCCGGATATCCAAATTCTGCCGGGTTCGTATTGAACATGTCGATTTGGTAATTGACCAATTCGATAAGGCTTCCCATGAGTGGTAAGAACTCTTTTCTCATATAAAGTGCTGCCGGGTTGTTATCTGTTCCTCCATTTTCCCCAACTTGTTCGCAGAAATATGGTTGAGATGGATCATTTGGTTCCATTTTTATTACATTTCCTGCTTCAATTTCTTCTTTCAGATGTTGTTCTTGCAGTCTGCCTCCTTCTTCATATAATGGTTTTCGCTCTGTTGTAGGTAGTTTTTTTGAGGCTCTGAATCTTTCCAAGAAGTTGTCTCCAAACCATCTTGTGAATTCGCCCTTTAAAGCATCAAGCTGTCTTGGCATTGTGTAGTATCGTCTTTTTGCGCTTTCTTCGGGGGTTGTACTTAGTTTGTCGTGAACTTTTTCACGATTTTTCAAGGCTTCATATGTCTGACTTAAGCTTGTTTTTGCTTCCGCTACAGCATCTTCGTAGTTGATGTATTCCGGTATTGTCGGTGGTTGTTGTTCTTTTTCTTTTATGTTTTGGAATAACTCTCTTGCAGCTCTTGCAAGTGGAGCATGAAGTAATGTGCTTGCGGCGAAAGCTGCCAGTAATCCTTGTATAACCGTTCTTCTTGATATTTCTTTTCTTTGTATTGTTGCTGCCGCTGTTGCCAATCCTGCACCTGTCGCCAATACTCCGAGTACTCGACTTCGTGTTTTGTTTGTGTGTCTTACCTCTGTTGTATCCTCATCTTCTTTATCTTCGGTTGATTCGTTGTTTTTTGCCATCAAAAGCGATCCCATCGCGTAAGTTTTTGCCGCATAAGTAAATACATGCATCCCAATGTATATATCATCTGTTCCCGGGACTTTATCTCCGAATACGTTTTTTATAATTGCGAGCCATAAATCTTTTCCGTATGGTGGATCTCCGGCTTTGCAAATTATTTCTTCATCAGATAATGCTATGAATTGGTTTATTGCGTAAATGGTTGCATTTTCTCCGGCGTTATATGATGTGATTGCTGCGATTTCGTCCAATGGACATGGGAATCCTGGATCTATTTTTCTGATTCTTTCCGTTAGGTCGTCCAACGGTTTTCTCATGATTTCTTGTATATATACATAATATGCGCAAAAAAGTTCTGTTTGGACGAGTGGATTTTGCCATTCACTTTCTGTAAATTCACCTATTGGTCCTTTTCTAAAAGAACTCCATCGTTCCGGATGTTCTTCGTTGATTTTTCTTATTGTTTCAAATGTTCCCGGTATAAATTGAAATATTCCGTATGCGTGTTTAGTTTTCTCGTATGTTGACATGGCAGTTATGTCGAAGGTGCTTTCTCCAGCTCCAAGTCCGAATGGTAATTCAAAAGGTATATCATATCCCGCTTCGTTATATGTTGATACGATTCTATTAATCCCTTCATATATTGTTACTTCTTCTCCGTTGAAATATCTCGGATCTTGTGTTTTTTGTTGAAGATTTATTGATACCAGTTCGATTAGTGATTTTGGGGCGTTAGGGTCTGATTCTTTCCCTTCTGGTAGAGCTGGGACTTGTACGAATGGATATCCTGTTCTTTCGGGTTCCGGGATTATGGCATCTTCTCCTGCAAGTCTTCTTCTGTTGTTATCGTGCCAAGCTTGTTTGGTCTCGTCTGTAAAATCTGCAGGCAGTTCCACTTTTTCCAATATCCCGTTCTCGAAATCCCAGTAAGCTGCCTGTCTTGCGTCTGATTCGTAAATTTCTTCGAATATTCCTTGTAAAAATTCAATCCATTCGTCAGTTCCGGATTTGCCTGAGAATCGCATGTTTCTGACAAGTTCTTTTACATCTTTCGGTTTTTTCGGGGTGTCGCATGAGTCTGCTGATATTATTGGTGTGGTGTTTTCGTGTCTTAGGTCTGCCGCCACAGCCATAACCGCTCCTGCAATTCCTGAAGCTGTTTCCGGAATTTCTCTTCTTGAAGTGGATGATCCGGGTGTTGTTTTTGTTGGTTCTTTTTTTGGGAGAAGTTTTAATAAAAAATCTCTTCTGGAAGGTTTGTTAGAAGGATCTGCTGGTAAAGTCCAATGATGTAGAGGTATTTTTTTAGCTATAATTTGAGATTTAATCTTAATATTATAGCATAAAAAGTTGGTAATTTATAGATTATAACTTATGGTTTTGCTCTTCAACTCTTTTCCCAAATTCTCCTGCAAATAAATGTCGAGTAATGTTGTTAGTTCTTTTGATGCTTGCGAGAGCGTTTGATCGGTTTTCAATTTTATGGCATTTGACAGATGTGTTTTTTGCAAAAAATAAAATAGTTTTATTGCCTGAGGTGAGATTGTGGTTCCGCCGAAACCGGGATTTATTTGGCAACTTCGGCAGTGGAATTTGTGTTCACGAGGCGAGTATATGAGTTCGGGAGCGAGCTTGTTCCCACAACTATCACATATGATTACGGAAGGGAGTAGGCCCATGTCGTAAAGAAGTTTGGTTTTGAATGCGAGCAGGATTGTTTCGTTTTTGAGTGGGTTTTGTTCCAGTTCGCGCAAGAAGGAGAGCAGTAATGTAAAAATTTCTTCCGCCGGGTCGTTTAATGCCGTTAGTTTGTCCAAGATTTCGATTGCGTAATATGCGGTCGAGATTGTTTCAAGATTGGATTTGAGGCGTGTGAATTCGGTTATTGTTTGGCATTGATTTAAGTATGTGTGGTTTTCGCTTTTGTATAAGAAAAAAGTTGCATAATTAAAAAGTTCCAGATGTCCGTTTCGTGTGCTCGAACCGTTTCTTGTGTTTTTTGCGATTATTTCCAGTTTGCCTTCATGCTCCGTCATAATTTTAAATGCACGATCGGATTCGCCGAGGTCTCTTTTTGAAATGATGATTCCTTTTATTTGGAAGGTGCGCATGGGGGAAGAAGCTAACAACTAACAATTTACAACTTACAGTTTGAAGAGGGGAGAACTCGTAACTATGTCACTTCCCCTACTTCTTCAACTTCTTACAACTTATAAGGAGTTTGCATACGCAAACGGCTTATAATATGGGCCGTTCGCTTTGCTACCGGCCTGTCTTCAGATGCCTCTCTATCGCCGTATTACTGCTGAAAATCCCGATAAATATACTTATAACTATTTGAAAAAGAGCGATGACTATTAATTTTTTTCCATCAGTAAATTCGGAAATTGTAATCGGTAAATTGAGCGAGGTGATAAATGTCAGTATGAAAAAAAGGCTTATTAAAGCCGCACTCAGGCTTATTGTTATGCCTTCAATTACAAAAGGCCATTTGATGAATGAAATCGGTGCACCGACGAGTTCCATTATCTCGATCTCTTTTTTGCGATAATAAATTGTTAAATGCATTGCGTTCAGGATGATAATTGCGCTTGTTATGATGAATATCAGCATTATGAGAAAAACAAGATTTTTTGTATAAGTTCCGATTGCCAGAACCTTGTCCGCCAAGCCTTGGTTTTCCGAATTATCGACAGTTGTCATGAGCAAATCTTTGTATTCCGTTTTTTCAAGAATCGAGTTGATTGCAGGGTGAGCTTCCGGTGAGGTCGTTGTTATTTGAACATTTGCCGGGAGTGGATTGTCGAGACCATAAGTTTCAAACGGGTTTTCTTGATCCGGATATATCGCTAGGTAATCCGCAAGCGCCTCTTCTTTGGTTGTGTATTTGACATCCAAAACCGAATCGACGGTTTTTATTTCCTCAATCATTGTGTTTATCGTAAAAATATCTGCGTCATCTTCCAGATACACGATGATGTCCACTTGTTTGTAGATGTCGTTGATAATTCCGGTTGAGATGATGTTGAGAGTCAGAATTATATCGAAAATAAAGAGGATTAAAGCCATGACTGCGATCGTCGCCAAAGACATGAATTTATTTCTCCAAAGGTTTTTTGTCGCCTCTCTTATGCTTCGAGCGATATTTTTTCCAAGGTTTCCACCGGGTTGCATTTTTGTTTTATTATTGAAGATTTGTTGATTTCTGGCATGTAAGGCTTGAGTCTAACGATTTTTGCGTTTAGCTTGTTTCTGATTAGGAGTTTTTCGATTTCATAAGTGAAAACGAACTGGTCGTATCCAAGTGCTATTATATCCGGTTTTAATTGCCTTATCAGCTTAAATTTATCCTCTTTATGACCGAGGATGGCTTTATCGACATACGGGAGTGCTTTAATCGCTTTTAGCCGTTTTTTCTCGGGTTTGTCAGGGAGAGTGCCTTTTATGCTTTTTACAGTTTTATCACGAGCGACAACAGTAATAAGATAATCACCATGTTCTTTGGCTTGTTTGAGGTAGCTTTCATGTCCGGCATGGAGATAATCGAAGGTGCCGAATGTTATGACTTTGAGCATTGAGGAAGGAGAAGAAGTAAAAGAAGTGACATAGTGACATAGAGGAAGAGAAGAGAGGCCGCTTCGCGGCTAATAGTCCGGAAAGAAGAAATTTGTATAAAGAGCGAGGAGGAAAATTATCGAGAGGAAGGTGATTAAGATAGTCGTTAAAACTTGGCTTCGCAAGCCGATTTTATTAAGACCGATTTGGAAAGCACTGCCTCCGTAAATAAGTGCTGATAGGAGGAATGGTATGTCCATGATTTGGTATATCGTTTTTGCCGTTCCCGGTAAGTATCCGTTTGCCATCGAGAGCATTGCCAAAATATGTGTTGCGCCAAGGACGGCGAAAAAGATGAAGGCGATGTGATTTATGTTTTGAAGGGTTTTTTGGGGCATGAAGACAAAAGAAACACTTTATTTTCTTTTGCTTATTGTATTACATAGGAAGAAGGGTGGAAATCGGTAGGGCTTGACATTTCACGAGTTGTTGTTATAATTGACGCCTTTTTTAATTTAATCAAACTGCGATATGAGTAGCACTCCGGATTTGCAACCAGTTGAGAGGTTTGAGGCTCCAGATGAGTTAATAGAAAATCCTGATGCTGCGAATCTTCGTGTTTGCAATGGAAAGCTTGATGCGGCTGTTGCACATATACCGAATTATCTCGTTGAGAGAGAGTCGAGATCCCATAATGTTAATTATACATTAAGTTGTGTAGAAAGAATTCGAGGCAAGTTGGGGCAGACGAATAGCAGTGTTGAATCTGGTGGCGAGATATTTTTTGATAATTTGGTTGAATTAAACCAGGAGGCTTATTCTGTTCTTAAAAACTTTTTCCGTGATGAGACCGGGCAGAATCGATTTGAGGCTCGTGGGGCTACTAGCCATCCTCTATATGCTGATTTTGCTTTTTGTGAAATGTATGAGGGATTTATTGGGAATATACAGCTTATGATGAAATCCCATTCCTCCGATTTAGAAACAGGATATGAGTTATTTACCGGGAAGCTTTCCAATCTTAAGAAACAGTATGAGGAGTGTAGGCAGAGGTTGGTGTTGCCAAAAGGTAAACGTGGTGGTTCTAGAGGAGCTCAATACTTAAAAACCGTTCCTGATGATGATGGTAATGTTAGGGTTGTGAAAACGAATGATGTTATTGAAGGCTTGCGTGATCTTGTTGGTATTGGGCCTATTCCAGATAGTGTTTATCACGATGCCTTGGAGGCTGATGTGATTTTGGCGAAGAAGAAAGAGGTTGAATCTTATGATGAAGCGGAGGCTGAAAATGGAGTGCCTCTTGTCAGAGATTTTATTAGGTATGCTCAAGTGTTTGTTGCCGATGTAGAGAGAGTGGGGGGAGTGAGTCTTTTAGGAGATAGCGTTTGTCGTAATTTGGTGTTTTGGGTCGGAAGTGGCGGGCTTGGTGTTTTGGATCCTAATAAACCTTTACCGCGAAGTTTTTTTGATAGTTATTGTATCCCTGCTATGCGTCAGATTCGCAAGCTCTCTTATATGAGGAAGACAAGTGAAGGTGGTAAAGTGTTGGCTGATTCTTTTGGGCGGAATATTTTGGGTTATGTTCCTTCCGATTGGATTTCAGATGCGCTTTTTGATGGTGAGGAGCAAATGGTTGAAGATAGAGGTAGGGTTCTTCGTGTTGCATGGGGGTACGTTTCTCAAGTTTTTGAGCGGGAATCTCCTGTGTATCGCAATATTGGTTTTTTGAATACAGTGTGCGATTGCGTCTTTAACAAAGCCAATGATCGTATGACTCGCGGAGGTGTGTTTGTACCAGTTTCTGATTTTGATGTGGCAGAGGAATATGTTCGCGGGTTGTTTCCGGAAGCTGTTACTTATGCTAGTTCTGCAGCTCTTGATGATCAAGATTTTATTTCCAGATTAAATACCGAAGGGAAGTATGAAGGGGATTATGTTTTTATTTCTGCTGCCAGAAGTTCCTTGTTAGGTGAGGTTGCTACTGCTTATGTTGTTGCTTGTGCCACGCCGAGTCCTGTAGGGGGTGATGGTGAAGATCCTGCTGCCGACGATGTTGGTGTTAACGAGCCTACGGAAGAAGTGGACGACTGTATCGTAGAATTACGCGCCAGTGCGACAAAAAGCGATAAACTTTCTCAAACGGCTTCCGTGCAGTTCTATGGTGTTTGTTTGGATGCTATCAACGATGTTTTCAATTGGGATATTCGTGCTGGAAATGGGAATTATTTATATGGCAATTTAGAGGTTGTTCGTGAGATTTTTACAGCAATTTGGAATGCGAATGAGAGGGTTTTTGATAGATCTGCTTCCGGATGTTCTCCCGAGCAGGTTGAGGTATTTTTGAGTGGTATTGATTTTAATGATGAACAGTCTGTTAGAGGTGCAGCTAATAGTGTAAGACAAGCTTTCCTTGAATTTGTTTATCGTGCGGTGCCTGATATGAGCGGAGGAGGGTTGACTCCGGAGGTGTTTAAGAGGGCTAATCTAGTACGCATTAATGGGTTAGTAGTTAATGCTATCCAAAATCGACAGGCTGTTAGAAAAGCTGTAGTAGAAATGGGTTCGGATGTTTCTATACCTGATGATTTATTTGCGAATATTCATAATGTTGATTTGCAAGTTCTTTCGGGTTTGTTAATGCATTTTCAGAGTTTGAGTCAGGTAGATAGAGGAAATGTTTCCGTTACTCCGGCTCAGAGTCGAGGTGAAAGTGGCACTAATAGTATGAGTAGGATTGCTGTTCTTGGTGGTGTTTGCGTTATAGCCGCAGGTGTCTTATTGGGGATTTACAATAGGGATCATTTGTCTTCCGGATTGCATGATGTTGGTGTTGGTATTTCTGCTGCCGCCAGCGATAAAATCAATATTGTATCGAGAGGTTTTGATCAAATGGTTGAAAACATAGCTGATAAATTATCGGCTGATACCGGAGATACTCCTAGTGACGGTGGGGATGCAGGTAATTTTGATACAGATGACACTGCTCGTGGCGATGGTGGTGTTGCGCATGATGAAGATACTTGTGATACCATTGTGGATGATACAGCGATTGGACGAGAAGAAACCGTAGTGGAAGCTCGTACCCCACTTACTGGTGGAGATTCCGGTTTAGTTGCTGAAGTCCCTGCGTTATCCAATAGCAAGTGGGCGAAAACTCCTCATAATACTGTTTGGGCTTCCGCTGTTGATTTGGTTGTTGAGCGTGGTGGTGATGGTAAAAATGTTGGAGCTGTTAACGCCGCTGTTACTGAAATACTTTCATCGGCATGTGCAGTTCCGGTGGTTGATAAAGCTATTGCCGGTATTAATCAGAGGGAACTTGATGGAATTCGTGATTTGCTTGTTGAAAGTTATGGTTGGTCATCATCATCTTTTGCGGGTGTAAATTCTGTTGCTGATTTAACCGGTGATACCAGATTGCAAGTTGCGGCGTTTAATCTTAGTTCGGATGATATTACCACGTTGCAAGGTTGTGTTATTGCTCCTGCGAGTGGCGGTTCGGATAGTAGTGGTGGGTCATCCGCTTCTGAAAAAGCTGATGGAGCTGACGGATCGTCAAGTAATGATGCAGGTTCTTCTTCAAGTACAAATAACCGTTTGGCAGCGGCTGGTACCGATACTGTAGAGATTCTGGATCCGGTTGAAGATGTTCCCGGTGCTAGCGTTGACGAAATAGTTTCGTCGGCGGTGGTTGATAGCAATGTGTTCACAATGGGGGACGGTGGTGATGCGTGGAGTATGAATTCTATGGGGTTGAGAGTAAAAGCTTTGAGGAAAAAGGCTGGTGTTGTCGAGCCTGTTGAAATTTCGAAAGGTGATGACGAGGAGGATTTAGAAGAATTGAAACTTGATGAAGACGACGATGATATTCTTCTTGAAGAAGAAAGTACTGCTGCTACGATTGTTGAGACTGTTCAAGTTGCTGTCGAAAAGACTATTACCGTAGTAGAAGAGTCTAAATCAGGGTCGAATGTCGATACGGTTCGAGGAAAAGTCGGAAGATTTTTCAAGAGACTTTTTAATCGAAAATAAGAATCTACTGTATGAGTGATACTGATGTTTCTTCTTTTCCAAAGCGTGGTGATCCCCGGTTAGATGATGAGCCGGAATATAAATTGCCGGTTAAATTGGCGGGTCCTATAAAGGAGCTTTTTCGTATTTCTGTGATGCGGAGAGGTATTACACCGGGGTTGTTATCTTCTGCATCTTTTGTTTATGATGACCATAGGTATGATTCAAATTTATTTCTTTCCGATGGTGAAGATCCTTCTTTGTTTTTGGAATTTGGCAGGGCTTCTGTTGCTTCTGGAGAAGATGCAGAGGAGGGGACTTTTACCAGTGATAAAATCCCCGTTTGTATTGATAATAGTGTTGTTGTATTTGATTTGAGTCAATTGAGATCTACGTATTGTAGTGTTTTTGCACGCGTTGTAGATAGTGCTTTGTCCGGTGTGCTTGGGACGTATTCCGGTGCTGGAGATGTTGATACGGCTACTTTTAGAGTTGTGTTTGATAGATGCGAAGGTAGGGATGACGATATAAGAGATTTTACAGATCTCGGGTTCTTGGGAGATAGTGGTTGTTTAGAGAAAACCGCTACTGTTGAAGATGCTGATATGGTTTCAGTTGATGGTCTTATGGCTCGTGGTTACATGGAGGGCGATCTTGTAGTGGATTATAGGGATGCCGGTAGGGCTATTGCGCTTAGTCGAAAATTTACAAATCTTGTTTTTGAGGATGCGCAATTGCAATCTTTTTTGCGAATATTTTTAGGTGAGAGCAGTTTTGATCTTTTCCCTGATTTCTTGATTTATTACAGGATGCATACTGATGCTCCTGAAGCCTTTAAGCTCGATAAAAAATCTTTCCTTTTTTGGCTCTATCATGGGGATAAGTTAAAAATCGGTTTGTATCGTGCAAGGGATATGGTTGCCGGGTGGATTGGGAGGAGGTGATTTATTGCTGTGAAAATCTTGATGGGTTTGTGGAGAGAAGACCGATCGATGCGAAATAGTTATTTGGATTGTCCATTATGTCCATTGATCTCGAAGCGTTTTTAAGTTTTTTTTGAAATCTTCCCTGATTGTATGAAGAATTGGTTTCTCGAAAGATATTTATAAGGTTCATCAAGGGGATTCGGAGTGAAAAGACCCCGGTTTTTCCGTGTATCTGTTAAATCAATTCAAGAAATCGATGCGCAAAGATAAACGACAAGAGCTTTTGTTTTATAATTTAACAGATTAGGGGGTCTGTTTCGGGACAGACCTTACGGATTTAGATTGACCTATGAGTGCAAGGTGTTTCCATATGTCAAACCTCTAAATTCATGAAAAACTGGGGCCTTTTCAGGATTCGGAGATATTTCCGCTCAATCAAGAGTCCTTTTTTCACTGGGGACGAGGGTTTGGAGACTAATTGTATCGTTTCTTTGATTTTTTTTATTTTGTTGAATTGTGTGTGATAAATAACCCCAACTTCTGATCTATTCAAAACACTCGTAATTCGTTTTATTGCGGGGTTGTCAAACCTGTAGCTGCATCTGATAGTATCCCACATAGATTCACGATTGATTCTTCCTGATTAGGTCCGTCTGAATCCATTATCCCTATCAATTGTCTTAATATAAGAAAAGCGTTTATTCTTCGACCTGGTTTGCTTGAACCTTTTATTAGGCTTTCAGCGTCTTCTTTTGTTTCTATATTGTCGCTCCTGTATTCGTCTGTAAATTGGTGTGATATCCCCGGATTTGCGATTGCTTGTATTAAAAAGCTGTCTTCAATTAGATCTTTTAATAGATTTGCTACGATTACAAGTGCTTTTGATATTACTCCTGTCTTATGTGTTGCTATTACCAATCCAAGTAATCTTGCGGTATGCGGAATGTCCCCTTGGTTTCCGGCTACAGCGTCTATGGTGGTTGGGTTCATGAATTTTATAATGTCTGGTAAATGGTTTTCTTTAACACGATTTGTTCCTATTCTTCTTGTTTCTAAGCTTCTTGGAAGAGCTCCTGCTACTTGGTTTGCAATAAATGCATTTCTTGATTCTATTATCAAGCTGACTTCTTCGGTTAGTTTTGCGATTGCCCAGATTCTTACCTCAGGTGTTTTGGCTCTTGTTATGCATAAGAAAATGAATCGGAATCTTATTTCGGATAATGGTTCGATTTCCGATGTGAGATTTCCGAGTGCCAGGTTTGCTTCTTCAGGTGATGTTATTCTGTCAACAGTTGTATGTAGATCTATGTTTTCTGTTGCTGGTGCT
>Ga0172379_10009879_pt1 | contig 11677 bp, 11 predicted proteins | sample GrowelOW334metaG_FD_119756 | JGI IMG/M metagenome (GOLD analysis project Ga0172379, IMG submission 119756) | Groundwater microbial communities from an aquifer near a municipal landfill in Southern Ontario, Canada - Groundwater well OW334 metaG | ecosystem: Environmental > Aquatic > Deep... | reverse complement strand
GTCGAAATAACCGTATTTTTTAAAAATCTCTCTTTTGTAACAAGTGCCAGAACCAGGGAGAATACATTGTGTTGACATTTCTGCAAATAATTTTTTTGGTGTTAATTTTCTAATTTTTTCTTTATTTGTTTCAGAAATAAATGGCTGTATAATTTTTTTGAGTCTTACATCGTACATGTCGACTTGTGAGGTTACAATTAATTCATTTTTTGGTAAAGTGTTGAACGAGTTTATAAACTTAGTGACAACCTGACTATTATAAAGAGTGTCATCTGCGGCAAATATAGTTATATATTTACCTTTTGATAATTTTATGGCCTTGTTAACGTTTTTGACCGTTCCGATATTTTTTTTATTATTATTAATAATAAAATTTTTTATGTTTTGTTTTTTGTTTTTTGTTAGATATTGATTAACACTTTTTTGATCAAAATCATCTGAACCGTCGTTGCTAATAATTATTTCTATGTTGAGATAATCTTGGCACAAAATGGAATCTAACGCTTCATAAATATAGCGATAGTTTTTGTAGCTTATTAAAATAATACTAATTAGAGGTTTTTTCATATTTTTCAATTGCTTTTTTAACTTTACCGTCGAATTGAATTTGGTGTTCGTTTAAATATAAAGCACGAGTGCAAAATTTTTCTACTTGATCAAGGCTGTGTGAGACAAAAATAATGGTGACATCTTTTGATTTTTTGAATTCTTCCATTTTGGCGAAACATTTTTCTTGAAAAGCTTGATCGCCGACAGAGAGAATTTCGTCAACAATTAAAATTTCCGGATGGACATGAATAGCAACTGCAAAGGCGAGACGCATGTACATGCCGGAAGAATAATGTTTAATTGGTTGATTTATAAATTCTTGTAATTCAGCAAAATCAACAATCGATTGAAAATTTTTATCAATTTCTTTACGTTTTAATCCAAGAATGGCACCGTTGAGATAAATATTTTCACTTCCGGTTAATTCTGGGTGGAAACCAGCACCAAGTTCGATTAAGGGAGAAATTTTACCTTTAACTGTAATCGTTCCTGAATTTGGCGACATAACACCGGCAATGAGCTTTAATATGGTTGATTTACCACTACCATTGGGACCGATAATTCCAACTGTCTCTCCTCTTTCAATTTCGAAACTTATATTGTTTAAGGCAGTAAAACTTTCAGTAGTTTGTTCGCCGCGGATTAAGGCGGGAATAAATTCTTTAAAGGTTTTTTGGCTTAATTGGCTAAATTTTTTAGTGACGTGATCAAATTTAATGACGATTTGATCTGGAAATTTTGATTGACTATTCATAGTTTATTATTGGTATAATAGCTTATCACGATGAGAGGACTACCAAAGGGCAATCTTATTTCCCGCGGGAATGCCTCTCTTTTTCTTTTTTAATTTCTAATTTTTCTTTGGCAGGTTTTAATGGGAAAATATATTTTGCATATTTTCTTAATAATGATGAGTACTTTTGATTTGGAACGATAATTTTTGCTAATTTATTATTTTTTTCTAAATATTCTACAAGACAATAAAAATCACCATCTCCTGAAACAATTATTGCTTGGTTATAGTTTGGATATTGAATCATAGTGTGTAGTACTAATTCGGCATCGACATTACCCTTAACTGTAGTTTTGTTATCTTTTTTAATTTCTAAAACGTGTTTAAAAATTAAAATATAACCAACTTCTTGTAAATATCTATATAAATTTGAATTTCCTTCAATATAACCAATAAAAAGATATGTTTTTTTTACTTTAAATTTAGTAAGTAAATACATTCTAAATTTACCAAAATCCAGTTTCCAACCATTCAATTGAGTTCCTAAGTTAAGATTTTGACTATCGATAAAAGCGTAAATTTGAGAATTAAAATTTTGAAGCTTTTTATTACCGGATTTCATTTATTAATTGATTATATATTGAGATGGGGTTTATGGCTAGTTAGAGTATGAGTATGCATGGAGGTAATAAGAATAAATTCTTAATTAACTCCATGCCGTTGGTAAATAAGTATTAATTGAAGGTTCTTTATATTTGGGTGAAAACAACAGTCGTAAATTTGAGTTTTTTGGCTAAATTTTGGATTCTATTTTGGGCGTTTTGATTGGCTTGATCTAATAAATCTGAATTTAAGGCTTGTTCTAAAAAATAATTTTGAGCATAATCTTTAGTGTTACTTTCCATATCTTTATCAACTGTGGCTAAAAGGCCTTTGGTTCTACTGGGAACACTAGAAGCAGTGATTATGACATCGAAAATTTTTGCTTTAGGCAGTCTGATTTTTATTGTTTGATTTTTAAGAATTTCAAAATTATCATCAGTGATATTGCTAAGATCAATACCAGCAGTAACTTTGCAACTAGCGATTAATTCTAAATTTTCACCAAGAATTCCCCAAAATCTGTCGTTATCTCTAGTACTATAGAATTTTTTGTTTTTGAGAACAAAGGAAGCAGTTTCTATTTTTGCTAATTGTTGAATTTCTGCAGCTAAAACTGTTGTGTCGGGTACAACTTTGACTGGATCTGGGGTAATCATTTTCTCAATGATTTTAAATATTGGGTTATTGTTGATTACTTTTGGAATTCCTATAAAAAAACCAGTACTGCAAAATATTACTGCAAATAAAACACCAGCTAAAAACTTTTTCATTCAAACACACACCTTTCGTTATTTCCTTCAATTTTTTAAAGGGCTATTTACCTTGAACAGTGCGATTTTATCAATATTACCGTTATTTTTCAAATTTCATTCGATAAACGTTAGTTTCGTATTTGAAGAAATTTAGATTTAGATATAATTTATTGGCTTCAATCCTTTTAGGATTACTGGTTAAATCTATCTTTTTAAGATGAAGTTTTTTGGCTTTAGTAATCAATTTTTTAATTAAAGTGGTTCCAATCCCCTGCCCTCTAAATTTATCATCAACGACAACATCTTCAATTCGGCCAGATTTGCCGACAGTAATATTGATTAGAGCCAAAGTGGCCATGCCTATAATTTTATTGTTTTTATCGAGAGCCAAAAGAATATGAGAGTTTTTAGAAATTTCGTTTAATTGTGTGGCAGTTATTTTATTTGGATTTTGAGTGAGAAGAGTTAAAAGATAATTTATAGATTCAATATCGGAAGAAGAATGTTTATAGTTTGACCAAAATTTATATTTAATCATAGATTTAAATATTATCGGCGAATATTTTTTCGCGTGATTTAAAATAAGAAAGACCAACTAATAGAATGATAAAAGAAACTATAAAAGCAATAATTAGACTGGAATATTTAGGGACTCCTCCCCCTAAGAGAACTTGACGATAAGCGTTTACAATTACAGACATTGGATTGAGTTGAAACAAAAATCTAAATTTGTCAGGAATAATATCGGCTGGATAAATAATCGGGGTTAAATACATCCAAAGAGTTAGAATTAAGCTTAAGAGATATTGAATGTCGCGATAAAGCAAATTGGCTGCGGCAAAGAATAGAGAAAGTCCAAGTGTGAATATTTGTTGGATAAAGAAAATTGGAATTATCCATAAAATATTTATATTTACGGGAATGTGATAAATAATCATATAAATAATTAATATTGAGGTAGAAAAAAGAAAATCGATTATTTTAGCAATGATGGTGGCTAATACTAGGATTGTGCGAGGAAAATAAATTTTAGTTATTAAACTGCCAGCGCTGACTAATGTGGCTGCGGCTGATCCGAGGGAATTGGCAAAAAGAGTCCAGGGTAATAAAGCTACAAAAAGAAAAATGGAGTAAGGAATATTTTCTGTAGAATTAGTTGGAATACGCATGATGATTGAAAAAGCAAAAGACATAACTAACATTTGAGCCAACGGATTTAGAATTACCCAAAAATAGCCCAAAATTGATTGTTTATAACGAGCTTTAACTTCACGGCTAACCATTTGCCAAAGTAATTCGCGCCATTTATAAATTGCTTTTATTTCAGAAACGAGTTGAAACATAAGAATAGTTTATCAAATTAAATTCGTGATTGGCGGAAATTATTTATAGGATTAATAATAAGTTTTAAAATAAAAATAGAAAAAATAATAGAAACGATAGTAGTAATTAAACTTAAAAATTGATGTGGTAAGTTGGTAAAGTGGGTAAAAATATCAATTATTAAAAAATGCAATAAATAGACAGGAAAGGAAAGTTCTCCGACAAATCGGTCGATTTTATTATTTTTAAATAAATTAAAAATAAAAGGAATAAAAATAAAACTAAAAAGAAAAATAATTAATTGTTTGGTTCGTTCGTGGGGTAAAAAGTGATAGTAAAATAAAAATGAAAAATAAAAAAAGAAACAGAAGATAGATATTTTTTTGAAATCTTTAGTTTTTATATATCGGTAAAATCGGTACATAATTATTCCTGATAAAAAGAAAATTAATTCAGTGGGGAAAAAGCGATAAGTCCAAGGATCATGATTTAAACCTAGGTTATAAAGAAATAGTCTTAGTCCAAAACTTAATGACATTATTAATAGTAAATATTTATTTTTGAGAAGATTTAGGAATGGAGCCAAGAGATAAAACATTAACTCTAAACTAAGAGTCCAAGCTTGAACAATTAAGTTGAAATCATAAAGTGGTGGAAAAAATTGATGAAAATTTGAAGTAAAAAAGAGTGCTCCAGTGGTTAAATTAAGACCAAGAAACAAACCTAAATCTAATCCAAAAATAGTGAAATTGGGGATTAATAAAAATAGGAAACTAAAAGGATTTAAATGATAATTTGAATTAAAAAAAGCAAAAATATCAGGAGAATTTGGGTTAAAATGAGACAAAACCAATCGATAGATAAAACACAAAATTAAAATAAGCCAGTAGGTTGGATAAATTTTTAAAAAACGATTACTAATGAATAATCTATAATCTGATTTTTTGTTGTATTTTTCGGTTAAAATTAAGGCCATGTAGAAGCCGGAAATCATGAAGAAAATTTCAACAGCTATTTGACCACCAATAAAATTAAAACCAAAAATAGGATTGGAGTGAGCTGTTATAACTGAAATGGCGAGTAAAAGTCTTATTAGACCCATGTGCATCAGTTTATCAATTTTATACTTTTTTTAAAGTATAATGATGTTTATGAATAAAAATCTGAAGATTTGTACAATTGGTGGTGGATCTGGGATGCCGATTGTAAATAAGGCTTTAGTTGGGTCTGGATTTGAAAATATTAAATCGATTGTGACAACTTTTGATAGTGGTGGTGATACTGGAAGAATCAAAACTGACGAGAGAGGAAAAATACTAGCTTTTTCTGATTATTGGCGATCATTAATTTCTTTATGGGTTGATGGAGAGCAAAAAGAAAGTTGGGAGGAAATGTTGAGATATCGTGATGGTCGGGGTCGAAATTTTGGTAATACTTTTTTTCAATTCTTATCGGAGAAAGAAGGCGGTTTAGGAGAAATAGATGATTTATTTTGTAAATTGACTGGAGCAAAATTGGCCGGTGAAGTGATTCCAGTGTCTTTAAAACCATCTAATGTTTGTTTTAGAACGATTTCTGGAAAAGAGTATGAGGGTGAAAATTTTATTGATGATTTAAAAATGTCATCAGATAAAATAGATGAGATTTGGCTTAATCCAGTAGTTGAGGCTAATGAAAAGGCAATAGAAGCTGTTAAAAAAGCAGATTTAATCATGGTTGCTCCTGGGACAACTTATGGTTCATCTTTGCCAAATTTTTTACCAGAAGGTATGGCGAAAGCTTTTAATGACAGTAACGCTAAAAAAATATTTTTTGTCAATATTTTTTCAATGGCAAACGAGGCAAAAGAAGCAACACAATTAGATTATGTTGAAATATTTAAAAAATATTTAAAAAATGAATCCCCTTTTGACTTAGTAGTGATGGTTGACCTTACTAATTTGGATAAAAAAATGTTAGAAAAAATTTTTTATTTTTATGAATTGGAACATGCTAATTTAGTAAAAATGGCTGAAAGTAGTGAGATTAAAACAATTGCAGTTGATTTGGCTAAAATTGAAGAAAAAAATATGAGATTGAGACACAGTGAGGAGAAATTAGGAGAATTGTTTAAGACTTTAGAGATTTAAACCTACCCTTAAATCCCCTCCCTTGAGGAAATGAGGGGACTTGTTAAAATATTAGATATGTCGCAGAAAAAAGCTAAAAAATTAAGGAGAATCGAAACAGTAACTTTGATGGAAACAACTGATATTGAACATGTAAAAGGAATAAGGCAAATATTAAAAGAGAATTGGAAATTTTTATTGTTTTTGTCTTTGGGAATATTTGTTTTGTATTTTAATTCTTTGCATGGTGATTTTGTATCGGACGACTATGCAACGATATTAAATAACTCTGAATTGACAACTTCAAAATATGCTTTAAATGGTTTTTCTTCAACTTATTTTATTAATTCATTAATAGCTAATGTTTTTGGTGTAACACCTTTGGCATATCATTTTTTTAGTCTTTTATTATATATTTCAGTGTGTTGGCTGGCTTTTTTGTTTTTGTATTCTTTATTTGACAAAAGAATAAGTATTGTAGCTTTATTAATATTCGCTGTTTTACCGGTACACGTTGAAGCGGTGTCGTGGATATCTGGTAAGGGGTATTTATTTATTGCTTTTTATTTATTAGTATCAATGATTTTTTTTATAAAGTATGTAGAAACAAATAAAAATTGGTATTTATTAGGGGTAATAATTCCTTTTATTTTGAGTTTTTTAAACGATAAACCCAGACCTTTTTTATTGTTTTTGATAATACCTATATATTTAATTTTAAAGAATATAAGTATTAAAAAAATAAAAGTATTCAGATATTGGCCAATAATGATAATTGTTTTATTAGCTTTGGCTTGTCTGATTTGGCCTAATATAGTATCTAGAATTAATAGTGTTAATTCTGGTTATAACGGCTATGGTGGAATTTTTTATGATCCGTTTTTTCAGTATCCAACATCAATAGCTAAGTATCTTCAATTAGTGTTTATTCCAGTTGATTTAACTTTATATCATACGATGTATGTTCTACCTACTTGGTTAAATTGGTTAATAACCTTGTCTTATTTGATAGCTGTAATTTATTTTTATTTTAAAGATAAAAAAATTTTTTTTGCATTAGCTTTTATTTTTGCGGCAACTGCTCCGTCTATGGCTCCAGTAAAGGTTAGTTGGTTGGTTGCAGAAAGATATGTATTTTTAGGAAGCTTAGGTTTTTGTTTATTTTTGGCAATAATTTTTGAAAAAATTTATAAAAAGAATGTTTATATTGCGATAATTTTACTTGCTTTTTTAATGTCTTTTTATAGTATAAGAACATTTTTAAGAAACGTTGATTGGCAGACTAATCATAATTTATGGGTTAATACTTGTCAGGTGTCACCAAATAGTCACAACGCTTGGAATAATATTGGAGATGATTATGATAAATTAGCACAATTAGAAACTACTGATGAAGAGAAGATAAAACAGTATTTATTTTCAATAAGAGGTTTTACTCAATCAGTAACAGTAAAGTCAAATTATGCTGACGCATATCATAATCGGGCTAATATTTTTTATAAAATTGGAAGATATGATTTAGCTAGAGATAGTTATGAAACGGCTTTGTCTTATGGACCTAATTTGTATCAAAGTTATTATAGTTTATTGCAAATTGATTTAACTGAAAAAAATTTCAATTCAGCAATAAATCATTTAAATAAACTAAATACAATTAGACCCAATGATCCGCAAGTTTATTACGCTGCAGCTGTGGTTTATGTTAATATGGGTCAGACGGAACAGGCAGTTTCTATTTTAGAACAGTTGATTAAGGTTAATCCAGGTTGGACTCAGGCTATTGATCTTTTAACTCAATTAAAAACAAATCAAACTACTGTTAAGAAATAAATGAAAGCAGTTTGAAATTTCAGGTGGTTAAAGATTATTTTGTTTTATTTAATTTAGCAGGTTTTGTTGCGGTGACTTGGAGTAATTCAGGACTGAATATTTTAAAAATGAGATAAAATGGGTATATAATATATTTTATATTTGATTTACGGATAGACCAAAAAAGATCTAACGGATATTCGAGAAATGGATTTTTAAATGTAATTTTTGTAAGATCTGATTGTTGAAGAAGTTTTTCAAGAGATTTTTCATTTGGAATGAATAAGTGTCGAGGAGAATCTAGATGAAAAAAATTTTTATGACCATATTTAAAACCAATTGAGTTAGAATTTGGAACAGTAAAAATTAATAAACCATTTGGTTTTAAAATTTTTGATATTTGTTGAATAGTTTTTGAAGGATTGGGTAAATGTTCAAAAACATGCCACATAGTAATACAATCAAATTTTTTAGTTTTAAAGTCAATTTGATTAATGTCACCAGTGATTATATTAAGTCCTGATAAAGAGGCAATTTTGGCGACTTGAGGATTAATTTCTACGCCAAATTTTTTAAAACGATTTGATGGTAAACCATTTAAAAATTCGCCTCGGCAACATCCTATATCAAGAATTTTAATTTTTGTTTTTTTGGAAAAATGACGTGAAATAATCAAATGTTTTTTTTGACTAAATAATCCAAAAATTGACATTATGAATTTAGAAAAAAATGAGCTGGTTGAATAGTAATTTGGTGGATAAGATAGTGAAAAATAATTTGATTTTGTTTCTTCTTTGCCGAGAAAAAAAGCGGTACATGAATTGCAATAATACATTTGGTAACAATTATTATTATTTAAGTGTCGACCATGTGTGTCTGGTGACAAAAAAGATTTGATAATATTTTTACTATTACAAAGTCGGCAATATTTCATTTTAATTTGAATATTTTTGATTAATTAATTCTTGGATTAAAAATTTAAATTGACTAAAATAATTTAATTTTCTTTTTGATTTAATAATAATTGATAAATATCGAGGACTTAGATGAAAAATAATATTAGGTAAAAGGCGGTTGAATTCATTGTTTTTTGAATTGGCCCAGGATAGAATGTCAATTTTATGTTTTGAAAAACGAAATTTTTCTGGTGATTTCTTAATTAGAATGGAAGCATAGGTTAATGTTTGGTACTCATCTTTAGTAAATTTATAAGAACTTTGGTCATAAATTTCAGTACCAGGATATGGAGTAAAAACATTAATACTAACGATATCAGGTTTTATTTTTTTGGCAAAATTAGTAATATCATTTAAATCTTTTTTTGTTTCATTAGGAAGATTGACTAAAAAATTAGCAAATGTTCTAATATGAAATTTATGACAGAGATTAAAAACTTTAGAGATCATTTCTATTGAAATACCTTTTTTAATATCATTTAATGCTTTATTAGAGCCACGTTCGATACCAAAGTCAATTTGAATACAACCAGATTGAGACATTTTTTTTAGTAAATTTTCATTAAGAGTAGAAACCTTAGATGAACAACCCCAAAGCAAATGGAGTTTTTCTTTTTTGAGAAGGTGACAAAATTCTTCAACATTATTTTGGTTAATAGTAAAAAGATCATCAATAAAATAAAAACTATCAATTTGGTATTTTTTATATAAATGCTTAATTTCTTTAATTAGGTTTTTAGCTGATCGAACTCGAGTATATTTACCGCCACCATTATAATTACGAAGTTTCTTGGCAACACAAAAAGTACAAGCGGATGGACAACCTCTTGTAGCGAGGAGGTAGGCTGATCTAAGGAAACAACCACGAATAGAATAAGGTGAAGCATTTGAATAATACTCCATATCTATTTGATCGTAATCAGCGAAAGATATACAATCGAGATTTTCTTGGAGAGGACGAAGTGGATTGTTCACAATTTTATCTTTATTTAAATATGCTATTCCTTTAATTTTAGAAAAATCATTTATTTTGTTTTTAATTGCAGTTAATAATTCAAAAAGTGTTTCTTCCCCTTCCCCTATTACTTCAAAATCTACAGGGGTATTCTTTTCTTCAAATAATTCATTTGGATATAGAGTTGGATGAATCCCGCCAACTATAATGGTAGCTTTTGGGTTAATCTCTTTTATTTTTTTAGCTAAATCAAGAACTTCAAAATATTCTGGCGTATAACAAGTTATGCCATATATATTGGTCGGATTATTTTTAATTTGTTTTATTATTTCGTCTTCTATGGATTGGCGGTGTTTATTAATTTGATCAAAAAATTTTTTATTACGAATAACTGTCTTTTCAGTAACATCAATAATTTTGCATGATAAATTATTATGTTTAAGATATCCAGCTAAATAAATTAAAGCCATAGGAGGACGATAGTGATTAAAACTTCGGGATGGTGGAGATAAAAGAACTATGTCAAATTTTTTTTTCATTTAATATAAATACTTGATTATAAATTTCTTGACACCTTATTTTCCAAGACCATTTTGTTTCAATTAGATTTTTTGCCTCTTCAGACATTTTTTTATAATAGGTTTGATTTTGAGAAAGTTTAATTATATTTTTAGCAAATTCTTGAAGATCAAAACATTTGGTTTTTACCATACCTTTAGGGTAATATGTTTTTAATGCTTTTAGATCAAAAGAAACACCTGGTAGTCCCCATGCCATTGCTTCTGCGGCCGCCATTCCACCACTATCATAGATTGCTGGATGAACAACAATCCTTGATGTTTTAAAAATATTAAATTTTTCTTTACCATCTAGAAACCCAAACAATTCAATATTATTTTTTAATTTATTTTTTAATATTTTATATTTAACGTCTTTAATTAACTGACCATTACCTATTATGGCTAATTTGGCCGATGGTAGAAGTTGGTATACATTTTTCCAAATGTCTATAAGTTCGAGAACTCCTTTTTGATGATGAAGACGACCAATAAAAACTGCTAAATATTTAAAATTATTTGTTTTTTGAATAAAATTTTTGGATGGAGCAGTATCTACTCCGCCTTTAATAATTATTATTTTATTCTTATTTCTTTTAGAAGAGATAAATTTTGCCACATCTGGTTTAGAAGTAACAAAAACATAGTCAGCAAAATAATAAACGATAAAAAAAGTTAATTTCTGAGTAAGCCAATAAAGGGTTCCTGTAATAAATCTAGAAAAAGATGTTTTATATGGATTATTTTTTTGCCAGGGTTTTGGAGCGAAAAGATAAAATGATGCTATCCATATTTTGTCTTTAAAAAATAGTTTTATTAAAAACGCAGGGATAGTATCTGGGTAAAAATCTGATGCGGAATAAATATATTTATATTTTGAAATAGATTTTTTATATCTAAAAATAGATTTTATACTTAAAAATGTACAATTTATTGAGTGTAGTAAATAATGGATATTATTTATTTTTTTAGAAAAAGACAATTTTGAATTAAGTATGAAGGTTTCAATGTTTTTTGTATTGTGATATTTTTGAAAAGTTTTCAAACATTCTTTTGTGCCCATTATCCCCACTGATATTTTTTCTTTCCATCCATTGATTAATTCTATAAATATTCTGTCACCACCACTCAAACCACCGTAACCAAAATTATAGAATGAAATAAAGAGAATTTTATCTTTCATTTAAAACTTAAATCAAAATAATTTTTTTTAGTGGAAATAATTTTATAAATTATCCAAGGAATATAAAATAAACCATGATATTTAAAAGGCACCATTCTTCTTAATTTATTTGTAAACTTATCAAAATGTTTTATTTGTTTTTTCTTTTG
>Ga0172379_10009878_pt1 | contig 11677 bp, 18 predicted proteins | sample GrowelOW334metaG_FD_119756 | JGI IMG/M metagenome (GOLD analysis project Ga0172379, IMG submission 119756) | Groundwater microbial communities from an aquifer near a municipal landfill in Southern Ontario, Canada - Groundwater well OW334 metaG | ecosystem: Environmental > Aquatic > Deep... | reverse complement strand
CTGTACAAACATTAAAACAAACAAAATGAACATCAACAATTTAATCGTAGAGGTCACACGGAAATGTAATCTATATTGCGATCATTGTTTGCGTGGTGACGCAATGGCGATGAACATCAAAAAGGAATACATTGATTCCGTACTTAGTCAGGTCGATAACATTGGCAACGTATGTTTCACAGGTGGTGAACCTTCTCTTAATTTACCGGCAATGGAGTACTTTCTGGAACAATGTAAACGTAAACGGATAAGTATAGAGTATTTTTATATTGCAACCAACGCAATAAAAGTATCCGATTCGTTTGTTATGTTCTGTTTGAAAATGTATTCATATTGTGATAACAAAGAAATGTGTCGGGTCGATGTATCCAACGACAGATACCACATGGACGAAGCCGACTATGATTTGAGTTTGTTACAGGGTTTATCATTCTTCGGTAAGAAGTTTGAAAAGGACAACTTTAATTATGCTGGTGGTTCTTCTCTGATTAGTGAGGGAAGGTCTAGTAATACAAAGGGAGCACACAAACCATACGACTGCATAACCATTGATTCGGCCGACAGTTTCACCTATGAATGTGATATTTACTTGAACTGTAAAGGGGAAATCATCAACGGCTGTAACTGGTCATACGCAAGTCAAAAGAAACACAAATTGTGTAATGTCGGGGAGTTAACTGAGTATTACCAAAAGCTTATAGATGCTGAAGTTTATTCTTAATCTATACGAGGGTCGAAAGACCCTTTTTTATGCCCAAGAAGCATTGGGACGGACCTTCCAGATCACCTGGTGCCCTGGATTGACATTTTGCTTGGCTCGGTATTACATCAGGGGTGAGCCAAACAATTTAGTGGATACGCATTGGGCTGTGAAATAATTTTAAAATAGATTCATTTATATTTGGTTGGTATTACATTAATTTGTATCTTTGATGAACAAACTAAAACAAAAGACATGGTAACTTCATCAAATCAAGTATTTACCAAACGTGGAAACCGCAACTTTGCTGGGTTAAGACCTAAGACAATGAGCCGTCAACGTTATGGTATCCTGATTAACTATTATGATTGGTATGCCAGAAAAATCGAAGTTGGTGTAAATCTTAGTAATTCAGTTGATTGTATTAAAGATTTATATTATCGGTTTTATGATGGCTTAAAAGGATATACCAGTTCAGCTCCATACGGCTACATTAAATCCCGCGAGGTATTGATTAACCCAGTTGGAGGACTTCGGGCGTATCGTTATTTTTTAACTGATAACGGAAAAAAAAGATTAGAACAATTGAGAAGGAAATATAAAAAATAATCATATCTTTGTACTATGAAATCAATAATAATTTATTCAGGTAAAGGCGGAGTAGGTAAGACAACAACAACCGCCAACATTGCAAAGAGATTGGTTGATATGGGAAAGAAAGTCTATATACTTGATGCGGACGTTAACACTCCATCAATGAATACAATTTTCCTGGAGCCTGCACCAAATGAAAACCTTATGGTAAATTCTCTTGGTTATATTACTGAAGGAATGATATTCATTCAATCCTCTTTGATTCGTAACTACATTAAAGAAGCCATTAAACAGATTAAGACTTTTAATCCAGACTTTGTTCTGATTGATACACCGCCTTCGATTACTGATGTACATTTGAATTTGATTGACTCTATCAAAGCGTCTGGAATTATCATGGTGACACAACCAACTAACATAAGTGAATCAGACGTAAGACGTACAGCTTTCTTCTTCGATGGCAAAGGTGTTAAAACTATCGGTATCGTGGAAAATATGTCTTTAGGTGACAGTCGTAGCTATGAACTCAATCTCCTGGCCCGTATTTCATTCATTCCTGGCTTTGATTACAATTTAGTTTTGGAAGCAAACAAAGAAGGGTATGACAGCATTTGCAACGTCATACTTAACGTTGACGATGTTATCATTGAGAACGAAAAGAAACGGTCTATTGAAGAAATTCTAACCAAAAAGGATTTAGAATATCAATACAATCAATCTAAAGAAAATCAAAGAAGAAATATTCTTGTTTATCATAATTTGGAAACTTGGGATTGGGTTCAAGATCAATTGTCAGAACAACCATTTGTAGGATTTGACGAAAGACTAATGCGTTGTGATACGAATACAATTAGGAAAATGATTGAACATTTTGATGGGGATACAGAAGCTTATTTTATGATAATCAATGCACCGAACACGGAAATTCCTTTATTGACAGGTGAAATAGGACAGGGTACATTGTATTACCCAGAAAAAGATAAGTTCTACGGTGTTCCTCGTATCAAATATAAAACCAAATACGGTGAATGTCAATTGTTTCCAGACGAAGTTCACCCGATGAACCTTGACGAAATCCAATTGTATGTAAATGAAGGGTTCAGATTATCTAATGATGGTCGATACATTCCAACACTTGACCATTTGGAAGAAATTTATAACACATTCGGTTCTCGTGTGGGTTTACATTCTGACTATGAAAAGATTTACAACCGTATTCTAAACGGTGAAGGGTACAACCCAGCCAATGTGATTGAACATCAACGACAATCCTTGACAGTTGAGGACGAAGAAGAATAGTGTTTTGTTTTAAGTTTGTACTAACCCTCGGAGTGTCCTGCTACTTCGGGGGTTTTTTATGCCCATACAAGTGGCACTTCAGGCGCCTCCGGAAGGCCCTTTCCCAGATCGATATTTTGTTTGGCTCACCGAGCCAAGCAAATTGTAGAGAGGGCCATCCAGGTGGCACCAGATGTTCCATCATTATTTGGCAACTTTTAGCTATTTAATTTGGTAGTGTGGATTAATAGTTTTATCTTTGATGTAACAAATTAAAACAAAGCACTATGAACTTACTACAATTAGAGGAAGGATTAAGAACTGGTACGGTTACCCTTGACCTTAAATCTCATCGTTGCAATCCTATCATTGAACAAATCAGTCGTTACGTAAACAGAAAAAAAGACTGGATTAAAGAGCTTGAAACTGGTAGTTATACTTCTCCTCATGATAAAAAAGTGTGGAGTAAAGAAGAATGTGACAACATGATTATTTTTCTTAATCATAATCTTGAAAATCAGGAAGAGCCTGGCGAGTATTTCCATGACAATGAAGTGTATTGTTTTGATTGTGGTGGGAGTCATCATTTAACGGTTGTTGACGAAAAAACAGTATCTTTGTTAAGTTACTCGGATTTCGACAAAAAACGTGAGGAAAAGGGTTTTAAATGGTTGGATTTTACTTTTAGATATAACCCCGCAGATATTCCAGTATGTCCAGCTAAAGCAATGGTCGAATCTAAAAAAATGGTATCCGAAATAAATGTACCTTCAGGCCAACTTCTTTTCACTAACTTTTTTAAAGAGGATAAGATATATGAGTTTCCTAAAGGTGTTAATCAGTATGATTCTGAACATTCTATCAACGGTCTTCTGGGTCGGTTCAACCTTATGCAGTATTTGGCGACTCAGAACATTGGTTACGGTCAAATGGGAAATATGTCGGTTAATGTGTTTGTGAACAAAGCTGGCGATGAAATTATCATTGGTAACGATTATGGATATAATAGTGAAACTGACCGCGAATACACTATTAAACATAAAGGATTTAAAAACCTTGGCAGTATTTCGTTAAGTGTTTGGCGTTGGATGTGTGGTGACTTGGATGTTTTAAAAGAACATGGTGAAGTTGTTCCCGAAAATATTAAGGTGAATAAACAAACTGAGGACGACTATAAAGATTATATCTTAACCAAAGTTAAGCCAGGTACTTGGGTTATTGAACACTATTATGATTTAGCTACTAAGGAGGACGATGATAGAATTTATTCAAAATTATATTTGAAAAAAGATTTGGATGAGTGAAAAATTAGTTTTATCTTTGTTGTGTTATCAAATTACAAACTTTAAAACAAACGGTTATGAAACAAAAAATTCTTGAAAACGGTGAAGAAATTGAAGTATCTAACGAAGAAATTTTAAAATTAAAAGAAATGAAGTTAATTTATTTTTGTCCTGATTGTAATTTATATCACACTGAAGAAGATTTATCGATAAATGATATTGAAAACATTTTAAAATCAAACTTATGAAAATCGAATTAAAGAACGTATCGTTTTCCGATAGAATGTCAGAAGAAACTAACGCATTTGTTGCAGACGTTTATGTGAACGGTAAAAAGGTTGGTTACGCAAAAAACGATGGACACGGTGGAAGTACTAATGTTCGTTCATATCCTGATACCCGCGACCAATTCAAAAAAGCGGAAGGCTACTGTAAAACCTTACCCGATACAGTACATAAATGTGAAGGGATGAAACCTTTTACAATGAAATCCGACCTTGAATCGGTTGTGGATGAACTGTTTGAAACTTGGTTGAAACAAAAAGAAGTAAAGAAACTTGAAAAGAAAATGGTTAATCATTTGATGTGGGGGATTCCTGGAGGTACTTCTTATACACAAATGAAATTCGTGAAACCGTTGAATGAAATTGACCGCGAAATTATACAGAAGTTTATTGATAAGTATAAAAAGGACTTCAAAGAAGGCGTTGTATTCTTGAACACCAATTTAGTTGGGTTCGACTTGTAGAACTCTGTGGTATTCTCTTCCCGACCCTTGATAACTTCAAGGGTTTTTTTATGCCCATAAGTTGTCGAAGGCACCTCCGGAAGGTGCTTTCCGTCGTCCCCATTTTGTTTGGCTCAACCAACGAGCCAAGCAAATTCAATGATCCGGATACATGAAAAACACATGATTACTCCCTGAGGTACTAGCAAAAAATAAATGAAAAAACATTTGGCAATTACAAAAAATAGTTTTATCTTTGATGTAACAAATTAAAACAAACACTATGAACTATTTTGTAGCCGTGAATGGAGAAACCATAAAGGATAACATTACCCGAGAATCCGCAATTAAGACTGCTAGGGATGTTTTAACTGAACGCCCCGAACTTGGTACTATAAATGTTGGGATCGGTCGTTATAAGTACCAAAAAGGGGTTAAAACGTATTGTATGCTCCCTTGCCATTTTTATTTTTAAAACTATATACTATGAAACATTCAAAATTATTACAAGTACCTGAATTTAGTAAGTTGCCAGACACTAATGCTGCTAATGTTGAGGAAAACATTGTACATTGGATCACAAAAGGAGACAGGTTTGCTATTGACACGTTCCTGCGTCCAGACTCTTCTCGTCCAAATGGTTTTAGGTTTGTTAGTGATGCAGATTTTACCGAAATTAAAACGGTTAATCAAGTTATTAGTAAAGTTCCTGTTAGTGTTAAATACACTCGTAAAGCACACAGAGCAAACATTTCGTTTTATCCTTTGGGATTTTCTTTATGGTACATTGATGCCATTGTCACCATTGGTAACGAATCATTCAACTTTGAAAGTGATGCCCATTTGAAACGTAAAATTAAAGAGCATAAATGAAAAAGAACCGCCAAAATGAGATACTGATGAATTAAGGGTTGCTAGTCAATCCTTTTTTTATGCACCAAAGTTGCTGATGATCTGCACAGATCAACCTGGCCTGGAAGATGGGATTTTGTTTGGCTCAACACTTTCCACGAGCCAAACAAATTGTAGAGATGACCCTGGAATAAATCTCCTGGATTCTGTATCAATTTTATTCCAGTAAAATTTATTGAGAAATGTTTGTCAGTTATAAAAAATAGTTTTATATTTGTATAACATTTAAAACATAAAACAAATGAAAAAGATTATTGGTCGGTACAAAATTAAAGTGAAATCGGAAACTGAACCAGACAGTCCTCGTAATTGGGATAACTTGGGAACGATGGTTTGTTTTCACAAAAGGTATGACTTGGGTGATAAACACAATTACAGTTTTAACGATTATTCAGGTTGGGATGAAATGGAAAAAGCAATTATCAAACGTGAAAACGTTGGTGTTATTCTACCGTTGTATTTGCTAGATCATTCTGGTATTACAATAAGTACTACTGATTTTAATGACCGTTGGGATTCTGGCCGAATTGGATTTATCTTTATATCCAAAGATAAAATGCTGAAAGAATACGGAGGTAAAATCTGTACCAAACAACTGAAAGAACGTGTTAAAGAATACTTGGTGAGTGAAGTTAAAACGTATGACCAGTATTTGCGTGGTGAGGTGTATGGGTTTCAAATCTTCGATAAATACAACAATGAAATTGACTCTTGCTGGGGATTCTACGATAAGAATGAATGTATGAAAGCAGCTGAAGAGTGTGTACCTGAACAAGTATTACCCGAACAGGTGTAAAACGTTAGTTGCCCGTTGTGTAAAATGGGTAAATTTTTCAAATCAATCGAATATAACTGGATTTATTCTTAAAATTATGACAATCAAAAATTCAACAGAGTTTATAACACACGTTGATGTTCTCCTCGAAAGAAGCGAAGTACATAAAACAATCTTAGATTTAGCTGAGAAGGCTTATAAATCAGGTGGTATGGAAACCGAAAACATCGAACCTGAAGATTTTAGTTCAGCAAAAACGGTTCTATGCGCAATTTTTAGTAAGCTATCTGATGAATTTAAACCATTTTCTAAAGACCTTAGACATACGGCTGAGAATTTAAAAAAGTTTATTTAGTTTTATTTGGTAGTTACTAAAATTAGTTTTATCTTTGAAGTATTAAATTAATCACAATTAATAATTAAACACATGGAAGTACAAGGCGTAAACATCAAAAATGAGAATGTTAATTCGATTCTCGAATGTTCAAAATTGAACTGGTCTGTTCGGACTGAGGAACTTCAAACTGCATCAGGTATTATCATTCCTGAAAACATCGCAATTATTCGTAACGATACGAATAAGGTTCTATCTGTTAGGGGTAAAGACTATCAACCTTACCAGAATGAACAAATGGCTGAACTTATTTATAAAGTATCCGACAAAACTGGACTAAAGTTACATCGTGGAGGTTTTTTTAATGACGGTGCAAAGACCTTCATTCAATTGAAATCAGGTGATTTGACTTTAGGTAACGATAAAATTGAAGGTCAAATAAGTATTTTAAATAGTTATGATGGGAGTACAAGTTTGTGCTGGGGTAATAGTACACTTACTATTTCTTGTCTCAATACATTTTTCGGGGCGATGAAACAACTTGATAACAAAATTCGTCATACTAAAAATATGGCAATTAGAATTGAAGATGTTTGTCGTAAAGTTGAAATGGCCTTGAATGATGAAAAAGAACTTTTCAATAACATAATGAAACTTTCTGAGACTCCGCTTGATAAGGCAATTAAAGACCAAATCATTCGTACATTCTTTAAAATTCCGAAGGATGTTGATCTAACCGACAATGAACAAATTTCAACTCGAACCCAAAATCAAATTTCAAGGTTTTATATTGACATGGATGGCGAGTTAAAAGAAAAAGGTCAGACACTTTGGGGTGGTTTAAGCTCTTTAACCAAATTTACAACCCATTCAATATCAAAGGGTAAGAAAGATTACGACTCCGATAGTAAGTTATTCAATCAATACGGTGACAGAGAAAGATTGGTTTATAATCAATTAATTTCAATGGTTTAGTAATACAAATAAGGTGGATTAATAGTCCACCTTATTTCTTTTTAAATTTCTATTTACATGACTACAAAGAGGTCTCAGATTAGTATAGTGATTTAACTTAATTATTTCATCCTCTGTATTACCAGTTGATTGTGGAATAATGTGATCAATATCCCACCCATAATTTAATTCTCCGTTATATTTACCATAATTTTCCCAATTCATCCAAGGTTCAAATTGATACTCCAAATATGACTTAAATTTGTCATACGAACACCCTAAAATTTCAAAGGATCTAGATTTTTTAGTATATCCGTTTCTTTTTAATGAACATCGAATTATATTATTAATAGAATGTTTTAAATTAAAAAGATTATCAGTTTTTCTTCTTTTAAGGGTATATTTAACAGAACGTTTTATACATAGTTCTTTATTATTATCATAATATTTTTTTACCCTTTCTTTTCCACTTTTTAAATAACATTTTTTATTAGATTCTTTAACTTTTTCGGAATTATCTTCACGCCATTTTGCTCTGTATTTTTTGTATATTTCAGGTGTTTTTAACCTAGAATTCTTAACTCTTTCTTTGATAACTTCACTATTTTCTATTCTATAAGCTTCCTGATAAATTTTTCTATTTTCAATGTTTTTATAATAACTAATTTTATTTTTTACATTATAACATTTTTTACAAGACGGATTATTACCACCTCGGCCATTGCCATAAAAATCAGTAATATCCTTTTCTTCATTACATGTTTTACAAATCTTTTCCATTATTTTAATAATAAGAATTATAATTTTAAAAGTCAATGTTTATCTCTAACCAGATCATTACCAGATGCTCCGGGTTCTTCATCTCTTGATTTTGTTTGGCTCATACACTCTTTACATATATGACTATATTGTTTTTGAAAATAGTAGTACTCGAACTCAATCTCTAGCTTTCTTTCCTGACACTTGTTACATAGTATTGTTCTCATCCTGATAAATATTTGAGCCAAACAAATTGTTAGCTCCGGAAGCCTCTTTCCGGGCTAGAATTCTCGCTAAAAAACTAGTTAATATATTTGGCAGTATGAAAAAATAGTTTTATCTTTGATTCATAATTTTAAAACAAACTCAATGGAAAAGAAAGATTTAGGTTTATCTGAAAAGAACTTGAAAAAATTATAAAAGATTGAGAATAAGATACTCAATTATAAAACTCTCGATAAACGTATGGACTATGTTGACTGTATGGATATTGAGTCTGAATTTCCAGAAGAAATGACAGAAGAACAGGTTGATTTGGTTGATGAATATTTGCGTGATTTTGTTGACGATACTATGTAAAATAAATTATAAATCAAACACTATGACAGCACACAGATTCCAAGAAAAGTTTACAGGTGTTCAAATGTATGTTTGGCATGCTGCTGATGAAATGACCGCCAGAAGTAAATTTGCTGGTACGGTTATTAGTCCTGAAAATTGGATTTATTTAGGAACTACAACAATTTAAAACTATGAGCCTATCTATTCAAAATTATATTTAAAACGTTAATATGATAAAAAAGATTAAAGAAAATAAACTTTATATATCTAAGGACAAAGAAACTATAATTATTGTTCCAGATATAAGTAAACCTATTGTTTTTGGATATAATATGAGAACTGAAAAGTTTACTAGGTTAAGGTCAAAAGATTTATCATTAGTGGATATAACAAATGTTTTTAATTTTGTTGGGGTAATAGATATTAGACTAATTGGTCTAATTTCAAATTATTTTTTATCAATTGGTTATAATTCAAATGAAATTTCTAATAATTTAGGTATATCTAACAGAACTTTGTTCCGTTACCTTAAATTATTAGAAATAGACTAAATAATTTTTTGTGATGTTGAAATTTTTATTACCTTAGCCCTAATTAAAATTTAAATTAAATGAGAATTGTAATATCATTATTTGGCGGAATGGAATGTGGTCGTGAAGCGTTGAAGCAACTTGGAATTGAAATTGAAACATATATTTCAAGTGAGATTGAAAAGTCTCCGATTAAAGTTGCATCAAAAAATCATCCTGATATTATACATGTTGGTGATGTAACTAAATGGCGGACGTGGAATATTGACTGGTCTAAGGTTGATCTAATTAGTGCCGGTTCACCATGTCAAGGGTTTAGTATTATGGGTAAAATGTTAGCTTTCGATGACCCTCGTTCCCGATTGTTCTTTGTATTCGTTGAAATCTATGAACACGCAAAGAAGTTTAACCCTAACGTTAAATTCCTTTTGGAAAACGTGAACATGAAACAAGAGTACTTAGATATTATTTCTGGTATCTTGAAAGTCACTCCGTTGTGTATCAACAGTTCTTTAGTATCTGCACAGAATCGTAAACGGTGGTATTGGACTAATATTGAAGGGGTCACGGTTCCTGATGACAGAAATATAATGTTAACCGACATTATTCCAGGAGCGGTTGCCGCTGGACTTCGTGGACAAAAAGTAAAAGGTTCAACTAAAAAGTGGACGCCAGTTTTAACACTACGTAAAGACGGTAAATCGAATTGTTTGGTTACTGGTATTAGTTCAACTGGCCGATATGTTAAAGACAATGAACTTCATTTTATAACTGTTGAACAGGCAGAGCGTTTACAAACATTACCAGTTGGTTACACAGATGTAAAAGGTGTTTCAACGACTGCAAAATTTAAAATGATTGGTAATGGTTGGACTATTGAGACAATAAAATGGATATTATCGTTTTATGTTGAATGATTTTTAACTTTATCATTATTCAACATATTAATAAAAAAGGGGCCATTGGTTCCCTTTTTTTATACTGCAAATTCAGATCGACATATTGTTTAGATCAATTCCTTCCAAGAGCCAAACAAATTGTGTAGCTATGGATGTCCCTGAAGTCCGGGTGGACACGGGTGGTAAAATATTTTAAAAAAATTCATTAAATGTTTGGTAAGTATTGAAATTTGTTTTATCTTTGGTATGTAATTAAATCAATAATACAATGTCAAAAAAGAACAAAAATTTCAATCAACTTGACGAGTATATTATGGCTAATTGTAGAGACTCAAGAGCAGCTGAAATGGAAAACGATGGTAAATTCAAATCGAAGCACAAAGTTCACAAGAACTATAAAAAGTACTCACGAAAGAATTCTATCAATGATTTAATTCTGGAAGATGAATATTAATCGGAGATATTGGGCTTCATTCAAGAAACACCATTCAGGACGGCTCTTATGGTTTACCTGTCTTGCCTTGAATGAAAAAGAAGCAACAGAAAAATTACGTGAACGACACGAAGATACAATTTATAAACTATATGGAGGTCCTTTATTATGTCAAATGTAATTAAACCTTGCAAATTTCATTATCGGGTTATTGATAAGGTCGTATGTGTTGTGTGACTATAACCCCGCAACTGAAAAGAATTGTAAAACCTGTGGAAACTGGAATCAGAATTTACCTAAACGAAAATATAGAAAGAGATGAAAGTAAAAATTATTATTTTAGTGTTAATTGCGGCTGGTTGTGTTTTAAGTCTAATCAATCTGGTAATTCTTGGATATAGTGATATTTACACACATGAATTTAATAATATCGGAGGAATGTTAATATGTGTGATTATTTTTTGGGTAACTTTCTATCTTGGTACAACAATTCAAAAATCAATAAAAAATGACAAATCATTACCGATACCTGAAGAGGATCGGTTAATCCGTATTACTTGGTTGAAACATTGTAGAAACGTTTCTAGTAATATTCCTAATCCATATATAGGGATGATTGGTTATGTTCGCAATCTTAAACCAGACGGTTCATTTGACCTTAAATGTGAAAGTTGTTGGCTTATTGTAATAACCGAATATAAATTTGAATATTTGGACTAATGAAAAAATCATTTGAATTATTATTTATATTCTGTATCTTTGCCAGCTCAATTTGTTTGGGTGTTGGATTATGGGCAATATTTTTCAGTCAGGTTGATGGGATTATTTTAATAGTATTTGGAATCTTATTTGGAATTGAATTGTATTACACAACTACAATAAAATAAATTCGATTATATTTGTTGAAACAAAAAAATAGTATTATCTTTACAAAACAT
>Ga0172379_10009877_pt1 | contig 11677 bp, 8 predicted proteins | sample GrowelOW334metaG_FD_119756 | JGI IMG/M metagenome (GOLD analysis project Ga0172379, IMG submission 119756) | Groundwater microbial communities from an aquifer near a municipal landfill in Southern Ontario, Canada - Groundwater well OW334 metaG | ecosystem: Environmental > Aquatic > Deep... | reverse complement strand
TCGAAGACATTATCGACGTCGGAGCGCCGGTGACAGGCTGCACAATCAATGAAGTCACCAATCAGGTGTATATGACGAGCGAGTCAACCAATGAGGTTATCGTTTATAACACTAAAACGAAAAGAATAACCAACCATATTCAAGTAGGCGTCGGGCCGACGTGTTCGCCGTGCGGAGTCAATACGGATAGCAATCAGGTGTATGTAACCAACAAGGGTTCGGGAACGATTTCATTGATTGACGGGGCTACAAACACGCTTGTGGATACGATTACCGTCGGACATGACCCGATAGCTACGTATGCAGATCCTGTCACGAACAAGCTTTATGTGTTGAATTATGGCAGCGATAATATCTCGGTTATTGAGAATCCTCTGCCAGCGACGCAGACCGACACAACGCCGCCGGCGCAGCTAAGCGGATTGACTGCGACCAGCGGCGGCGCTGGCATCGCTTTGTCTTGGACCGCGAACCAGGAGAGCGATTTGTCCTATTATAACATTTATAGAAAGACCAATCCCGCGGGAGATTACGGGCCGCCTCTGACATATACGATAAACAATTCCTACAACGATACGAGCGCCGCCACCGGAACTGTTTATTACTATGCCGCGAGCGCTGTCGATACGTCGAACAACGAGAGTCTGCTGTCGGCGACTGTCAATGGCAGGAAAGACCTGCCGACTGTAATAACTGTCGGCTCTTATCCGGCTAACATCGCTGTAAACGAGACATTGAACCGCGTTTTTGTCAGCAACCGCGATTCCAACAACGTAACTATCATTGATGCCAATACGCATTTGGTTCTGGGAACCATGGTAACCGGGACTATGCCGTGGGGGCTTGGAACGGATATCGCCACCGGAAGGGTATATGTAGCCAACATAGGCGGACTCGCAGTTTCCGTGCTCGACGGGTCGACCGGATTGCCTGTCGGCAACGCATTCACGGGCGGAACCGGACTTTCCGGAGTAGCGATTGATAACGTTAATGGTAAATATTATGTATCTCACACAACGCTGACTGGCACGGTTGTTCCGATGAATCTTGTGACTAATGCTCCCGGAACAGCAATAACAACACGCCCCGGTTCAGCGGGAATCACAGTCAACAAGACAACACGAATGATTTATGTGGCGAACGGGCTGGACAGTTCGGTATCGGTCATAAGCGGCGTGTCAAATACGGTGGTCGCAACAGTCGCCGTAGGATCGCAGCCGACGGATATTGCAGTTGATGAATCGTTGAATAAAGTCTTTGTCGCCTGCGCAGGCGTGGGAAAGGTTTATATCATAGACGGCTCAACGAATACTGTTGCGGCTAACCTTACAGTAGGTCTTGAGCCGATGGGCCTTGGGATAGACGCGGCGAGGCATTTGGTCTATGTCGCAAACGCCGCCTCAGGAACTGTTTCCGTGATTAATGGCGCAACAAATGCTATAGCCGGCACAATAAATGTCGGCGGGGATCCTTCTGATGTCGGCGTTCATTCAGGCCGGAACGAATTGTTTATCTCGCTCAAGACAGCCGGAACGGTAATCGCACGCAGCGGTTATTGATTTATTTCGGGTTCTTAAAGAGAAGCTGAATCCGTTTATTTCGATGTATTTTTAATTTTTTTTATCACATCGGCTGTTATGTCGACACCGCCGTAAATGACTACCATGCGGTCGAGCACGAGGTCCAGTTTCTTCTCTGAAGCGATGACTGCCGCTGCGTCCCTGATATCTTTTTCGACCTTCTTCATTTTTCCAGCCTGTTTGGGGGCCATCTCTGCTGTGAATTTGTCATTTTCTCCGATAATAAACTGCTGGACCTGCGCGCGCTGCGTGTCGGTAAGATGCGTCTCCTTGGTAACGCCGAATTTATCTTTTATTTGTTTTTCGACGGATTTTTCACGCGCCGCTTTTAACGTTTCAAGCTCCTTGTTCCATTTAATCAGCGCAGGGTGAGTTTTGAGAACATCTTCGAGGTTGACGTAACCGACAGTTGGTTTACCGGCAGCGAGCGCCGGACAGGCAAATGCGGCGGCGACAAACGCTACGGTGAGTACAGTTAGCAAAGTTTTGATTTTCGTTTTCATTAAAAAGCCTCCATTCGGCCTCGGCGCAGGTGCGCTTAACCGTTCTATTGTAAGTTTTTGGCGTTTTCTTTCATGAAATAAGTGGAAAACGCCGCTCCGGGATTTGTAATTCCGGCGCGATCATGCTAATGTTATTGCGTTTTTGAAAATGTTTGTCAACAAGACTGAAAAGGGAGGGAATAAGGGATGAAAAGGGCAATTAAGACGGCGGTTCTCAGCTTATTGATTCTTGGAACAGTAGTTTTGCGCGCTTCGTCTGCGACCGTTTTCGATGAACACAAAGCGGACTTCAATTACGATAAGTCGCAGCCGCTGAACTCGACCGCCAAGGTTGTCGAGGAGAGTGCGTATTATACAAAATATCTCGTTTATTACGATAGCGTGAACGGCGAGCGAATTCCGGCATTCCTGTTCATCCCCAAAGATGTAAAGAAATTCAGGGATTCTCTCGACCCGAAATCGCGTGAAGGCTATGACAAGCGCACGGTGGAGCTGGACGGGCCGCCGTGGCCGGTGATTTTCTTTATGCACTGGCTACAGTCGGACAAGTCGCTTGCGGACAATTTTGCAGGAAAGTGGGCGCAGTACGGATATGCGCTGCTCGCAATCGACGGAGTGTTCAAAGGCGAGCGGGCAAAACCCGGCAGAAGCATTCTCGAAACTGACATTACCGATACCCGCAATAATCTGGTGCAGCAGGTTATCGATTGCCGCCGCGGCGTGGATTTTCTCGAAACTCGCAAGGACATCGATATGAACCGCCTTGGTTATTTCGGCATCTCCATGGGTTCGCTTTCCGGAGCGATCACTACTGCAGTTGATGACAGGTTCAAGGTCGTCGTGCTCGCCGATGGAGCCGGCGATTTCTCGACGGTTTTCTCTAAAGCCGATCTGCCGGAGTTCAAAAAAACAGTTGAAGAGATAAAAGCGAAGGGATTTACGCTCGAAAAAGCAATGGAAATCCTTAAGCCGGTCGATCCGGTTGAGTATGTCGGCCATATCTCTCCGCGCCCGGTTCTGATGATAAACGGGAAGAAAGATGAGATATTTCCATACGAAGCGATGGAGGCATTACACAATGCTGCCAACGAACCTAAAGCGGTTCAGTGGTATAACTGTGGACATATTCTTCCGGTCCCTGATACGATCATGCTGACACTAAAATGGTTTAAGTTCCACATGAAAAATAAGTAGTAGCCTACTAATAAAAGCGCAGCTATGCGCAAGTATATGTTATTATAGTTGAACAGCGCGCTTCTTGTATTTTTGATAATATTATATAATATTCGGCAAAGTCATTAAGATTGAAAATGATAAAATAGCCGATATATATGCCAAATGAAAAGCAAAATATTTTCCTGGCCGCTGCTTTATTAGTATTGACGGGCGCGTTTTTTTGGGCGATGCGCGGGGCAAACGGATATGGCGGAATCTCAGGAGCGGTTTTGCCGGGTTTGATGTGGGGATTGATCTGGCACGGCTTGGAGTCGCGAAGCAATCGACAAACAGACTGGGTTATTGTCGCCTGCGCGATTGGGTTCGGGGTCGGTGGTTTTAACGGTTACGGTGATTTTATTTCATGGATCAATGGCCGATTTTATCTAAATTATCCAAATGATTATAAACAGATAGAGCCAATGGTAGGATACGCGTGGTTATTTGCATGCGGCGCAGGCTGGGGCGGTGTCGGCGGCCATATTCTTGCCTCTGCTCTTTATCCTGAGAAGAACAGGGCGTTTGGAGTAATGAGGTTTTTATGTCTGCCGGCCGGCGCAGTGGCCGGTTATCATATTTTTTCCAATAATCTTAATGTTTTCGCGCCGCTTTATTCGAAAGAGCTATATGAACCTTCGATTTGCAAGGATTGCGGGAGCGCGTTGGAAATATTAAAAAACGTGTCAGGTTTTATCGGAGCGTATACGGCGGCGCTTATATATGACGCCGCGAGAGGCCGGTGGCGATCATTATTAGCTCCGACGATCTGCGCTGTAGGCTTCGGATTGGCGTTCGCCGGCTCGGGACCGATTCAACTGTTGAACAAAACTGCGCTGGAATTCGATTGGTGGAAAGTGTGGGAACTGACGATAGGAGCTGTGGCCGGCGCGAGCGTCGCTTTTGTTTATCTCATTAATGGCAGCGGCTCAAACAAAGTTGTGAAAGCAAGCATATCCGGCGTCATCGCAGGTGAATTGGCGGTATTTGTTGTTTTCAATTGGGCTTTCCAAGGATGCGCGCGAACGCTGGCCGCCAATATCGGACTTGTGGCCGGGCATCCGTTACATTGGCTTTTTTCAGCTATTGCGCTTCTTGTTTCAACAGGGTTCTTGACTCACGATGCGGCTTATACAATTAAGCGGTTGGGGCAGGGCGCAAGTTGCGCATCGGTTTGGTCTAAAACTATTGTTCTTCAGATAGCGTTTTCAATAATGGCATTTATTGTGATTTACCCGGACAAAAAAATGTTCACTGTATTCATTTTGCTGAGTTCCGCGATACTTGCGGTTATGTGCACCGTAAAATATGGTTGCTGCCGTTTGAACGGGAATACGCGCTGAATATAGACAGCGCAATGCGTCCGCCAACAAGCGGCAAAATGTTGGAATTATTCAACGATAGCGGTTTTAGCCGGTTCGACGTGGATCGTTATGTTTGCGCTTTGGAATAGCTCACTGATATCTTTTTCGAGGTGGTCGCACAGATTATGGGCTTCTTCGAGGTTCTGAGTTCCCGAGACAACGAGATGAAGATCGATATAGCGCATGGCGCCTGATCTGCGAGTGCGCATCTTATGATATTCCACAAACATGCTGGAATGATCTTCGATTAATTGCCTGATTTTCTTTTCCTCTTCCTCAGGCAGTTTCTGGTCGAGAAGATCGAAGAAGGAATTGAAGAATACTTTGGCGCCTATCCACATGATCAAAGCGGCGACTCCGAAGGCGACGACTGGGTCCACCCAGTGTTTGCCGGTCAATCTGACCAGCACGAGGCCGATAAAAACTCCGAATGATGTCATAACGTCGGTTGAGAGATGATGGCCGTCCGCTTCGAGCGCCTGCGATTCGAATTTTTTTGCCACTTTGAAAAGAACGCGCGAAACAAAGATGTTCAGCAAGACCGAAATGAACATCACAATGAGGCCAAGGTTTATGCCGGAATTGGATATTTCGCCGCCGATGTGCAGTTTGTGAATCGCTTCGCGTATTATCAAAGCGCCTGCGACGACGATCAGCAACGCTTCAACGGCGCCGCTTACGCTCTCGATTTTTCCGTGGCCGTAGGGGTGTTTCTCATCTTCAGGTTTTGCTGAGAGCGAAACGCTGAAGAAAGCGATTAAGGCTGCAATGAGATCTAAACTGCTGTGAATGCCTTCCGAGAGAACAGCGACTGAACCGCTTAATATTCCTATCGTAACTTTCGACGCGACCAAGATAGCGTTGGACGCCACTGACAGCATCGCAGCGCTTCGCGGAGTTTTAAATATTTTATCAATCATTATATTTTCTCTCAGATATCTATTTTATTCGCACGCTAAGCGAAAATCAAATAAATCCAAGAACAACTGAAATATAAAAGAGATAAAAAAACAGATGAAGAACGCATGCGTTTACTGCTCAATAATCTGGCAGGTTTCGAACAGCCGTTCGAGTTCGCTCTTTCGGCTTTGGAGAGTGCGCTGACGTTCCTGCGCTATTCGCAGTTCGGCGTTGTCAGAAATATCGCCCCATTCGCGCGCCGTTTTAACATCGTTCAGAGCCTCTGTCAGTTTGTTGTCAACGATATCGCGATATTCTTCCTGGAACTGTATGTATGCTTCTTTAGTAAGCTGAATATAGTCATCCTCGGCCTTTGAACGTTCTTCGATCAGTTCAATGCCGGGGAACTTTTCCATGGATTTTTTCACGAATTCCTCGCGGCGCTCGACTTCGATCGCGTTGCACTCGAAATAAAACGAAACGAAATGTCCGATAAGCGACTTGCTTTGTTTTTCGAGAAAAGCGAATATCTTCTTCCAGTCCAGAAGAATTTTGACGAGTTCGTCTTCTTCGCGCGTGATGCTGATATCGTCAGTGCGCCGTGAGTAAACTGAAGTAAAGTGCATGTTGTTGAGAATCTTGAACATAGCCTTAATGAGTTCGCCTGGCTCGGGACCGACCGGGGCGAGCGCCTCGTGTTTTTCAAGAAGCGCTTTGAACAGCCAGACGAAAGGTTGCATGTTCGTCGCAATATCGGCCATGGTGGTATTGATTACGGTTTTGATATGAGTTTTGTCTTCGTAGCCAAGCAGAGTGTCCAACGTCCAGTCTCGCTGCATCTTTTTAAAGCGTTTTGCCAGCATGAACGCGATTTCTATGAACTCATCGGGGCGTTGTTCTTTGATGATGTCGAGCAGAGCGCGCCGCACATTCGCTTCCTGAACTTCTGAAACGGCTTCCGCAGATTTCTCGTCCGTCAGCGCGTTGATTTCCTCTAACAGCGGATCCTGCAATATTCCGTGCTGAACCGGATCGAGGTCCTTCAAAAAAATAAGCGCCTCAAGTCGGGCGCCCATTTTGTTTGTTCGGCTGACGGTTGTCCCTGTGAAGAACGAGATTGCCGCCTCCCGGATTTCATCCACCGGAACGCCTTTCTGTTCCAGTTGGATCATTTCGCGAATTATCTTTTGCTTTTCCTTCAGAGACGGCGCTTTCTTAAAGCGAGCCAACATGTCTTCGGCGATCTCGAACAACTCGCCTTGATAGCTGATAACATCTCCCTTAGCGACATTGAAACGCGGATCGTTGCGAGCGACAAGCGTTAATTTCTTATGCCACTGATCCCATTCCGCTTCAGGTATTAGATCCGGGGTAAGCATGTTCTTCAATTCGCCGGCGGCGAACTCTTCCAACTGGTCACAGACGAGAGCCAACAGAACTTCCAGCGGCTCTTCCTTTATGATAGCGGCGAATGCTTCGCAATCATTCTTTTTCTTCAGCCAGAATCCGTCTTCAGCAAGCGCGCAAAGCGGCGGCCGTTTTCTCGGGCCTACTTCGAATATCTCTTCAACTCCGCCTTGGAATTCTACGAGTAATTCGCGCTCTGAGCTTAGTCCTACTTGTCCGACACCCATCTTTTTGTGCCAGACCCAATCACCTTCGTTGAAATACGTCCCCATCTTGAATTTCTCCTTGAAACCGGCTCCGCTTCAGCGAAGTTCAGTTCCGAATTGAACATTCTATGTAGTTGTTTGCGTGAAGTCAAGAATTATCGCGGATTCGTCAAAACAATGTTGAATCCTTGGTAAACTCCATAGCGGCGCACTCTGCGGCGCCTAAGCTGATTATTTTTCATTTTTTGTAGAGCGGATTTTAAATCAACGCTTGTTTCGCAATCATTAGCGATGACTGTTCAGGCTAAACAAGGAATTGCTGATAAGGGATAATCAGAGATTGTTGCAATTATGTCATTTCTTAGAATGCCTTGATATGAATATGTTGGTTTTGATCTCAGGATCAGTTTGCGCGGATAAAAGTCTAAATAAAAAAGCCCCTCAGAGAGGGGCTTTTTAATCGTCCATATAACGGCCGGAACCGTTTGAAGCATTATGCGTCCGGGCGTTTGAAGACTTTCTGTGATTTCATAACATCTGCCATGTTGCCGGAGATGCGAATTTTGCCGGTCATGAAAGCGGTTGTGGGCTCGACTGAGCCTTCCGCGATGCCGACCCATGTTTCCACATCTGTTTCGACTGTCGCTGTCGCGTCGTCGACATTGCCTTCGCTGACAGAGCAGGCGCCGCCGGAAACCGCGACCACCCAGTTGCCGCCGCCGTCGCCTTCGACGTTATACTGAACTTTTGCTTCCCAATCGCCAGCGGCTTCAGCGTCGAATCCTTCCGGCATCTTCTCGAAAATCTCTTTGATCGTAATTGACATCTACCGCACCCCCTTGTTTTCTTAACGGATATTCTCGTTTTCCGCAGCGGCCCGAAAGCCGCTGTCGGAGTGTATCGCATGATATCATTGCTTATCCGGCTTGTCAAGTGAAAAGTTTCACTCATAGGCTATTTGGACGCCGTATCGGATAGGTTGCAAACCATCAGCATTTTACATTTTTACTACTCGCGTTAGGTTCGGCGGGTTGTCAGGGTCAATATTCCGGTTGATCGCCGCAAGCGCCGCGAGATACTGAATGAATGGCATGTACAAAATTCCCCGGTACTGTTCCGGCAGGCTGCGTCCGGTTAGAACAAGATAATCGGCAAGCGCGTCGAATTCCTTTTCTTTCTTGTCGGCGAGAACGAGCGTTTTAGCGCCGTAGTTCCTTACTTCAGCAAGGATATCGATTTCGAGATTGCGCGCAGAATTGGATATGAAGAAAATTACGAGGTCGCTTGGCCCAATCTGCGCGCGAGGTCCGTGTCTAAGTTCAAGCGGACTGAGAGCCTGCGAGCGTAGAAGCGCCATCTCATCTATTTTCAGGCTGCTCTCGCGCGCGAGTCCATAGAACGGGCCGCCGCCCAGCACTGTGATTCTTTCGAGCGGAGCTTCGGCGGCGACCTGCTCGATCACGCGGCGCTGCATCTCGAAAGACGCGCGTCCTTCATCCGGAAACTGTTCCAAGTATGTCGTGTTGGTGAATTTTTCTCCGATCGCCATAGCGAACATATATGAAACGAAAAGCATCGACGTGAACGATTTTGTCATGACAATGCTTTCCTCAAGGCAGTTTTTAACCGGAAACGATATGTCGCATTGCTTGCAAAGAGCGCTGAGCGGATCGCAAGAGATTGCGACGCTCGCCACGCGGTAATGCTTGCGAAGCTCATCAAGCGCTTGCAAAGTTTCCGGCGTCTGTCCGGAGCGCGAGAAGAACACGACGAGGTACTTGCGTTCTTTTTTCAGTAGATAACGATGGAAAAATATGAGTTCGGATGCCGGATATGCGACCGCCATTTCGCCCGAAACGAAACGGAATGAAGCAGCGGCTGCGACTGCAAGGTGAAAAGATGATCCTGCGCCAACGAAAATTATGTCGTCGTACTCTTTCACCTCGAAAGTGTTGCCGACATCTGTTTCCAGCAGGGCAATGTCCTCAATAAGGCCGGCCCAGACGTCGAATTGTTCGGCGATTTCCTTAAGGGTCGCTTCTCCCGCCATGCGCGCCTCCAGTCGATTTTTGTCTATTAATCAGGCTTATTATCTTAAAAAAATCATTTTGATTCAAAGCAGTTCCGCTTCACTTTGGTCACCGAGCATGAAACGCAGAACGCGCGGCGGGCCGACTGTGCGGGACACGCGCGCCTTGCAACCGATCAGACTGTCCGTAATGCGGCCTTCGATGTTCAAAACTTCCGAGCCGTCCAACAGTATGCTATGCTCGATTTCACTGTTCTCGACCCGCGCGTCCGGCCCGACCGCAGTAAAGGGGCCTATGAAAGAGCTTATAATCCGCGCGCCTGTTCCGATTATTGCGGGTCCGCGTATTATGCTGTTCTCCACGTAAGCGTCAGCTTCAATAACCACCTTGCCTTCAATCTTCGATTTTCCGTCAACCTCGCCTTTGATATCACATTCTGCAAGGTCGAGCATGATTCTGTTCGCCTCGAGTAAATCGTCGATTTTGCCGGTGTCTTTCCACCATCCTTGAATTATATGGGGAACAACGTTGTATCCGTTATCGATAAGCCATGAGATAGCGTCTGTTATTTCCAGTTCGCCGCGCCGCGAGGGCTTGATCGCATGTACGGCTTTGAAAATAGTCGAGTCGAACATATATACGCCGACAAGGGCGAGGTCAGAGCGAGGCTCCTTGGGTTTTTCTTCGAGTCGCACGATGCGTTCGCCGTCGAGTTCCGCCACACCGAACTGAGAGGGATTCGACACATGCGCAAGAAGGATCTGAGAGTTTGGTTTCTTCTTCATAAACTCCGCAACAAGCGCATTGATGCCGTCCTTGATGACGTTGTCGCCCAGATACATGACAAAGCGGTCGTCTTTTAGAAAATCCTCGGCGACCATAACGGCATGCGCGAGGCCGAGCGGCTCAGACTGTTCGATGTAAGTGATTTTGCAGCCGAATTTCGAGCCGTCGCCGGCGGCGGCCATCACTTCATCCTTAGTGTCGCCGACTATAATGCCGATGTCGGTAATGCCGGCTTTTGCGATCGCTTCGATGCCATAGAACAGGATCGGCTTGTTGGCAACAGGGATAAGCTGCTTCGCGCGTGTGTAAGTCAGCGGCCGCAGTCTTGTGCCGCGTCCTCCGCTCAGAATCAGGCCTTTCATTTTATGTCCCTCATTTCCAGAAAAGATTGTGGGCCAGCCAGTCCATTGCCATTAAAAGGCCGAGCGTCGGCTTCCGGTCCACTATTGTCAGGTCGTATTCGTTTTCGGAAAGCGTTTTATTGTTCTGAGACACTTCGCAGTTGATTTTCCAGCCGCCGTCTCCCCGGAGCGTGACGGTTACAGGGTCGAGTTCTACCATGCCGTCGGCCGGCACATGCGCCGCAGTTAGCTCGATAGTTTCAGGATCGCCGTCTGTTTGCGAAACTGTTACTGCGACTTTAAGATTCTTATATTCGCGGTGACGGTCGTTAATCAGAAACGCGCGCGCCTCAAAAGTCTGTTCCGGCTCGTATGGTCCGAGCGGATATTCCATCGAGAACAGGAGTGGGGAATATATTTGTTTCAGTTTGTGATAGGCAAGTTTCGGACGGAGGAAATAGTCCACAACGCTCCACGAGACGGTCGGCCACGGCTCATTGAATTGCCAGAACATGACTCCGCTGGTCCGGTATCTTCGGCGGCGTACATGTTCGACAGCCACTTGAAGCGCCTGCGCCTGCATTCTCTGTGTCGCGCTGATGAACGAGTCGCAGTCGTCGAATCCGATCTGTTCCGCATAGCGGAAAAGCTTAGTGAACTGTGCGTCGTGGTAGTTCCAAAGCTCGGCGTTGCGGCGTTCCGGGTTGCTGATAATTAGTCTGTTTAATATGTCGAACTCTTCGGCTCGTTTGAAAGTGTATTCGCCGATCATGTTCGGGAACTGCGGCGCGATGGGCCACTGATATTTACGAGGGATAATATGGTCGAGAGTCTCGCGGACCGGAACCGACTGCATTCCGAACTCGCTCAGGAAAGCTTCTTTTTCGCTGCGATATTCAGAGATGTTGGCGAGGCCGTGGTAAACGCGATAGTTGTGGCTTTCTCCCTGTGTGGGGGAGGTTACTTTGAAAGGACGGCCGCCGCCTTGCTGGAATACTTCCCGTTTAAGTATTTCAAAAATCGGTTTGTTCATCGAGTAGCTGACTTCATTGCCGCCGCAGTACATTGCGACCGACGGATTGTTGTGCAGCTTGTCGAGGATTCCGACCGATTCTTTTTTAACAAGTTTTTTAAAATGTTCGTCGCGCGGATACTGCCTGTGAGCGCATGCGAATGGAAACTCCTGCCATACGAGTATTCCAAGTTCGTCGCAAAGATCATAGAAATCGTCTTTTTCGCGCAGGCCGCCGCCCCAAACGCGAAGCATATTGATGTGCGCCTGTTTTGCGAGGTTTAGAAGGCTCGAATAACGCTCGCGGTCCAGACGGCCGGGCAGCGCGTCGGCCGG
>Ga0172379_10009876_pt1 | contig 11678 bp, 11 predicted proteins | sample GrowelOW334metaG_FD_119756 | JGI IMG/M metagenome (GOLD analysis project Ga0172379, IMG submission 119756) | Groundwater microbial communities from an aquifer near a municipal landfill in Southern Ontario, Canada - Groundwater well OW334 metaG | ecosystem: Environmental > Aquatic > Deep... | reverse complement strand
GGAAGATCGCGGATTCATTAAACCTCTCCGATTTTACGCTTTGGAGAAAAAAATCCCTTTTATCGGCATATGCCTCGGCATGCAGCTTCTTGCAGACAGAGGAAATGAAGGAGGAGAAACTGCCGGGCTCGGTCTTATTTCTGGTCAGGTTAAAAAACTTGAACCGAAAAGTCTGTCAGAAAAAATTCCGCATATCGGCTGGAACGATGTGAACAAGACGAAGGAGAACAAAATTTTTGAGGGTATTCCGAATGGGTCGGATTTTTATTTCGTTCATAGCTATAATCTTATTCCAAAAGATAAAAAAGATATTTTGGCCGTTACGCCTTACTGCGGAGGATTTGTTTCTGTTGTCGGCAAAGATAATATTTACGGCACGCAATTTCATCCGGAAAAAAGCAGTCGCGCAGGCTTCCAATTGTTGAAGAATTTTTTGAATATGTAGAATAGCCCCTAAATTTATGTTAAAAACCAGAATTATACCGACTCTTTTGTGGAAAAATTACGGCTTGGTAAAAGGCGTCAGTTTTGACAGTGCCAGACGCGTCGGATCGGTTTTGCCGGCAATCAAAGTCTATAATATGCGCCAAGTGGATGAGCTTATTGTCGTTGACATAACCGCGACCAGAGAAAATCGCGAACCGGATTACGAAGAAATTGGTAATTTTACCAAAGAATGTTTTGTGCCGATAACGATTGGCGGAGGCATTAAAAACATAGACCAAGTTAAAAAAATTCTTCGCGCCGGAGCGGACAAGGTTTGTATCGGAAGCGCTATATTTAAAAATCCAAAATTGATAAGCGAAATTGCCCAAAAATTCGGGTCGCAGTGCGTCGTGGCAAGCATTGACGCGAAACGAACAAAAGGAGGATACGAATGCTATGCCGAAAGCGGAACCAAAAAAAATAAAATAACGCCGGAAAAACTGGCAAAAAAAGCCGAGGAGCTTGGCGCCGGAGAAATTCTTTTAACTTCCATAGACAATGACGGGGTAATGAAAGGCTACGATTTGAATCTGATTAAAAAAGTGACCAAGGCTGTTTCCATACCGGTTATCGCTTCCGGCGGAGCAGGAAATTATCAGGATATGTTTGACGCAATTTCTGCCGGAGCTTCTGCCATTGCCGCCGCTGCCATTTTCCATTTTACGGAACAGACTCCGCTTGAAGCCAAAAAATTTTTAAAAGAGAAGGGAATTAAGACTAGAAAATAATTTGAAAAATTTTATCTAAAAATCACATGATTCCTTACGGCAAACAATCAATTGACAAAAAAGATATAAAAGCAGTGGCTATGACGACAGCCTCTCCTTTTTTGACCCAGGGTTCGAAAGTGGCGGAATTTGAAAATGCTTTGGCAAAATATTGCGGAGTCAAATATGCCGTGGCAGTGTCAAACGGCACGGCTGCTCTTCATATTGCTTATCTTGTTGCCGGACTTAAAATCGGTAATGAAGCCATTACCACTCCGAATACTTTTGTGGCCACAACCAATATGCTTTTGGCTGTTGGAACAAAGCCGGTTTTTTGCGATATCAGGAACGATACTTTGAATATTGACGAAACAAAAATTGAAAAACTGATTACCGAAAAAACCAAAGCCATAATTCCGGTTCATTTTGCCGGGCATCCTTGCGAAATGGACAAAATAATGGAAATTGCAAAAAGGCGCAAATTGATTGTCATTGAGGACGCTTGTCACGCTTTGGGCGCGGAATATAAAAAACGGAAGATAGGCGGAATAAGCGATATGACTGTTTTTAGTTTTCATCCTGTCAAATCAATCACAACCGGCGAAGGAGGCGCGGTTCTTACAAACAGCGAAATATTTTATAAAAAACTTTTATCTCTCCGGAGCCACGGTATTCATAAAGATGAAAATGGTTTTAATGTTATGACAGAAATGGGATATAACTATCGGTTGACCGATATCCAAGCGGCACTGGGCGTTTCTCAAATTAAAAAATTGGATAAATTTGTAAAAACTAGGCACAAGATTGTGGCTTGGTATAAAAAATATTTCGCTGACAATCAGAATATTATTTTACCGGAAGAAAAGCCGAAAAATTATTCCGCTTGGCATTTGTATGTCATTCGCCTGAAAAACAAAAAAGACAGAATGCCTTTGTTTAATTTTTTAAAAGAGAACGGTATTGGGGTGAATTTTCATTATCCTCCGGTTTATTCTCATCCGTATTACAGGCAAAACGGCTTTAAAAACATAGTCTGTTCCAGTGCCGATTTGTATGGAGAAACGGCCATAAGTTTGCCAATATTTCCGGACTTATCAGTCAAAAATGTCGCTTTTGTGGCAAAAACAATTAACAATTTTTTCAAAAAAAATGGATAAAAAAAAGATCAGCGAAATAAATTTCGGAAAAATAAAAAAATTCGCCTTGCTTGGAGGCTCGCAAAAAATCCTGTTTGTTTCCAAATATCTGATTTCCAAAAATATTCCGATAAAAGTTTTTTCATCCACCAGGCTTTTGGCGGAGAAAATGGACAGCGGACTCAGTCTGGAACAGGAGCTTAAAAAAGCGGGCATAGAATTTTATAATTCTCCAAATATTAACAATGATCAAAATTTGGCCGACTTTATAGATGACGGCACTGTCGGACTGTCCATAGGCGGGCCGTGGATTGTAAAGTTCGGTCTTATATCTCTGTTTAAAGGTAAAATTCTCAACCTTCACGATCAAAGATTACCGGAAAATCGAGGCGGAGGAGGCTTTTCGTGGATTATTCTTATGGGCGAAAAAACCGGCCGATGCACTTTACACCTTATTGACGAAGGTATTGACTCCGGCGATATTATATCTGTTAAAAAATTTGTTTTTGGGCCGAAGTGCTTAAAACCTATCGATTACTACAAGAAAATACTGAAAGAAGACGAATCATTCGTAACTAAATTTATTGACAAGGTCTTGGCCGGAAAAAGTTTCAAAAAAATTGTTCAGAATGAAGAAGAAAGCACTTATTGGCCGAGACTGAACACCAAGATCAATGGCTATATAAATTGGTCTTGGAGCGCCGAAGAGATAAAAAAATTTATTTGCGCTTTTGACGATCCTTACGATGGCGCTTCCACATTCTTGAATAAAAAAAGAGTTTTTTTGAAAAATTGTTCAGTTTTTAAATCAAAGTATAATTTTCATCCTTTTCAGGCCGGACTCGTTTTTAAAATTACTGCCGGAAAATTTTTTGTCGCGGCGGTCGGAGGTATTGTTGTTGTGGAAAAAGTTCTTGATGAAACCGGCAATGATGTCGGAAGTTTGTTAAGGGTAGGCGATAGATTTGTAACGAGTTCTGATTTTTTAGATTCAGCTTTGGAAACAAGGATTATATACACGCCGGAAGGGTTAAAAAACAGCGATGAAAAAACAAATGACAAAAAATGACATAAAAATCATCCTAGTTGGATTCGGATCTATCGGGTCAAGGCATTACAGAAATCTGAAATCCTTGGGTTTTGAAGATGTATCGGTTTACGATGTTGTCATGGAACATGTTCCTGCCGATATAAAAACAGTTTCCATTCTTGATTCAAAAACACTAAAAAATTTTGATGTCGCTTTCATTTGCAATCCGACCAGCGATCACTTAAAGACTGCCGCGCTTTGCGCCAAAGCCGGCTGCCATCTGTTTATAGAAAAACCTCTGTCAAACAAGTTGGTTGGAATTGCCGAACTTCAAAAAATTTGTCAAAAGAACAAATTGATAAATATGGTCGGTTGCAATATGCGTTTCCATCCGTGTTTGGATTTTGTAAAAAAATACATAGCGGATGGCAAACTGGGCAAAGTTTGGAATATTAAAGTAGAATACGGTCAGTACCTTCCTTATTGGAGGCCCAGTCAAGATTACCGAAAAAATTATTCCGCCAAGAAAAATATGGGCGGAGGAGTAGCCCTGGATGAAATTCATGAGTTCGATCTTTTATTCTGGCTCAATAATTTTAAGAAAGTTTTGGATTACAAGCTTATTAAAAACAAATCTAGCGATCTTGAAATTGAGACGGAAGATCAAGCAACCGGAGTTTTTTTGTTTGAAAATGGGTTGATTGGAACAGTGTCATGCGATTATCTCTCAAAAAGATACAGAAGAAATTTGGCCGTAATTGGAGAAGAAGGCAACTTGGTTTGGGATTGGAATGTGGGAAAAGTTTTTCTTGAAAATAAGGAAAATAGCAGTAGTATTTTTTCTTTGGAAAATTATGATATAAATGATATGTATATGAAGGAAATGGAATATTTTTTTGATTGTGTTGCCTGTAAAAAGGAAACGTTTAACGATATAAAAAAGTCAGAATCAGTTCTTAAATTTTTGTTAAAAAAATGAAAAAAAATCTTTGCATAATTCAAGCCAGGATGGGATCAACCAGGCTGCCGGGAAAAATTTTAATGAAAGCCGGCGGTCGCACTCTTCTTGAAAACGTTATTATGAGGGTTGGACAAGCGGAGAAAGTGAATAATGTCGTTATTGCAACAACGGTAAATAAAGAAGACGACAAAACGGAAAAACTTTGCCGAAAAATCGGGATAAACTGTTTCCGCGGTTCAGAGAATGACGTGCTTTCTCGTTATTTTGAATGCGCGAAAAAATATCCGGAATATAAAAATATCATCAGAGTGACCGGGGATTGTCCGCTCATAGACCCGAAAATAATAGACGAAGTCGTTTCTCTTTTTGAAAAAAATAATTTTGACTATGCCAGCAATGTTCAGAAAGAAACATATCCGGATGGAATGGATGTGGAAATTTTTAAAAAAACGATTTTAGCCAAAGCCGACAAGGAAGCTGTCATGGCTTCCGAAAGGGAACATGTCACTCTTTACATCAGAAACAGTTCGAAATTCAAAAAAGGAAATCTTGAAAATGTTCACGACTTTTCCCATTTTAGATTGACAGTGGATAATCCGGAAGATTATGAAGTTATAAAATTTCTGATTGAAAACAGCGATCCGGAAGACGGGTATTTGAAATATGTGTCGCTTTTGACAAAAAATCCCGAAATTATGGCAAAAAATTCAAAAATCGTGAAAAATGCTGGATTGATCAAATCTTTAAAAGAAGATAAAGTTGTAAAAAAATATGCCTAAAAAATCATTCAAAAAAAGCAACGAGTTTTTTAAGAAAGTTTCGGAAGTTATACCGCTGGCGGCGCAGACGTTCAGTAAGAGCTACCTTCAGTATGTGAAAGGCAACGCTCCGCTTTTTGCCGATCGCGCCAAAGGCGCTTACATTTGGGACATAGACGGCAATAAATATCTGGATATGATAAATTCGCTTTTGCCGGTTATTCTCGGATATCAATATAAAGCTGTTGATGGCGCCATCAAGAAGCAGTTGAAAAAGGGAATTATTTTCTCCCTTTCTTCGCTTTTGGAGTATGAACTGGCAATGCTTCTCAAAAAACACATTCCTTGCGCCGAAATGGTTCGTTTTGGCAAAAACGGTTCTGATGTTACTACCGGCGCAATAAGATTGGCGCGCGCTGTAACAGGTAGGGATCATATTTCGGTTTGCGGTTATCACGGCTGGCACGATTGGTACATAGGCACGACAGCGCGCGATTTGGGCGTGCCGGAAGATACCAAAAAAATGAGCCATAAATTTGTTTACAACGATTTGTCATCACTCGAGAAAGTTTTTAATGAAAACCCCGGAAAAATAGCGGCGGTTATTATGGAACCTATGAACTATGAAGAAATGAAAGATAATTTTCTTCAGAACGTAAAAGATCTGGCTCATAAAAATGGCGCATTATTTATTCTTGACGAAGTCATTACCGGTTTCAGATACGGTCTTGGCGGAGCCCAAAAACTTTTCGGCGTAATTCCTGATTTGGCAACATTCGGAAAATCAATGGCAAATGGAATGCCTATCTCGGCGCTGGTCGGCAAGAAAGAATATATGGAAAAAGTTGGCGATATTTTTTATTCTTTCACTAATGGCGGAGAAACTCTGTCTTTGGCGGCCGCAATCGCTACTATCAAAGAAATGGAAAAGAAAAAAGTCATTGATTATATCTGGAAAATCGGAAAATATCTGCAGGACGGCACAAATGATTTGCTCAAAAAAAATGGATTGTCCGATTTTATTTCGGTTAAAGGCAAGCCATGCTGGCAAGTTTTTTCCATTCACGAATACGGGGGCTTTACCGATTTGGAAATAAAATCTTATCTTCAGCAGGAAATTTTAAAGGCAGGCTATCTTTGGTACGGCCAACATAATATAAGCTTTTCGCATACTAAAAAGGATTTTGACGGTCTTCTCAAAACTTATTCAATAGTTTTTCCAAAACTGAAAGAACTTTTGGATTCAAAAACACTCAAAGAAAATTTGGAAGGAGGACTAATAACCAATATTTTTAAACTTCGCTAAATTATGTCCGTCAAAATTAAAAAATATGTTTGTTTGCTGGGCGGCGGTTTGGCTAAAGATGGAAACGGAATGTGGCGAACAACGCTTGGAGAAAATGAAGGAGATATGAAAGGATTTTCAAACGACCGTCTTCGCGTTTTGACGGCCGCGGCTTTGTGGAAGGAAAACAACGAATTAAAAATAATTGTTTCCGGCGGACAAGGACAATATAAAAATATATTGCCGGTTGAAATTACGCTAGCGTCGGTTATGAAAAAAGAACTTTTGGAGCTTGGAGTGCCGGCGGATAATATTATGGAGGAGGATAAAAGCAATTCAACTTATGAACAGCTATGCGCCCTTTCAGATATGATAAATTCCGGAAAAATCGCCGGGAAAGTTGAAATACTTTCCAATGAATGGCATCTTCCCAGAGTTGAAGCAATGATAAAATATACCGGCTTTAAAACAAAACTGAACGGGCGAAATATCAAAACGATTTCAGCTGAAGATATTTTGCTTAAAGTTGACGGAAAGAAATGGAAAGATTTTATAGATAAAATGAGAAAAAACGAGTCGCTTAAGAAACGCGTTGCTATGGAGAAAAACGCAATTGAACAAATCAAGAATGGCACATACAATTTTGTTTTTTGCCTAGATAATAAAAATAAAATATGAAAATATTATTTTTAGGATATACGGATTGCAAAGTTCTTGATTTTTTGAAATCTGAAGGCAATAAGATTTCGAGCTTGGGTCCGAAAGAGCCGGTGACTCTGGAGTTCATCAAAGAAAAAAAACCGGATATGATCATCAGTTTCGGCTATAGAAAAATTATCAAGCCGGAAATCATAAAAGCTTATCCCAAAAAGATAATCAACTTGCACACTTCTTATTTGCCTTGGAACAGGGGCTGTTACCCGAACTTTTGGAGCCATTTGGAAAATACTCCCAAAGGTTATTCAATTCTGTATGTCAATGAAGGTATAGATACCGGAGATATTCTCCTTAGAGAAAAAATCGCTCTTACGGATGAAGAAACTTTAGCTACTTCTTACGATAAAATAATGATTGGTATGGAATCTTTGTTTATTAAAAATTGGAATAAAATTAAAAGTGGGGGCATAAAAGCCGAGCCTCAAGATTTAAAAGAAGGCAATTATCATTTTCTCAACGAAATAGACAAGCATAGGATTGTTATTGAAGATTTAGGTTGGGGAACAAAGATCTCAGATATCGCAAAATATGGAAAGAAAAACAAGCTGTGGATTTTCCGGAAAAAAGCATGAAAAAAAAATTAAAAAATGAATTAAGAATTAAGATCAAGGACAAAATTATTGGTCCTGGACAGCCGTGTTTTATCATTGCCGAAATGTCCGGCAATCATAATCAGAGTCTGGAACGTGCCAAAAAATTGATTGAAATGGCGGCGGAAGCGAAAGTGGACGCGGTCAAGCTCCAAACTTACACGCCGGACACGATTACTTTGAATTCCGATAAAGAATATTTCCAGGTCAAAGTAAACGACGCGTGGAAAGGCAAAACTCTTTACAAGCTTTATGGCGAAGCCTACACTCCGTGGGAATGGCAAGCTGAATTAAAAAAATACGCCGAATCGCTTGGTCTCATTCTTTTTTCCACTCCTTTTGATCAGACCGCGGTTGATTTTTTGGAAAGTTTGGAAGTTTCTCTTTATAAAGTGGCATCGTTTGAAGTGGTGGACATTCCTCTTTTGGAAAAAATCGGCAAAACAAAAAAACCGGTCATAATGTCCAGGGGAATGTCGTCAAAAGAAGAGCTTGAACTTGCCATGAAAACTTTAAAGAAAAATGGCGCTCCTTCCGTGGCGGTGCTTCAGTGTGTCAGTTCTTATCCTGCCAAGCCGGAAGAAATGAATTTGAATACCATCCGCGATATTTCAGAGAAATTCAAAGTGGTTGCCGGATTGTCCAGTCACACTTTGGACAGCCGAGTGGCTTCGCTTGCCGTCGCTTCCGGCGCTTCAATCATTGAACAGCATTTTACGCTGGCTCGCGCGGATGGCGGACCGGATGCCGCTTTTTCTCTGGAACCGAATGAGCTAAAAGAATTGGTGAAAACTGTCCGCCAAACGGAAATTATTATGGGCAAGCCGTTTTACGGAGCGGGAGAAAAGGAAAAAGAAAGCATTGTTTTCAGAAAATCTCTTTTTACTTCGGCGCCGGTCAAAAAAGGCGAAAAATTTACCACAAAAAATGTGCGCTCGGTTCGCCCTGGCAACGGCCTTGCGCCAAAATTTCTTAAGCAAATTCTCGGCAAAAAAGCCAAAAAGGACATTGACTTCGCCGAACCGCTTGATTGGGGGATGGTGGAGAAAAAATAGTGAAAGTTTTAATTTATTCCCCCGAACGCGAAGCGTTCGGGGGAATTCGTATCACTTATTACAATATATATGTTTATGTTATAATCCAATAACTCTTTTCAATTATGCCGAATTATATTCTTGAAAAGAGTTTTAAACTATGCAAACCAACACACTTGATAAATTTTTGCGCTATTTTGTCGTCGGCGGAGTTTTTTTGATTCCGGTCATTATTCCTTTTATTGTTTCGTCAACTCTTTTCTTCCCATTCATAACCGGTAAAGGTTTTACTTTTAGAATAATCACCGAGCTTATTTTTGGCGCTTGGATTATTTTTTCTTTCAGAAATGCGGATTATCGGCCGAAATTTTCCTGGATTATGGCGGCGCTTGCGGTTTTTATGGCGGTTATTGCGCTTGCCGATATTTTCAGCTTGAATCCAATGAAAAGTTTCTGGAGCAATTTTGAAAGAATGGAAGGTTACATCACTTTTTTGCACCTCGCAGCATATTTTATTGTTGCCGGTTCAATGATAAAAACGGAAAAATTATGGCATTGGTTTTTCAATGTTTCTATCGCCACATCGGCCGTAGTGTCTTTTTACGGCTTGTTTCAGCTTGCCGGCAAAATTACCATAAATCAGGGTGGCGTTCGTCTTGACGGCACTTTCGGAAACGCCGCTTATCTGGCTTCCTATATGCTTTTTCATATTTTCTTGGCTCTTTATTTGGCCTTTATGAAAAATAACGGCAAAGCTGCCAAATGGCTTTACGGCGCTTGCATCGCTCTCAATTTTTTTATTCTTTACTACACCGCTACCAGAGGCGCTCTGGTCGGATTAGTCGGCGGCATGGTACTGGCTTTTGTTTTGGTGGCTGTTTTTGAGCGTAAAAATAAAATGCTTAGAAAAATAGCTATTGGAGTTTCTGTAGCTATTGTCGCTTTTTCACTGATTTTAATATCAGCCAAAAATTCCAGTCTTGTAAAAAGCAGTCCAACCTTGAGTCGCTTGGCCTCAATTTCTTTAAAAGATGCCGGGCCGCGTTTTATGGTTTGGGGTATGGCTTGGGACGGATTCAAAGAACATCCGATTCTGGGCTGGGGGCAGGAGAGCTTTAATTTTGTTTTCAATAAATATTACAATCCGAAAATGTATCTGCAGGAACAATGGTTTGACCGTGCCCACGACGTTGTTTTTGATTGGCTGATAGCCGGCGGAATTCTTGGACTTTTGTCTTATCTTTTTCTGTTTATTTCCACTCTTTCTTGTATTTGGAAAAAACAAGGCGGTCTCGGCGACAAAATTAAAAAAATGTTTTTGCCGATGTGGCTTTTCATTGAAAAGAAACTCAAACTTGGAGAAGAAAAAGTTGACAGCCTAAATTTAAGCGTGATTGATAAATCTCTGATGACAGGACTGCTTGCCGGATATTTTTTCCAAAATCTTTTTGTTTTTGACAATATTGTCACTTACATTTTATTTTTCGCTGTAATGGCTTATTTTCACAGTATGCGCTCAAGACCGTTTGGAAATTTCTCAAGTTCCAAAAATATGTCATCGGGGGATTCCGGATCCTTCAATCGTTTGGGCGCTCCGCTTATTATCGTCGGCACTTGTTTTGTCGTTTACTTCTTCAATGTTCCGCCCATTTTGGCCGGAACAAGCTTGATCAATGCTCTCGAGTCTCAGTCTGCCGGTTTGTCCCAAAATTTATCGTATTTCAAACAAGCGGTTTCTTATAATACTTTTGCCCATCAAGAAATCAGGGAACAAATCCTACAAGCTGTGCCGGTCGTTATGAATGCGAACAATGTTGACGCCACAATCAAACAGCAATTTTTTGATTTGGGCAAAAAAGAAATGCAAAAGCAGATTGACCAAGTGCCGAATGACGCCAGAACGCAGGTTTTTATGGGATCATATCTTCAACAGTTCCGTTTTTATGACGATGCTCTTCCTTACTTACTTAAAGCATCGGAGCTTTCTCCAAATAAACAGTCAATTCTTTTTGAACTCGGATCTGTCTATTTGAACAAAAAAGATTATGACACCGCTTTATCCATTTTTAAAAAAGCCTTTGATTTGGAGCCGAATTTTCCCGAAGCGCGAATGGTTTATGCCACCGGAGCCATCTATGCCGGCAAGCTTGATATAGTCAAATCCCTTCTCGTTCCTGTTTATGGAAGTATATATGTTCCGGATGACCGAATTGCTCAAGCATTTGCTTCTGTTGGCAATTTTGACGCAGCCATTCAAATTGCAAAAAAGAAAGTTGAAAGCAAGCCGAATGATTATCAATCGCACGTCTCGCTTGCCGCCGCTTATTTGGGAGCTGGCGACCGGACGAATTCGGTGTTGGAATTGCAAAAGGCCATTGCTTTGAATCCTTCGTTCAAAGACCAGGGAAATTATTTCATAACGGAAATAAAAGCCGGAAGAAACCCATAGCCAGAAATGCCAAATTTCAAATATCAAATTTCAAATCAAATCCCCGCCCGCCTTGTTTCGTCAATTTAAATTTTGAAGCAATACTGTCCATAAAACTAAACTTTTTATTTTTGATGCGTATTCTTTAACAAGGCGAAACGGGCAGGCAAAGTTCAAAATTTTGTCATTTGGATTTTAGTCATTGATTTGACATTTGTCATTTGGTTTTTGGATTTGTGATTTTTGCTGGCTATATGTTTTTCCACAATTGTTGCCATTGTAATTTTGTAAACAATATGGTAATCTTATCGTTACAAGTGAGTGCTAGAAGCGCGGCTTCCAGCATACAAAATGTCTTCGTAGAACCCGCCATTGGCGGGTTTTGCGTTATTATAATTATGTATATATAATAAATGTACGTTGAATCCGCATTTAATTTTCAATTAATTTCTATAAATTTCTACAAATTTTCAATCTTAATTTCTTCCCGCTTACGGCCGAGCGGTCGCACTCACTAAAGACATTTAGTTTGGAGCTTAGCCACCG
>Ga0172379_10009875_pt1 | contig 11678 bp, 8 predicted proteins | sample GrowelOW334metaG_FD_119756 | JGI IMG/M metagenome (GOLD analysis project Ga0172379, IMG submission 119756) | Groundwater microbial communities from an aquifer near a municipal landfill in Southern Ontario, Canada - Groundwater well OW334 metaG | ecosystem: Environmental > Aquatic > Deep... | reverse complement strand
TCCAAGTCCCACCTGCTTGAGATTGCTCAGGCAACCGATCTGTTTTGCCATGTCCCTGGCATTCTTCAGGGCCGGAAGCAGCATCGCCGCGAGAATCGCAATTATCGCAATCACCACGAGGAGCTCAATTAAAGTGAACCTGTTGCGCCGCAATAGGTTACAGTTTTTATGACTCTCTTCGTAAACCAAACCGGACGTACGGATTTCCCATAGTCGGCTTTCCCGATGAATTTCGTCCCCCTCCATTCGTTCCGGCTCAGATAAGTGCTGGCGCATATAACAACCCCTTTTCGTAAAAGAATTTATTTTCCCATTTCAGTCAGTTTTGCTTTATTGCATCCCGCTCATTGCACGAATTTCCGGCTTATTTTCCATGACTCCACTTGGACTTGCAATATAGTTTCCATTGTAAAGTCCTGCCCCAACTCCTTGGATGTTTTTGAGCGTTTCCGCATTCATTTTATAGTCAATCACGACAGGTGAAGACGGCGGTTTCGAACCAAGAATCATCTCCCAGAGAATTTTAGTCAACGCCTGTGAGATTTCCCGGGGTGAGACTTCTATGCGCACAACGGGAACAAGATAAGGGTAATTAACTCCTTCGTTGGCCTCTATGATAACCAACAGTTGTTCGGGAACCCTGATCTTGCGCTCGTACAGGGCAAGTGCAACTCCCTTCATCAAAACGTCATCCGAAACTATAAGCGCATCCGGCCATGATTTCCGAGTATCCCACCGTCTCATCAGTTTTACCGTTTCGGTGTACCCTGTTGATTCATAATTCATAACGCCATTTATCGGCGGTATGATTTGGTGGATATGATCTTTTCCCACCTGAAGCCCCGTGGATATCCCAAACTGTAAAAATTCATCAATATCCCGCATGTGAGGGGTCGGCTTCCCGGTCCGGATATAGGCTATGCGACGGCAACGTCGCTCAATAATGCAGCCAATTGCGCAACGCATAAAACTTGAATTGTCTATGGCTGCCGCCGCCCGTACGCCGGGAAAATACGCAATGGGCAATGGTGTCGTTAAAATAGACTTCCTGAAAACGTCCAAGGGGGCGCTAATCGAAATCAAGCCTTTAAAAAGACGGCTGCGCGTATCCCTCATGAATTCGTTTATGATGGCGGACGTCTGCTCTGTCTTCTTGAACGCCAGGCAATCATAGATTCTGACATCCATTCCCCTTGAAAATATTTCCTCACGTAAAAATTCCACAATGGCGCGGTAAAAACGGCTCTCCTCATTGAGAAGACTGGGACCGACCAGTATGCCGATGTTCGGCCTTTCCCCTTTTGCGCGAATGAAAGTCCCACGGCGCGGGGAGCGTTCGAGAATCCCCTCGGCGGTCAGACGTTTCATCGCCTTCTGGATGGCGCGGTCATGGACATTCCATCTCGCTGACAGTTCTCTTGTAGATGGCAGGCGTTGCCCACATGACAATATCCCCTTTTCAATTTGATGCCGCAGATATTTCTCAATTTGAATATGAACTGGTTCCGCAGTCTGAACTTTAGGGTCAAGCGCATTTATTATAGCACTATGTTTCATGAGTGAATTATATGCCTACATTAAAGAAAGTCAAGGCTTTTTATAAAAAAAACAAGTATTCCCATTGCTTTAAGCCGGCGCGGCGGAAGTGAAATTTACTGTTGCCAGGTTGCACAAAAAACAGTATATTCCCGCCTTAATAAAATAATGGGAGGATGCGTATGAAAGAAATATCTCTGTGCCCGATGCCCCAGAAAATAAGGAAAAGCGGGAGAATCGCGAACCTGAGCGGATTCAAATGGATAAAAATCCAGCCTGGGTTTTCCACTTCGTTGAAAAATCATTTCATAAGTTTTGCCGGGAAAAACAGCAAATCGTTTTCTGAAGGGCTTGAGGTGACCGCGGCAACTCCCGCAAAAGGCAATATCCTGGTTGAAGCCCTGATCGAAAGCGGAAAGAAGGACGATCCGCAGAGATTCGCAATTGCAATCACAGGCAAAGGAATAAAAATCTCCTCTGCCGGCGAGGCCGGACTGTTTTACGGACTCCAGACCGTATCTCAGCTCGTTGACCAGTTCGGAACCCAGCTCCCGGATATTGAAATAGAGGACTGGCCGGACTTCAAGGTGCGCGGAGCGATGATTGACATCAGCCGCTGCAAGGTTCCGTCAATGAGGACATTGTTTGACCTTGCGGATCTCCTCGCATCGCTGAAAATCAACCATCTCGAACTTTATACCGAACACACATTCGCATTCTCAGCGCATGAAATTGTCTGGCGCGATTCCTCGCCCGTGACGGCTCAGGAGATAATCGAGCTGGACTCCTACTGCGCCGACCGCTTCATCGAACTTGTGCCGAATCTGAATTCATTCGGACATTTCGAACGCTGGCTCAGGCATCCCGAATACAAACATTTTGCAGAATGCCCGGACGGATTTGATGCGCATGGGGTAAAGATATCAAACGGTTCAACCCTGAAACCTGATGCCAAAAGCCTTGAGCTGATAGATTCCCTCTTTGAAGAATTCCTCCCGAATTTCCGAAGCGGATCATTCAATGTCGGATGCGACGAAACCTGGGAGCTCGGACAGGGTTGGAGCAAAAACATGTGCGAAAAGAAAGGAAAGACGAAGGTCTATCTCGACCATCTCCTTGAAATCCACAAGCTTGTCAGGAAAAACAAAAAGAAGATGATGTTCTGGGCCGACATAATTCTCCATGAACCCAAATATGTGGACGAACTGCCCAGGGACATAATCGCCCTCAACTGGGGATATGACCATGACCATCCGTTTGAAAAGGAGACGAAGGTTTTCGCGAAATACGGTGTTCCGTTCTATGTATGTCCCGGAACTTCCAGCTGGAATACCCTTACTGGACGGACTGACAACTGCATCAAAAATCTCATAAGCGCTGCGGCAAACGGAAAGAGGAACGGGGCGGCGGGGTATCTGAACACCGACTGGGGCGACGGAGGGCATCACCAGTACCTTCCGATCAGTTACACGGGCCTGCTGGCCGGGGCGGCATATTCTTGGTCGTTGAAGGGTTCAATTGACATCAATATTCCCGAGGCCGTGAGCAGATTTGTTTTCAAGGACAGCTCTTCCATTCTTGGAAAAGTCCTTTTCGGGCTTGGGAAAGTACATGAGAAAACAGGAGCTCTTCCCGCCAACTCGACAATATTCAACCATCTGCTTTTCTGGGACATGTCCGACAAGAAAATCATTGAGAAACTGAATGTCAAAGATATGGAAAGCTGCCTGCGTTCGTTCCATGAACTGAAGGAGATGCTCTCTCCGGCGCATTCCACATCTTCCGGCGGACAACTGGTGAAGGAAGAACTTCTGAACGCCATAAGGATGGCGGAGTTCGGTGTCAACAAGGCCATTTCCGGACTTGGAGGGAAAGTCGAAAAAACACAGATGAGGAAAGCCCTCCTGAAAATGATAGGCATGCATGAGGAGCTCTGGCTTGCCCGGAACAGGATTGGCGGGTTGAATGAAAGCTCCGGGAGGCTTCGGAATCTCATGGGACATCTGGAAAGATGAATTATCCCGGAAGCATCTTCCTTTTCCCAGCCTTGTATTTGATAATCTTCCTGTCCGGATGCGCAAACCAGTATTCGTACAGGGAGGTGGAGGCCGGGTACACCTATAAAAAAGCCTCGCTTAATATTTTGAATTCAGACCGGCTCAGTCCCGCGACAATACAGGGGCTGCGCCTGCTCCATCTGGACGAAGAGTACGCCGCCGATCCGGAAGCGGTCATAGGCAGGCTTGCGGGGATTTGGAACAAGGGGAAAGACACCGGGACGGTTCTGATGATATGCGAGCTTTCATATGTCCACGGGAGAAAACTGGAAAGGAAAGATCCAAGGAAAGCCGCAGCCTTCTATCTGATGGCGGCCTCCCGCGCATACGATTTCATTGCCGGAAGACTGTCGGAAAAAGAAACAGGATATTCTCACGATTCGAATTTCGTCATCGCAATATACAATATCACTGTTGCAAGGGGGATTGAGCTCTGGAAGGCGAACAGCCAGCCATGGACCAGGACTTTTGAATTTGAAATCTGCAATTCCCGCTACTCCTTAAACGTGCAGATGGAAGGGAAAGACCTGTGGAATCCGGATTTCTTTGATGAGTTCATATCTTCATACAGGACGGAAACATCGGGATTCGTCAACTATTACCGTTCCAACGGGCTTGGCGCCTCATTCATAGGCATTCATAAAAATCCTCCGGATTCCCCGGACCGTGAAATCCTGTATCCCAGAAAACTCTCGCTCCCGGTTACGGCCATAGTCGAATTTGACCAGCCGGAAGAATCGAAAAATCCGGGGGACAGGGTGGCGACCCTCCGCTTTTACAATCCCCTGGCAGCTGAAAACATCATGATTGCGGGGAAGCCGTTTCCCCTTGACGCCGATTATACGGCGGCGATTACTGTCATGCTTTCCGATATTGACCCTTCAAGATTCGAACTCCAGTCTTTCCTCAATCCGGGAAAAGTGCTTAAGGCGATGGGGATATTCCTGCTTGAACCTTTCGATCCCGACAAGATTCCCGTTCTGCTGACGCACGGCCTTTATGCGACTCCCGCGACATTCCTGGAAATGTACAATGATCTCATCGGCGTTCCCGAGATCCGGAAAAATTACCAGTTCTGGTTCTCATTCTATCCTACGGGACTTCCGATATCCGATACAAGCTCAATGGTGAGGAAAAAACTTGCCGGGATTCATAAGAGGTTTGATCCCGAAAACAAAAACTTCAATTTCAACAACATGGTGGTTGTCGGCCACAGCATGGGCGGGATAATCACCAAGATGCTCATACAGAAAAGCGGAGACGATCTCTGGAACGCTTATATCAATGTGCCTGTCGACGAGGTTCAGGATTTCACAGAAAAGGACAGGGAATTCGCCAGGGAAAAACTTTTCTTCGAACCTTTGCCGTACATACGCAGGACTGTTTTTATCGCAACTCCGCACCAAGGCAGCGAAATGGCGGTTTCCTGGCTGGGGCGTCTTGGAATGAAGCTTATAACCATACCTTCACTTTTCATTGACGATACGACACAGTTCATTTACACACACAAGACAATCATAAAATTGCCTCCGTCAGAATACACGGATGTGATTCCGTCAAGCATCAGGCAGCTTTCTCCGGATAATACTTTCCTCATGGCGGAAAACAAGCTGCCCATAAGCGGTGAAGTTCCCTTTCACTCGATAATCGGGATACGCAACGCGACACAGGGGCCGGGAAGCAGCGACGGTGTTGTCGCATATGGAAGTTCGCATATCAACGGCGCCGTTTCCGAATGTCTTGTCCATGCCTCACATTCATGCGTAGGCAATTCCTACACGATTGGCGAAGTCAGGAGAATCCTGCTTCTGCACTTGCGGGAGGTCAATGGGAAAAGATTGTAATATGAATCCCTCAAAATGGCATGAACTCGGACCGTTCACGGTGTTTGACGTGGAGACTACCGGCATGTCTCCGGTATGTGACAGGATAGTCGAGATTGCGGCGATCAGGGTGGACATTGACGGCTTCCATTCACGCTTCCATTCACTCCTAAACCCGGGAATCAGGATTCCCGACGAAGTCATACGCATACACCGGATAAGCAACACGATGGTGGAAAAATCGCCATCATTCTCAAGTGTCGGCAAGGAGTTCATGTCATTCGCCGAAGACAGCACCCTCGTCGCACACAACGGGAGATTCGACCTCTCTTTCCTGCAGGAGAGCCTGAGCCGACACGGCATCGCCTTATGGAAAGGCAAGACCATGGATTCGATTGCCATAATCAAACACGCATATCCGGGCCTTCCCAGCTACAGCCTCCAAAATCTCCAGCGCCATTTCAGTCTCGGCACCGGAGACGGACAGGCCCACCGCGCCTTCACCGACGTGGAATGGACACTTGAAATATTCGGAATGTCCATGCAGCGCCTGCTTGACGCGAACAACAGGTAATCAGTTTTTCATTCAAAAGCCTGAATGAAAAACAATATTTCAAACAGATTCATAAAACAAAGAAAAGAACAGCCCTTGCGGGCTTAACTACCAACAAAAACGAATCTTAATTTGTTCGTAGTCAATGCCGCAAGGCATGTTTTTTTATTAGTTTGGAATTTTTCTTCATTTGTTTGTTTGTGCTTTGGAATTTGGAAATTGGAATTTGAATTACCATTGGATATTCATAAACTTTGAAATTCCTATACCTCGAAGGTAGGGCGGTTTCTCCGAAACCGCCGCCTCAGAACGGACGGCTCGGAGAGCCATCCCTACCTTGAATTCGGCAATTTTGAAATTACCTCGACTATAATACCTTATGGTTAAAACCACAGGTTTATCACCATATGCTTTCAGCGTTAAATTTTAACCCATGTATTAAGACTGTTGGCTTAAAATATAAATTCCTCGAAGAGGATTTTGTTTTAACTGCAAACTGAACTATGTTATGGGAAATTTTGGAAGATGAAAAACATGAAGAACACCACAAGATTTTGTTTTGCGATCGTCCTGCTCCTGACTGCGGCAGCCCTTTTCTCACAGGAAGCCGATCCTGAAAAGAAAAAAACACCCGGCTTTCGTTTCCATTCGGGAACAATCCTGTCGGCCGAACTTCTTCCCGAAAACCCCGCAATTCCCGTAAAGGTCATAAATGTCAGCCCATTTGAACCCGCATCAAGAGTCACTTCAGATGTGGCACATGCGTCGGTTGTTGTGAAACTTGATCCGGGCAGGAGCATAAGCGTCCATGATTATTCCCTTGTCAACAAAAGGAAAACCAAATTCAAATGCATAGGCGTCCGCGAGGGTGAAGATGTGTTCGACTCCCAGAAATGGGAACTGGCAAGCACCAGTCCGGACAAGCCGTACACCCTTCTTTTTAAAGTCGAGCTTCCCGCTTTCAACGAAAAGTGTGAATACGTCTTGCATTTCAACCTCAACAAGAGCATATCCGAAGACGTCCTCCTTCCTTTTGTGGAAATACGCAGGCCTTTCACCCCTCCTTCAAAGATTCCGGCCGACGGAATCATCGGGATTGATCCTGTAAAGGAGGAAACTCCAAAACCCGAAGCCGAAATTGAGATCAAGCCTGAAATAAAACCTGAGGCGAAGGCTGAAACAGCGACCGGAACGGATGTCAAAGATGCAAAGACACAACCCAAACCCGCTAAACCGTAAAGTTCCCCGAAATTCAAGATAACAAGGGAAAATAAAATGTTTGAAGTAGATATCAGAAGAGAATTTTCCGCAGCCCACAAGCTCAAAGGATACAAGGGGAACTGCGCATCGCTTCACGGTCATAACTGGACTGTGACGGTAACCGTCAAGTCGGAAAAGCTCGACAAGATAGGGATCGCGGTAGACTTCCGGAAACTGAAAACGGAACTTGACGCCGTACTCGCAAAGCTGGATCACTCGAACCTGAACGATCTGAACATCATCTGCTCCCCGAATCCGACAAGCGAATGTATTGCAAGATTCATATACGACAGGCTTTCCGCAAAATTGAACGACAACAGGGTAAAAGTGTCCAGGGTGAGAGTTGCCGAATCAAATGATACCGGAGCCACCTACTATGAAACTTAAGGTTTTTGAGACGTTCACAAGCATCCAGGGGGAATCCACCCATGCGGGGAAGATCTGCTTTTTCATAAGGCTCTCCGGATGCAATCTCAACTGTTCATACTGCGACACGCAATATGCGAAAACCCCCGAATCCGGCACCGAGATGTCATTATGCAATCTTGTGTCCCTTGCAAAAAAGGCGGGAGTGCCGATAGTTGAAATCACAGGGGGAGAGCCGCTTCTCCAGCACCGGGTCCCAATACTGTGTGAAAAACTCCAGGAAGCCGGGTTGATCGTGATGGTTGAAACAAACGGAACTCAGCCGGTGGACATTCTTCCCCCGGGAACAATAAGGATTATCGACTGCAAATGCCCTTCAAGCGGAGAATCCGATAAAATGCTCCTGTCAAATTTCGACTGCCTGAAACCTTTTGACGAGGTAAAATTCGTGATCTCGGATGAAAATGATTTCCTGTATGCGACGGACAAAATCAAAAAATTCGGAATACTGAAGAAGACACGGAATATACTGTTCAGCCCGGTCTTCGGCAAATTCCCGGCTGCGAAACTCGCAGAACTCATGATTAAACATAAAAGTCCCGGAAGACTTCAGCTCCAGCTCCACAAATACATATGGGAACCGTCCGCCAGGGGGGTCTGAACATTTCCGGTTTTAGTGGCACAGGCATCTTGCCTGTGTGTCTTATGCCATTAAAATTTTAGTCGAAATCCATCATGAAATTCAATCTGGAAAATCTTGTTCCTTCAAAGTTTGACCGTGTCGTCGCCGCAGAACCGGGTGAACACGGGAAAGCGGTCGTTTTCATACGCCACGGCGACAGGCTTGAGAAAAAGGAAATCCCTTTTCATCCGTTCATGCTTCTTGCGAATCCGGCGATCCTGAACGGATCAAATCTCGATTTCGAGACCGTCAAACTCAGGGGCGACGCCGTATTCAGCTACATTGCGAAATTCGCAGACTCGGCCGATTACGGGAGCGCGGTCAAGTTCATTAAGAAGTCAACAGGTTTCAATCCGGCCTCCCCGTCCGCACCGTTCAGGCTTTTCAACGACGACACCCAGCAGCTTCTTACTTCCGAGCAGTTCAGGCTTTTCAGGAACATGACCTTAAGCGATACCCGCAGGCTTCAGTTTGACATTGAAACTCTCCTGACAGAGGGATTCGAGTTCCCGAATCCGGAACGCGAAGGCGACAAAATCGCGATGATAAGCTTCTGCGACAACACCGGCTGGGAAAAAGTCCTCGTCCTCGAAGAGCCCTATTCCGAAAAGGAACTCCTGGAAAAATTCGTTGAGACGGTAAACGGGCGCGATCCCGATATAATTGAGGGGCACAACATTTTCCGTTTTGATCTCCCGTTCATACAGGCGCGGGCAAAACGGCACAAAGTCAAACTCGACCTCGGCCGCGACGGGAGCGCAACCGCCAGCCGCCATTCAAGGATCTCCATCGCGGAACGCACCATAAACTACACCAGATACGACATTTACGGACGCCACATCATCGACACTTATTTCCTTGCTCAGTTTTATGATGTCACCTACCGCGAACTCGAAGATTACGGACTCAAATCCATTGCAAAACACTTCGGCGTAGCCGCCAAAGACAGAACCTACATCGAGGGCGGCGAAATCTGCCGGATGTTCCATGAAAACCGCGAACACCTGAAAAAATACGCCCTTGACGATGTGAGGGAAACACGCGCAATCGCGGAAATACTTTCACCAAGCTATTTCTATCAGACACAGCTCATACCCTGCTCGTATCAGAACTGCACAGTACGCGGAAATGCGACAAGGATTGATTCGATGCTCGTTGCCGCATACCTGGAAAAAGGACAGTCAATCCCGGTTCCGGAACCGAGCCGCAGTTTTTCGGGAGCATTGACTGAGGCCTTCATGTCAGGCGTCTTCGAAAACGTATGGCACTGCGACATCCGCTCCCTTTACCCGTCCATTATCCTCGCCGAATCCCGGGTTCCCAGTCGGGACAGTTTAAAGATATTCCCCTTGTTTCTCACGAGACTGCGTGACTTCAGATTAATGGCCAAGGATGCGGAAAAGTCTTCGAAGACAAAAGAGGAAAGGGATTATTTTCACTCGCTTCAGACAACTTTCAAGATCCTCATAAACTCCTTCTACGGCTATCTCGGTTTTTCGCAGGGGACATTCAACGATTACACGATGGCGGAATGTGTCACGGGAAGCGGCAGGGGCATTCTCGGTTCAATGGTGAAATTCCTGAAGGACAGCAAGGCCAACGTGATTGAGATTGACACCGACGGCATTTATTTCCAGCCTCCCGCCGGCGTAAAAGATCCCGATGCCATGAAAGACCGGATTCAGAAGACGCTTCCGAAAGGCATCGAGGTCGAACTTGACTCCGTCTATCCTTCGATGTTCTGCTATAAAAGCAAAAATTACGCAGTCCTTTCCAAGGACGGCGAGATGTCCATAACAGGCGCGGCGCTGAAATCGCGCGGACTCGAACCGTTCCAGCGCGAATACATGAGGAAGCTGATCAAATATCTGCTTAAGGAGGATTTCGTTTCAATAGAAAAAATGACATCTGAATTCCGCACCGCAATTGAGGAGGGGAAATGGCCGGTTGCGAAGTTCGCAAAATCCGAGACTCTCCAGGATTCCCTCGATTCATACAGGAGGGGGATTGCGGAGGGCGGAGGGAAACGAAGTGCAGCCTACGAGCTTGCAATCAGGTCGGGACGGGATTACCGCGCCGGCGACCAGGTGTCATTTTATGTGACCGGGACAAAGAAAAACGTATCCGTGGTTGACAACTCATGTCTCCTGAAAGACGCACCATCCTCACCGTCGGCCCGGAACGAAAACACCCTGTACTACCTTGCCAAGCTCGATGATCTCCATAAAAAATTCTCCCCCTTCATTCCAAAATCCAAATCAGAACACGATGACGAACCCGGACTCGGACTGTAAAGACATTTCCTTGCTTTAAATCTTTTTCACCTTGTATCTGTTGTATCCGGGACAAACGACGAGGTGATCACATTTATTTTTCTGTCTCCGACGGTGACCTCAACCGCTTTTGTGATAACGTCCGAATATTTCCCGTCAGCTCCGGGGTTCACTGAAACATTTTTAGCGATATTCGAAAGAAGGGTCAACTGTTCAGAGGCGCTCAGTGAAATATCCTTGTTCCCGTCGGTGTCGCTGAAGGAGGCAATCGCAATCACTCCTGCTTTCCCTGCAACAATCTCAGCTTCAGTCGTACCGTCAATGACACCCATGAGCTGGAGGTTGGCAAGCACGGATGCCTTATCCGCATCGTCCACATGGACGATGAACGGGACAGGCGACAGTCCGGAAACAGGAACACCGGAGGCAGTGGCCGTATCATTGCCGGCGCCTGCGCCTTCAACTCCGTAAAGGAACAGGTAAAGCCCTTCATCTAGCTTATCGAGAAGAGCAGTGTCACCCTGAACCGTTCCAATCGTCTTGTCAATCCACATTTTCCGGTAATCGGGATTTATGGCTTCATCATCCCAGCCGTTGCTTGTGTTAAGGAATGCCTGCATTCCCAAGGTGTCAGTGGCATTGAGCTCCACCGGAGTCCCCCTCAGATACGCCGAGAAGTCAAACTCAGACGTATAGAGGCTGGTATTTTTTGTGAATACCGTGTGGCTCGCCGTTCCCTTTGCCGTATCAGGCATTTTGGTGAAGAAAAAGTCGAATGTGTGTTCCCCTTCAGTGCTGATGACATCGGAAAACGTGAATATTCCGGAAGCACCGGTCTTTGCCGGAAGCCAGCTTGTTATTCCGGTGATCGGATTTCTGGCCAAGATGCTCAGGCCGACTATGCCGGTTACGCCTGTCTCATCGACAACTCTTCCCTTGAAGTTGGCCGGGAACGGGGCATCCATGTCATTCACTGGCACCTGTGTGAGTACGATGTCGGTCACCGAATAATAGTTCACAGTCAGGGTCACGTCGGTATAGGCGGAGTATCCGTAAAGCAGGAAGTACCAGGTTCCGGCCGACGGATTTGACACTGTCAGCGTTTCACCTGTCTTGTTCTCGACACCT
>Ga0172379_10009874_pt1 | contig 11679 bp, 11 predicted proteins | sample GrowelOW334metaG_FD_119756 | JGI IMG/M metagenome (GOLD analysis project Ga0172379, IMG submission 119756) | Groundwater microbial communities from an aquifer near a municipal landfill in Southern Ontario, Canada - Groundwater well OW334 metaG | ecosystem: Environmental > Aquatic > Deep... | reverse complement strand
AACTTATGAAACTACCAAAGATGTTTGGGTGGAAGGTAAAATGGTTTGCGTAGTAGGTCGGACCAGCGAGGAAGAAGGGGATGATAAATTGTTTGTAGAAAAGGCCTACGAGATTACCCCACAAAATTATATGGATTTGGCGCAACAATTATCGATGGGGCAATCTTTGACGCGTCATAGCAACGCTGATGAAACCAAAGAAGAAAATGAAGATAGTATAACTTTAAATTTGACTTTGACGGAAATAAAAGAAAAAGCGGAAAGCATTAAAAATATTTTGGCCAAGTATCCCGGATTTGTCCAAGTTTATTTGCGGGTAGGGGACAAGACAATAAAGACACAGTATCAAGTTAAGTTTGATGAAAAACTTAAATCTGAAATAGAAGGGGTGGTAGGGGAAGGGAAAATGGTGTTGTAATTTTTAATTTTCAATTTTGCAATTTACAATTGAAAATTGGTGATTAAAAATTTATTGAAAATTTTAAATTAAAAATTGTAAATTTATTCCTATGCCGGAACTTCCAGAGGTCGAGACCATCAAAAGACAACTTAACAAGCTGGTTGTTGGTAAAAAAATCATAGGCGCTGATTTTTTTGGTCCGTCAAAAATGATAAATTTACCAAAAAATAAATTTTTAAAAATATTGATTGGTGCTAAAATAATAAAAGCGGAAAGACGCGCCAAACTGTTGCTGTTGGAGCTAGACAACGGCTATGTGTTGATAACGCATTTGAAAATGACCGGTAAATATTTGTGGAATTTACCCAAAGATAAGCATACCCATTTGGTTTTAAAATTAAGCGGCAAAAATCAGCTTAATTTCAAAGATGTACGCAAGTTTGGTTATTTAAAATTAATAAAACAAGAAGATTTGTCTGCAATGGTTGATAAAAAATATGGACCGGAACCATTGGGGCAAAATTTTAGTTTGAAAAAATTTACTGTTTTATTGGCGAGCAAACCAAAAAGCAGGATAAAACAATTATTACTCGACCAAAAGTTTATTGCTGGCGTAGGCAATATTTACGCGCAAGAAGCTTGTTTTTATGCCAAAATAAGACCGGATCGAAAAGTTGCTACTTTAAAAGCGGAGGAAATCAAAAATTTCTACAATGGTTTAAAAAATATTCTTTCCCAAGCTATCAAATGCGGAGGCACTACGGCAGATGATTATTTGGATTGTTATGGCAAACAGGGGAATTATGCTTCCAAATTAAAAGTGTATGATCGTAAGGGTTTGCCTTGTGTGCGGTGCAAGACGATTTTATCGGAAAGTCGGTTGGGAGGCAGGGGAACAGTTTATTGCTCAAAATGTCAAAAGTAAAAGCCCCGTTTGTCGGGGCTTTTACTTTTGATCCCGCCCTAACCAGGGCGGGATTATCATATGTGTTTAACTTTTTAACCGATTTCCCACGTGGGATCGGCTTTTATTTTTTTCCAGTCGGTAAATTTTTTATTTTTGGCTTTGTAATATCCGGCAACAGCCAACATGGCGGCGTTGTCCATACAGTACTTCAGTTCTGGTATTAGTAAGGGAATGTTTAAATTTTTAATTTTATCTTCCAAAGCGGCGCGTAAATGTTGGTTTGCAGAAACTCCGCCGCCTAAAATTACGGTTTTAGGGTTGTATTTTTTTGTCGCTTTTATGGTTTTTTCCGTGAGAACATCTACAATCGCTTGTTCAAATCCGGCGCAAAAATCTTTTATGTCGGTCATCCCGAATTTATTTCGGGATCTCCCTTTTGCGCATCGGGGAGATGCTGAAACAAGTTCAGCATGACAAATAGGATGTTTTTGCAAATAATATAATGCGGCGGTTTTTAATCCGGCGAAACTGAAATTAAAATTATCCTGATGCAACATTGGTCTGGGCAAAATAATGTTATCAGCATTGCCATTTTTGGCCAGCAGAGAGATTTTTGGTCCTCCCGGGTAAGATAATTTCAACATTTTTGCCACCTTGTCGAAACATTCACCGGCCGCATCATCGAGCGTGACACCAACCAATTTGTAAGACCCTGGTTTTTTCATGAGAATAAGCTCGGTGTGTCCGCCACTAACGATCAAAGCCAAAGCGGGGAAACGAATTTTAGATTTTAGATTTTTGATTTTAGAATCAATTTCCACCGAATGTATGTGGCCTTCTAAATGATTTACAGATACTAAAGGTTTTTTCAAAAGATAAGAAAGATTGCGGGCGGTTTCTACGCCGACAATCAAACCGGTAATCAATCCCGGGCCTGAAGCCACAGCGATGATGTCGGGTTTTCCTTTTTTTAAAACTTCTTCAATAAGCGGAATTATTTTTTCCGCGTGAAGACGGCCGGCAATTTCCGGGATTACTCCGCCGTATTTTTTGTGAAGATTTATTTGGGAGGCGGTTTTTTCTTCAATTACAAAAAAACCCTTATCAGAACATTCAACAAGGGCGACAGATGTGTCATCGCATGAACTTTCAATAGCTAGTATTTTCATAAACTAACTTAAATATTTTTTGCTTCGCAGGGTTTTGCCAAGCTGGATTTTTAATTCGTTATGTCCTTTTCCGCCTTTTAAAAACAATTCACGTTGTTTTGCGTCGTCTTGACTTAAATAACATTCGTAGTAAATCAGTTTTAAAGGACGACGAAATTTTGTCGCTTTAACGAAACCGTTACAATGTTTTAAATATCTTTGTTTTAAATCGTTGGTAAAACCAACGTAAAGACGTTTATCTTTTTGACTATATAAAATATAAACGTAATACATAACACCCCCCCCAATTAATAAATTTTAAGGACGCTTAGCGTCCTTTTGTGTGTTGCACCGATAAAGTGGTGAGTGGGACGCTGAGCGTCGTGTCAGGGGGGAGAATCGAACTCCCGACCTGAGGGTTATGAATCCTCCGCTCTAACCAGCTGAGCTACCCTGACATGTTTAGTTTTTTATTTATAATTTGGTTTGATTATAAATATCCTTTGTCTTTAGGCAAATCCTGTCCGCCTTTGGCGGAAGCTACCCTGACGTAGGTGCTAATATTATAGCTTATTTTTTTAAAAAGTCAAGATTTTGTGACAGACGTAGCATTGACTTTTTTGCTTGATTGTGCTAATTTATATATACTTAAATTTAATTTTTTATTATGGAACTAAACAATTTAAAACAATCGGGAGAGATAAATGTAAAGATCGATCCGGACAAAGGTGGCTCAAAAAAGGTCTTTTTTGTTATTTTTGCTTTGGTAATTTTGTTTATTATTTTTGCTTTGGTTTATGGGGCCAATCGTTCGGCAAAAAATCAAGAGAAGCTCGCGCAAGACATGGATTTGAGTTTTTTGAATGTTACTACGACTAGCGGTGGTTTAACTACGGCACAAACGCTGGAGAAATCCGCTTCCGTTTCCGGAACATCTGCAGTGACAAAAACCGTAACAGCGAAAACCACAAAAACGACCGCAACTTCGTTGTCTGCCGCCCCAACTTATTTAAAAACTTTAAATGTTTACAGAACTTCAGGCTATTATTTTCAATTTGTAAATTGTAGCGGATCGCCAGGCTCTTTGCTGATGAAAAAAGGGGTAAAGTTTATGATGGACAATCGCGATAAAAAAGCGCACAAATTTGTAGTGATGGGCAAAACTTATTTACTTGGCGCTTACGGATATACAATAGTTACAGCAGATAAAATCGGTAAGCATTTTATTACTTGTGATGGCGGCGGTGCAGCACAGATTACAGTTGTACAATAATTAAAATTTCTATAAGGAAATTTATCCCGCACTGATATAAAATCAGGTCGGGATTTTTTTCACCCCGTTAAATAGCGCCTGTGCGCTAATTTTTACTTTTTAGTAAAAATTATTTAACTGGGGTAAACAAAATAAAAACCGGCAGAGATGCCGGGTAAAATAGAGTGATCAGTAAAAGGTAAAGGACGAATAGGTTCGGGAAGAATAAAAGGTAAAAGGGGAATAGGCTACTTGCATCAATAAAGACGCAAGGAACACGAATCTCCAAGTACACAATTATTTAAATCCGAACCCTCAGTTGTTTGTGGCAACTAAGGTAGACCCGGTTTTTTTGCGATAAACCTTTATCGTTTCTTGGAACGGATAAACGCAAAACTTATAACGGGTTTCAGCCGGAACTTTTGAGTGAGGTTCCGACTTTTATAGAAGAGTTGTTTTTTGTTTTTGAAGAGGAGGAAGGAAGAAAATGGGGAGGTGGGACAGAAAAAATAAATACAACAAAAGAAACGAGAAGAGAAGAAAAAACAAAAATATAGAAGAAAAATAAAAACAGGAAAAACAACTCTATCACAAACTGATCATTACTTACTATTTTTTCGGGGGTTAAAGAACAAATCAATCCAACTATGCCCCCTGGCAAAGTCGAATCTTATGCTTCATATATTATAGCATATTTTAGTGCCTTTTTGGAGATTGTGGATAACTAAGCCAAAAACCCCGACAGCTTTAGGCTGGCGGGGTTCTTTTTTGGCTAAATTAAGGCAATTCTATTTCTTTCGATCTTCGTCCAAAAAGTAAATATCCGACGATTATTATAATACAGACAGTGATGGCAATTTTATAAATCGGCATATATAAATTGATGACGTCAAATATACTGACCCATTGTAAAGCAATTGTGCCGTCAACCGTTTCCACATTGTTTATCAAGTTTTGATCTTGTTTGTCCAAATTAGTTAAACGAGATTCCTGATAAGTTATTTGTTTGTTGTAATTATCAAGTTTTGTTTGATACTCTTTATTTTCCGTGGAGAGCTCTTGATTTTTATTAGTGCGAACGCGGGTATAATAATTTATTTGGTCGTTTAATTTTTTGATGGTTGTTTCTTCGGTTGAAGAAACGGCTTTCTTTTGCTCCGTGAGAGAATAAATAGTGCTGCTCAATTGATTAATTTCTTTTTGCAGAGCGGATATTTTTTCGTTGTGTTTTTTGGTCAAGTTTTCTTTGCTGTTTTTTAATTCTTCCAAAGACAAGTTTGTTTGCTGCGTTTGTTGTTCTATGTTTTGTTTTTGTCCCAGTAAGTTTGCATTGTTTTCGTTAAGGGTGATGAATTTTTTTGGGAACATTGTTTGAATTTCGTCAACAAAAGCTTCGTAATCTTTTTTTGGCAAGACGAAACTTATGCGGGCGTATTTTTCACCGGCGGAAGAATTGTCTATACGTCCGTCGTAACCGCGAATGATTGTTTTGAGACGGGTGTACATGGTTTCCACTTGGCGAGTTTTAATTTCAAAACCTAAACTGGTTTTTAAGAATTCGCGAGTGTCGGTAATATCCGAGTTTTGACGATAATAGTCGGGATAATATTGAATATCCGGAGCCGGAGCGATAACGTTCGTGGCCCTTTCTTTGAAAGAAGCGGACTCGCCAAGTCCGGTAGCGGTCATGTCGGTTTCCATCATATCGGCGTTTTTGTTTGAGTTTTCATCAATAGCAATTCCTTCAACAGGTGCTTCTTGCGGGGATGACATGGCGCCGCCAAAACCGGAGTTTTCAGCATACATGGCTAGAGGCACGTTGGGGTGACGCCAATAATTAACCATCAGGAGTACTGCCAATGCCGGAACGGCGGCTAAAGCTATCCAACGGAAAATGCCGGGTCGTTGTATTTTGACAGGTTCGGCAGTGGCGCGCAAAGAATTTAAAACATTTATTTTTATTTCTTCATTACGGTTGGAAAGTTGTTGGTTTTTTTTGCCCCAATGCGCGAATTGTGCGGAAATTTTTTTATAAAACATATGATTTTTATTATTTTTGTTTTTAAGTTAAAGCTATGCGGGCCTTACTGAGGGCGCGATAGGTTCGTACGCGAGCGGTAATTGGCGGGATGCTCAAAATTTGGGCGATTTCGTTGAAAGAAAAATCGGCCAAATAGCGCAAGCGGAGGATTTCCCGATCTTTTTCCGGGATTTTTTCTAAAATTTCATCCAAGAAAATTTTATCAGTTATATTTTCTTTAGCAACCAGATTGTCTGGCATTTTTTCCGGTTCGTCTTCCTCCAAAATTATTTCGTGTTTGTTTTTGCGCCAATATTGGCGGCATTCGTTGCGGGAGATGGCAAAAAGCCAGGCGCTAAATTTAACATCACGGGGTTCAAATTTATGTAGCGATGTGATGGCTTTCAACCAGGTCTCCTGCAACATATCGTCGGCCGCGGAGCGGTCTTTGAGGATGTTTACCAAATATCCATAAAGTTTGGGAGTAATTACGTCCCAAAGCACAGATACGGCATTTTTGTCGCCTGTTTTGGCCAGCACGACCAAAGCAAGCTCTTCTTTTGTAGTCATAATTAATTATAGTTAGGATCTCCTTAACTACTGATATAATACGCTAAGATAGGGGAATGTTACAAGAATAAGCGGAGAACAAAATACTCAGCTTACGCTGAGTATTTTGTTTCTGTAGCCCCAAGGGGAAACTGCTTCACCTCTCATCGCCTTCCGGCTCCTCGGGCTAGCCACCACCTCGCGGTCGCACTCGCTCGCTTGCATCGTGCGACATCGCTCCGGTGTTCGATTCCCCTCAGCAACAAAAATAAAATAGACTGACATTAGTCAGTCTATTTTATTTGTAGCCCCAAGGGGAATCGAACCCCTATTACCACATTGAAAGCGTGGTGTCCTAACCATTAGACGATGAGGCCAAATCAAATTGACGAAGGATAGTATAACATAAATTGATAAAATGTCAAGGTTAAGCAAAAATACCCCAAGTCAGGGGTATTTTATTTAGAAAGTTTAAGATAAAAACCGAAAAGCATTATTGTTTTTGCGGATAAAAATACAGGATTGCACTGATAATAGCCGCGAAGAAGCACCAAACGGAAATAAAATTAAATGAATAGACAATCCAGGTAATCAGAGAAGAAATCAAGATGAGCAGGGAAAATATTTTGAAAATTGGCCGACTGGACACTGCTCCCGATCCGACAGTAACCAAAACATAGAGATAACCAAGCAAAATTGGAAAGGTAACCGGGGTTGGATAATACAAACATTGGTTAACCACTTGCGCGGAGGCGGGATGTAACCAAAAAGAAATGTAGAATAGAACGCCAACCGCCGCTCCGCCAGCACAAAAAACAGACAGGATAATTTTTCTGATTTTGTTAGGTTCAAGCAGAAAAGCGACAATGGGAAAGTAAACGGGCCAAAATAGCAAAGCGAAAAATAAAAATAGATGTGTTAGGGGAAGTGTAAATTCCGGATGTCCGTTTAGTGATAACCAAAGTAACCCTTCAATAAATTGCTGTATGGCAAATATCACAGGCACTATTGCTAACGGCCAGAGTTTTCTATCTTTTGTTTTGATTAGTGAAGCGGTACCGATAGCGCCGAGAACGGCACTGGCTGTAAAACTGGCTGTAGCGGAAAAACACATAAATAATTTGGTTAGGTAATGGCATTATAGTTTGTTTGGTGTTTTCTGTCTATAAAAAAACACCCCGGACAAACCGAGGTGTTTTTTTATTGTGTAAATATTACGAAGCTTTCAAAGCGTCTTTGAGAGCTTTGCCGGCTTTAAATTTCGGAACTTTCACGGCCGGGATTTGGATTTTTTCTGTCGGTCTTTGTGGGTTAACGCCAGTGCGGCCAGCGCGAACTTTCACACTGAAAGCGCCAAAGCCTGTTAAAACCACTTCTTCACCTTTTTTTAAGGTTTCAATAATTGTGTCAACGGTAGTGTTAACAAAATCCTCCGCCTCCTTTTTGGAAATGCTTAATTTTTCCGCAAGAACTTGAGCTAATTCTGCTTTGTTCATAGAAATAAATTAAATTAAAATTTAAATTTCCTAAACGTAGTGTATCATGGATTAGTAAATTTGGCTAGTGGTAGGCAAATTTGTTATCCACAAGGCAAAAAAGTTGAAAGTTGAAAGTTGAAAGTTCGTAAAGTTCTTTAAAATGTATCAAAAAACTTCCTGAAGGAAGTTTTTTGGTTTATAAATAAAGTTGTAAAACCTATAACTTTTTACTTTTAACTTTATACTTCCTACTTACTTAGCGTATTCTACCACACGGGTTTCGCGAATAATAGTCACGCGAATTTCGCCAGGGTACTGCAATTCTTGTTCGATTTTACGGCAAACATCCTTGGCCAATTGGTAGGCGGCATAGTCGTCAATTTCGCTAGGTTTAACGAAAATTCTGACTTCGCGACCAGCTTGAATGGCATAAACTTTTTCGATTCCAGGGAAGCTGCTAGCTACTTTCTCAAGTTCTTCCAAGCGAGCCACAAACTGTTCGTAGGAGTCCTTGCGTGCACCTACGCGGGAAGAGGAGATGGCATCGGCTGCTTTCACGATTGTAGAGTAGACATTATAGGCCTTGTCCAAATGGTGGGTTAAAGCAGCTTGAGCGATTTCTTCATCCATGTTGAATTTTTTCAGTAAAGCATAGCCGATTTCCGGATGAGATCCTTGGGTTTCTTGATCAACTGATTTGCCGATATCGTGGAAGAAACCACATTTCTTGGCTTTGGCTTCATCAAGCTTCAATTCTCCGGCGATAAGCGCGGAAAGGTAAGCAACCTCAATAGAATGGTTCAAAATATTTTGACCGTAAGAAGTGCGATATTTAAGACGCCCAACAATGCCGACCATTTTTGGATCAAGTCCGGTGATGCCAAGTTTATAAAGCGATTCTTCGCCGGCTTTTTTAATATCAAGAGATAATTCTTGTTTGGCTTTTTCCACGAACTCTTCAATACGAGCAGGTTGAATGCGCCCGTCTTCCATTAATTTTTCCAAAGCCAATTTGGCTACTTGGCGGCGAATAGGGGAAAAACCAGACACAGTAATAGTTTCCGGGGTATCATCAATAATAAGTTCGCAACCTGTTAACTTTTCAATCGCTTTAATATTGCGACCTTCTTTACCGATAATACGTCCTTTCATTTCTTCGCTTATTAAAGTCACAGCGGTAGATGTGGTTTCTGCAGCGTGCGAAGAAGCGCAACGTTGAATAGCTCCGATGATTATCTCGCGAGCCTTATCTTCGTAAACTTCCGTTGCTTCTTTTTCTACTTTCATGACGCGCCCCATCAAATCACCTTGGGCATCGGCTTCTATTTTTTTGAAAAGAATTTCTTTGGCTTGTTCGATATTCAAACCGGCGACTTGCTGCAGTTTTTGTTCTTGCTGAATTTTAATTTTTTCTATATCTTCTTTGACTTTGTTGACTAGCTCAACTTTTTCCTGAATTTTTTGTTGTTTATCTTGAAGTTCCAAAATCTTTTGATCAAACATGTTTTCTCTCTTTTCCAAACGTTGTTGGGTGGCGGAGAGATCAACCCTGATTTGTTTTTCTTCTTTTTTGGCTTCGTCGATAATTTGGACTGATTTTTCTTTGGCTTCCAAAATCAAAGTTTGGTGTTTGCTTTTGGCTTCTTCAAGAATTTTTTCCGCTTTGGCTTCTGCGGAATTAGCAGCTTTGAGAGCTACATTTTTTCGCCAATAATAGCCGATAATTGTTCCTAAAATTAGAGCAATAACTGACCCGCCGATGGCGTAATATATAATATTCATAAATAAAAAAATCCCAAGATTTTGGGAAGTTAAACACTGTGGCTTATTTGAGCCAAAAAATCGATTATTTTTTATCCTTTTTATCTAAAAATTACAAAACTGCCAAAATTGTTTTTTGGCTAGAATCAGCAAAATTCGAAGCTTTGTTATTTAGATTAAAATTATACATATATTCAACCGTAAAGTCTTTAAAAGGATAAATTCACTAACGAATCGATTAGTCGTCTAACTTCTTGTTATCAAGATTGTAAATGAATTAATTTTGTGGATTTAGTTTATCATTTGGTGGATATTTTGTCAATTGCCGGGAGAGATCGGTAAATCAATAGCTTTTTCGGAATTATATTCGCCGATTTTGGTCCGCTTGAGCTCTGCGCAGTAAGCGCCGATTTTGAGTTTATTTCCAATGTCCAAAGCCAAGGTTCGGATGTATGTCCCGGGGGAACAACCCACTTCTATTTTGAGAATTGGGTATTGATAATCAATTAAGTTTAAAGAAAAAATTTCTATTTTGTTGGCTTTGCGTTTTATTTCTTTTCCCTGACGCGCCAGTTTATAAAGACGCTGTCCGTTGATTTTTTTGGCGGAGAACATGGGGGGAGTTTGTAATTGTTTACCAGTGAATTTTATTAACAACCTTTTTATTTCTTGCTCAGTAGGAATTCTTTTAAAAATATTGAATACTGAATATTGAATATTGCCTGAAAATAAATTTAATATTCTATATTTAATATTCAATATTAGTTTTTCGAAAGAATTTAATTTGAAAGGCGTAATAATTCCTGTTTTGTCACCAGTGTTAGATATTTCACCTAATTTAATCGTCGCTTCGTATGTTTTTTTCAGATTTTTGAAGTTTTCAATTTCTCGCGTAGCTTCGCGCCCAAGAGCCACGATCAAAAGTCCGGTAGCAAAAGGATCTAGTGTTCCGGCATGGCCTACTTTTACCCGGTTAAATTTTGCCACAGGCAAACCGGCTTCGCCGGATTTAACCGGGTAAACTTTTTCTAAACGCATTTTTTCAGTTAATTTTTTTCTTATATATCCGACTACGTCAAAACTGGTCCAGCTTTCAGGTTTATTGACCAGTAAAAAAGTGTTTGGTTTTAATTCAAAATTGTCTTTGGCGATTATTTCCATATTTAACTACTATACGCAGAGAAGGGTAATTAGTAAATAGATAAAAAATGTCCCTGCACGTGGCAGGGACTTCTATGGTCGAGATTTTGTTATCAACCTCTTTTTTTTCTTTTTCTGTGTATCAGCTCCGGAATCCTTTTGCCGGAATCCAACCACAGCTGCGCGGCTAGGTTGTCGGGAATTTCCCGATAGTTCCATGTGCCGACGATGCCGATGTTTTGTTCCATGATGGAAGTCATTTTCCAGGAGCTTTTGGCCCCAATCTTCTTAGCGGCTTCCTCGACGGCCACCTTGCTCATAAAGATCGTCTTGCCGCTGAGAGCTTTGAAACGGACGACCTCGTTGCCAACCAGGGGCACGCCTTTAATGGGGCAGATTCCTTGGTTTTTCAGAATGCGGAGCATCTCTTTCATGTTGTACCCGATGATAACAATTAATAAAGAGCCGTTGTTCCACTCGGAACTGAAATATTCTACAATAATCCAGGAATTTTGTCAATACAAAGGTAAATTTTGTGATTTTCTATAAATTTGTTGTAAGTATACCCAAATATTTGACTTATTGCCCAAAAACCATTATAATTTCAATTACTTTTAATTTGGTGTTATGAATGTAACCGAATTAGCCAGACAACTCAAAGTCCATCCCCAGAAACTTTTGCAAGTCTTGCCTGAGTTTGGTTTTGATTTTGGTGCCCGCGCAGTAAAGATTGACGACAGAGTGGCGGAACAAATCAAAAAAGATTGGCGTCGTATAAAATTCGTTTTGGAAGAACGCGAAAGGAAAGAAAAAGAAAAACAAAAAGAACTGGAAAAAGAGATGCGACAACAAAGTGATGCTATAGTAAAAATTCCTTCCAAAGTTACGGTGAAAGATCTTTCGTTGATTTTAAATTTACCACTCAATAAATTAATTGTGGAATTGATGAAAAACGGAATTTTGGTTTCACAAAATGAAAATTTGGATTATGACACGGCTGTGATTATTGCTGAGGAGTTGGGTT
>Ga0172379_10009873_pt1 | contig 11679 bp, 7 predicted proteins | sample GrowelOW334metaG_FD_119756 | JGI IMG/M metagenome (GOLD analysis project Ga0172379, IMG submission 119756) | Groundwater microbial communities from an aquifer near a municipal landfill in Southern Ontario, Canada - Groundwater well OW334 metaG | ecosystem: Environmental > Aquatic > Deep... | reverse complement strand
GGCTGTGGGTACATAGAAAAATTTACTTCCCTGGTGTCAATTCCCGTAGCACTATCCGTTACTTCAAGAGTCACATACGTTCGTTCAGCCAACGTCGGAATACCGACAACCGCATCCCCTTCAATTGCCAGGCCCTGCGGCAACCTGCCGCCTAAAATTTTATATTGAAAAGGCTTATCGTCTCCGTAAACTTCGAGGGTGGCATTAAAGCGTAAATCGGTGCGACCGCTGATCGTAACATGTGGTTTTATAGTTAATTTCTTGGATAATACTATATCCGCCGCTGAAACTTCATTCGGTCTAACTGCCGTATTGTTTCGAACGACTATATTATATCCTGGGTAAAATCTCTGAAGATAATCAGTCCCCTCATCTTTCCAACATGTAATGTCAGGTGTTCCCTCCCAAACATTTGCAAAAGTATAGACGCCTGAACTTGGATCGGATTGGGTATTAAGGCGTTGCGACTCAATAGAACAGGTTACATATGCAGATCCAATTGGATGCCCGCTTCTATCTTTTACCGTTCCGGTAATGGTCCCAACTCTTCTTGGCAAGACCTGGAGCGTATAATTTTGAGATGCCGTAGTCCCCCCGCCATCCGTAACTGAAACAGTAAATGGATAATTTCCGGCGATCGTGGGAAATCCCGTAATACTGCCGGTGCTGCTGTTAATGTTTAGCGGCGGAGAGCCGGAGGTAAATCTCCAGTTGCTATATGGGAGTTTCCCATTTGCAGCCTCCAAAGTCGCAACAAACCGTCTGCTTGCCAGGACCGAAGGGATAGAATTTGTAAGAATGGCTACCGGCTTTAACAAAGAAAAGTTGACGGAAGTACTTTGTTTGTCGGGAACACTTATATTGTCTATTTGAGAAACAGCAAATCCATCTTTGCGGCATCTTATCGAATACGTTGCGGAAGAAAGGTTTCCTATACGATATGACCCGTCTGGAAGAGATGTCGCGCTTTTTGCCGCCTGGCCGACAATTTCGACGGTCGCATTTGCGATCGGCAGCCTGGTGTATGGATCGGTAACAAATCCAAAAACAATCGTTTCAGCGGTCGGCGGCGGAAGATTTACCGAAACGTTAAAAGCACCATTTAATTCGGTTCCCGCACGATCCCTTACCTTAACTTTTAGATCGGCATGAACCTGATCCCTCGGCACCCAGCTTATCACCCCATTCGTCGTATCAAAGTTGAAGCCAACCGGTTTTGGAATAAACTCGAAATTCGCCTCCCAGGTATAGGGAGGGGTTCCATCCCAAGCTTCAAAAGTATATATATAAGGAAGACCAACTGTCCCGATCGGGGAGCGCCCGTATGGCATAAACCCAAATGGTTTTTTTAAGGCAATGCTTACCGCCGTTATGCGCCCACCGGTAACTTCGACCGTATTTATGATCGTTTGATCATAGCCATTCTTGCTGCAGACTAGCCTATGGTTCCCACCGAGAAGATTGGAGATCGTAAATTTCCCAAAATCATTTGAAACATCGTTAGGCGTATTCCCATCATATGCTATGCTCGCGCCGGAAATCGGGGTATTGTTATAGAAGTCCGTTACGGTCACTTCGATCGTACCTCGTTGCGGTTGGCTTTCAAGTGCACAATTGACCGAAGCGCTCCAATTTTTGCTGTCTCGAACATTTAATGTAACAGTTCTAGCTTCAAGGGAGTTTGTACTTCCAAAAAGAAACCATGCACCATCATTTCCGATTTGAACAGACAAACCGGTGGGAAGGTTGGCTGCGGTCCAAGTATAAGGCGGTTTTCCCCCTGTTGCCGACAAATCCGCCCAATATTGCAAACTTGCACCACCTGCCCGGCTTTGGATCAGTTTCGGCAAAGTTCGAGAAGTAATTCTGAGGGCAGGATAAATTTTTAAATGTAATTTTTTACTTGCGACATTTTTTCTAAAAGAAGAATCGGTAAGATCGATAGTAACTGCATCGTCAAACGCAGATTGCGGCCTCCCCATAATAATACCTTTCGTTGCCTCAATGCTTAATCCTTCGGGCAATTTGGGCGACGACCAATTATAGGGCAACGTCCCACCAACCCCGATCAGATCAAAAGTATACGACTTACCAACCATCCCCTCCGGCAACGTATCCGTGTCAATTCGGTATGCATTCTCACGCAATGAAAAGTTTACCGTAACTGGATTTGCTACTTCGGCTGTAATATTATTTATTGTCACGGTCCCATAACCATCTTTTGAGCAGGATAAATTCCAGGTTCCGGCAGGAATATTATCAAGCGTATAGCTCCCGGAAGGACCGCCGGCACTTTGAGAAAAAACTCTTGAGGCGGCATTGCCGACGACCTGAATAGTCGCGCCATTAAGATATGTTCCGCTAACCGAGTCGCTAACCCTTCCAACAATAGTTGCAGATTTTTTTAGTTTTATATCTTTGGTTGTAAGCTGTCCGCGGACAACAGAAATACTCTCGCGGGAAACAAAAAATCCCGGCATTTTGCAGACAAGCGTATTGTTTCCAACCGGGACATTTTGCATTGTGTAATCGCCTCTACTTTCTGATTCAGCATATTTATTTGTCCCTTCAATGCTGACGCCGACATACGGGAAAAGATCTAGATTATGGTCAAATATTCGCCCGCTCAATCTCCCCACTTCCTGTATAACAACATCGCGCGTATAACTGCTGTTATTCTGCGCTTCAACCGTTATTACTTTCGAAACAATATTCCCGTCGGGAGCAGAAAAATAAATCGTGTTCTTACCGACCGGAACACGAATTTTATAGTATCCACTAAGGTCATTGATCAAGGTTCCGACTCTCCCCTCAATACTGACCGTAACATTGGTTACGGCGGTTCCATTCGGCGCTTTCAAATGCCCTTCAACCGTCGGTTCGTCAGAATTAATGATCGCCCTAAATTCTATACGGCCAGGGGATCCGGAAATTTGCATTATCACATTGCTCGCCACTGTCGGCGTCCCGATCACCTCGCCTAAAGCAACGCCGGATCTCCAAAAATACTCATTCGCTATGTCTTTTATTTCTAGTCCATTCCATATATTGCCTCTAGTTAGCTGAGTGCGAGCATCGCTCACGGTTGTCATTTCCCAATTGTTCACCCCTCTCGACTGATAAATCGGAACAAAGGCTTCGATCGTGTAAGCATAAGGTTTTCCAATTGACCCGGGCGGCAATCCTGTAGACAATATCTCGGAACGATCTTTGTTGCTCCCAATCCTTGGCAAGATCAAGTCAATACTGGTTGTTTGCCCATCAAAAACCTTATTATCCATTTTATATGTCTGGATATAACCCGGCTGCTTAGTATATTCGATCCGATGAGAACCAACATCGACACTCTCCATGGTAAAGGTCCCGGAAGCATCCGTCGTCGCGGTTATGACTCCTTCCAACGTAACAACTGCTCCGGCGATCGGCTCTTGATTGTTTACGGAAATAACTCTTCCCTGCAATTTTCCTTTTGGCAGATCAGGGGGATCAATGTATAAAATACAGCGTTTTGAAGCTTTTTGGTTCCCTCCAGGGCGGCTATCAGATACTTCCGCGGTTATCCTGTATTGCTCCCGGATCAGATAGCGTCCGGCAACTCCCTGCGGCGTCCCCCGGATCGTCCCGGTTGCGGCATCTAAAACTAACCCGGGCGGCAAAACGCTATTTTTCAGCGTCCACGAATACGGTTTGATCCCTCCCCCCACCTCGAAAGTAAATGAATAGGGTTGGCCGATCTTCCCATCAACTAAGGTTCCGTACGGACTGTTTATTCTTGCGTCTTCAGCAAATCCAGAAATATATACTGCCGAAGGCCTCAGAATGATATCAATGTTTTGGATCTCTCTTACGATCTTTGCATCTCGTTGAACAGGCAAATTTTCTTCATACGCAGCTTTAGAAGCAATAAGCTCGATCGGGGCTGAAGGGGCATTTTCAATAACATACCTTCCAGTTGCATCGGTTTCCGCACTTATATCCGTTCCAGAAACTCTGACGTTTGCTCCGGCTATAGGAACGTTCCATTCATCAAAGACCCGCCCGCTTAGTCTGCAGCCGGGATTGCCGGCAATCGCAACCACTATTTGCTTGCTTCTAGCCCCTCCGCTATTCATTAGACGAGAAGAATCCGAAATTACTACATTGAACTGCGTTATTTCAGATCGCGTCGGCACCCCGCTAATTACTCCGGTCGTAAAGTTTAGCTGTAAACCTTGCGGCAAGGCACCGTAATCAATTACAAACTGAAAAGGAGGAACACCTCCGACAACCTCGATGATATTTGCAAGATACCGCTGACCTACCACTGCAATTGGAAGATTTTTTTCAACAATTGAAAATGGCTGGTCGGCGGCCTGCGCATTTACGGGGATAACACTGTTAAATGCAGAAAATCCAAAAATTGTTGCAAGAAATACAATAGCTAAACAAACAAACGAATTGAGGATAGAGTTTGTTCGTTTTTCCCTTTTCACTTCTTCCCCTTCTTTTTAACTATTGTCTTTTTCTTCACGACTTCTTTTTTCTTCGGAACAACTTTTTGAACTTTAACAATAATAAGCTCTTTCATCGCCAGCAACTCGTCCCCTCTTTTAGCTTCGATCAAGATACTATTGGTTCCACCTTTCAAACCTACGGTAGCCTTAAAATTCCCCTGCAGGGAAGTAAACTGCGCCCGTTTACTATTAATAAAAACCGCATTCGCCTTCGGTTCGTTAATAATACCGATTATTTCAATCGATGGGTTAGATGTATTCAACTCGTCGATCGGGCTAAAGATCTCAATTTTACCGACCGTACTTTCTATTGTTCCTCCTGTGTAATTAACTGCTTCCCCCGAAGCCAAACCTGTTCGCTTCACTGGCTGCGTGCTTTTTGTCCAGGGGAGGCCATAGGTAAAGGAGAAGTATTGGTTCGAGACTCCCGGGAGTCCCGGGAAATTATGCATCGCGTAGTCAAAGCGGAACCCGGCATAATTAAATCCGACCCCATAAGCCAAACTGCTTTCGATCACCTTATTGCTATTCTTATCGGAGGTCACGTCCTGGTCCAAGCCTATCCTGACCGCGATCATCGGATTGATCTCCCATTCGGCGCCGGCATGCATCAAAAGGGGCCGCGATTGGTTATATTCAAAATCAGTCAATAAATTTAATTTCTGCCCTTCAAGCTTGTCATTTTTGATCGGACCATTGCCGCCAAACAAATTAACATTTGCCCCATAATAAAATGTTGCCGGATAGGTTTCAGAATAACTATCGCCGTAAGTTAATTTCCCGCCCATGCTGTAGGGGAGAACATTCCTGCCATAAGCTCCCAGCGTGATCCAGGGGTTCACTTCCGCCCTTAAGCCAAGGTCGAGCTCGGTCCCGGTGCCGGCCCCATCAATAATATGGTCGCCTGTAAGAGAGGTCCCAAACATTTTATAGCTGGCGCCGATCGAGATCGGAATATCTTTTAAGAACGTAAGCTTGGGGATGTCGAGCCTGGGCAACTCTTTTCCCCAGGATAAAAACATTACACTATTATAGTAATCGATCGCCGGCTGGGATGGGTCGATAACATAGATCGGGTCAGCTTCGGTCCCCTCAAGGACCTTGGTGACCGGAACGCCGCCCGTTGATGCCCGAACATATCCTACGCCAAAAGTTCCAAATCTTTCGGTGGGATACGCGCCATTAATTAGAAGGTAAGAATATTCTTCAGCAAATTTACCCGACATGGAGGTCATCTCCCACTGGCCAAGGGAAGCAAGACCAGCCGGATTTAAAAACATTGAATTAACGTCGTCCGAAAGGCCGACAAAAGTTCTGCCAAGCCCGATCACCCGGCCTCCGACTGCAAGGCGCGAAGGATCCATCGCGTTTTGGGCAAAGCCAACCCCGCAAAGAAAGAATAATATTATTATGATGAGCGCTTTTCTCATTAATTATTTAATTGCTTGTTCTAGCGTAAGCAAAACGACTAGGCCGCATGATTCCCGCCCCATTTCTATCATCCTTCAACATAAAACTATAGATCGCCCGCGGCATATGCGACGGCAAGTTAAAGGTGACCGTCGCTTTATACGAATCACTTGCCGCTGCACCCGTCCTGCTCGCTTTGAGCGAACCAGCGTGGGGTACGATCGTAGCCTTACCCACAATAACATCCTCGATCCCAGGCGCAACAATTACCGAGGAGACTTTACTCCAGTCAATATCTGCGTCGGCTTTAACGGTAATTGTAAAAGTCGCTGTCGTATCGGCGGGACCAAAAACCTTAGCCGGAATAGGGTCGGATATCGGCTTACTTGTATCCACGGGAGCAGGAATATATGCAACGGTTAAAGTAAATGTTTTAGACGCTGTTAAAGTAGTATAGTAGGCATTAACAACGCAGGTATACGTTCCAACTTCAAAAGTTGCCAGCTGTTTTGACTCAACGGTTGCCAGACTGCTCCCTTCCCGCGTTATGATCTCTGAAGCAAGGATTTGATATGTCGTCGCCGTAGAACCGCTCTTTGTAGCAATTACTTCGGCAGTAAGAGGAAAGTTAGAAATCGAGCTCGTCCCCGCTATTTCAAACGCGATCGCCGATCGATTGCTTGATTTAGTAATGGAAATGCCGCTGCCCGAGCTCTCCAAGGTAACTCCGTCCAATTTAACGTTTTGAATCTCAAGGGAAGAAGGGACCGTAGAAAGATTATAGATCTTTGATCCGGCAGCACTCTTTCCAACTATCCAGCCGTTGGCTTCACCGCTAAGACTGACAGATTCAAGCGTATAGCCGGAATCAAGCTGGGTAAGCGTCCAGTTGGCTCCTCCATCGGTCGTATGATATGCCTTTCCGCCATCTCCCACAACCCAGCCGTTAGTTAAGCTGGTGAAATAAACCCCGTAAAGATCCGGTCCGCCGGAAATGCTTTTATCGCTCCAAGTTCCGTCATAATAGTATACAAAACCGCCGCTGCCGACGATCCATTTGCGCGCGCCGCCACTATTACTTGCATCATAATTCTGCAAATCGTTAATATACCCTTGCTGGGCTGAAGCCGGAGATACAACCCAAGTTGCCGGCGCCGCCCAATTATCCCCATCCGACGTAGTCAATACCGAACGGATCATATTTGCTCCATCATACTTTGCCCCAACAACATAACCGGTCATCGCAGTTGGGGTACAATAAATTCTTTTATATCTTGTGTTTAACTCGTCAAGACTCCTTGTCCACACCATTCCATCAGAGCTTCGCCAAATTCCGCCATTTCCACTTGAATCATATCCAGTCAAAGTAAAAATACCATCGTCGGCTGTATATGTGCAGCCCTCAAGGCTAGCGCCACCAGGAGGCGAGAATATGGTTGCATACGAATAAGCCCCGGTAGTTTGATTGAAAGAAACCGATACAACTGTTCCAACGTCCCCCACCATTTTTGCTTCGGATGTCGTGTAGAAAAAAATATCGCGCAAAGCATTAGTATTTGTTGGATCCCAGCTCGCAAAAGTAAAATCTCCGTAATTCGACGTATAGCCTACTTTTCCGCCATTGCCAATAACAAAGGCTCTCTCGGGAGTTATTGCGACAATTTTATTGTACACATCGGTTGAAGAAACTTTGGTAACCCAAGTTACCGCTGAGAAAGAAGGCGCGCAGAAGATAATGAGAGCAGCAAGAATAAAATACAGCTTTTTTATCACCTATAAATTATCCCTTGTAATTCGTATTTAGTCAATATATAAAATGAATATTTTGCACTACTTTTGTGCAACAATTCCTTGCTTTGCACATATAGATATGCTAAATTTGCCTTGAAGAGTTGGCAATAAGATTGCACTTACTAAAGGTAAGAGGTGATAAAAATGAACATGCAAACAGTTCCAAGCCCCAGAAAAAAAGAGAACTGGCCCCCAACCAAGTCCATCCTTCCGTTTATCATCGGCCAGAACATGGGAGAAGACGTTGAACAAAAGGAGCTGGCAAAACTCGATCTTTTTGAGAAAGGATTAGAAAACGGCTTATTGAAAGAAGAGACGATCGAAGAAGCCGTTGAAAAAGTCGTAAAAATGGCGATCGCAGCTGAATTTGGCCCTTCTTTGGTTGCCGGAAAAGGATCCGTCGATATGGTAAGAAAAATTACCCGGGCGATCCTTGCCGAACCAAAGCTTCGGCAGCAGGCCTTGATCATTATCGACCGTTTTACTAAATGAATAAAATTCTTGTAATTGACGATGAATATTCCATCCGGGAATCTTTTTCCCTGATCTTTCAGGGGAAGTACGAGGTTTCTTTTGCCGCTTCCGGCGAGGGCGGGATGAAAGCGGCCGCCGACCATAAATTCGACCTTGCCTACCTTGATGTCCGAATGCCCGGATTAAATGGGCTTGAGACATTAAAAAGACTAAAAGAGATCGACTCTGCGCTTGAAGTCGTCATGGTTACCGCGGTAAACGACGTCCAAAAAGCGAGCGAAGCTATAGCCCTGGGAGCCCGCGACTATATTATTAAGCCCTTTGACGTTCAATCGATATTAAAAATGACGGAAACGATCTTGAACAGGAAATATCTTCTTCTTCAAGGGACAAAATTACAAAAAGATGAATTTGAACAGCCGGATCCACTCGGGCAAAGCGACAAGATCAACAACTTGATCGATGAGATCAAGAAAAAAGCTCCCCTCCACAATCGAGCCTTGATCCTTGGCGAACCGGGGACGGAAAAAGAGGCCCTTGGCTCCCTTTTTCACCTAGATGGCCCAATGCCGGAGCTTCCATTCAACACTCTTTACCTAAATGAAGGTTTAAACGCTGAAAAAGCAAAAACCCTGCTCTTTGGAAAAACAAAAGGGATGACAACAGCCGACCTCCACAAAACTCCCGGCATCATTGAGGAGACAAAAAAAGGAACATTATTTATTGGTAATATTGAATATCTGCCCTCAATATTGGATTCCTTGAAGGAGGCCCCTTCCCGCCTTGTCGCCGGAAGCCGCCAGCTAAATTTAGCCGAGATCAATAAAGAAACCTTTGAATACTTCTCCGAAATGTTGATAGTGATCCCGCCGCTGCGCGAAAGGGTCTCCGATATCGCGTTTCTTGCCGGACGCTTCATTGAAAAATTCAATAAAAAACATAACCGGGCAATAAATGGATTATCCAATAAAGCAGAAAATGTTTTTATGAAATATCAATGGCCGGGGAATACAGCGGAATTAAAATCGGTCATTGAACGAGCGGTTCTTAGCGGAACCCGCAACGAAATCGACCTCGAAGACCTTCCTTACGACCTCTTGCTTGTAAAATAGAAACCTGCCCAGGGCCGGAATCGAACCGGCATGGCCTTGCGACCGAGGAATTTTAAGTCCCTTGCGTCTACCAATTCCGCCACCTGGGCGTCACTTATCTAAGATAACTTTATACGCTACTTCGCCTTTTTTGATCATTTCCAACCGGGTCCTGGCCAATTCTTCGACCAAATCCCCGTTTTTTATTCTTTTCAGCCGGCTTCTTAACCGATCCCCCCTGTCCCCTTCTTCTTTAAGCTTTTGCGACAGTTTCTGGCATTCTTTGTTCAATCCCAGGTTATCAATTATATCCTGCCTTATCAGAAAAATAAAGTAAGTCAAAAAAGCAACAAAGGCAATGATGCCAATCGTTCCCATCTTTATTTTCATAGGAATAGGGAGAGGTATGAGCCAATGATCGTTTTTCCCAGAAAGATCGTCAATATCCCTCCGACCGCAAATGCCGGGCCGAACGGGATATAATCTCCGAATTTAACTTTCTTCGCCAAAAGAAGGAAGACAATAATTATCGAGGCCGATAAATAGGAAAGAAAAATTGCCACAAAAACATTTTGCCAGCCCAGATATGCGCCAAGGACCGCCGCGACATAATAATCGCCCTCGCCCATCACCTCTTTATTTAAAAGCTTCTTCCCGATCTTTGCTATGGCATAGAGAAAAATAAATCCAAGCATAGCTCCGGAAACGGAAGAGACAAACGAGGGAGAGCTGAACTCCCCGCCGGACAAGAATAACGTCCTGAAAAAATTAAACATCAACCCGGAAGCCAAACCAAAAACGATCCATAGGTCGGGAATTACCTGATGCTCCAGGTCCATAAAAAAGATCGAAATAAAAAGAGAAACAAAGGTCGCTTGAAAGATAAAATTGAATACATTCCAACCATTGATCAGCCAGATCACGGCAAAGGCGATGCCGACCGCTATTTCAACAATAAGATAGCGGACCGCAATTTTTTCTTGGCAATATCGGCATTTTCCCCGAAGAAGAAAGTAGCCCAGGATCGGAATTAGATCGAAAAACGAAAGCTCCCTTTTGCAATTTGGGCAATGCGATGCCGGGAACAGTATCGACTCCCCTTTGGGCAAGCGGTAAATACAGACATTTAAAAAACTGCCGATGATCGTACCAATAATAAAAGCGATATAGATCATAATTTTCTTGACATAAGGATTTGAAAATTATATAGTAAGTTGAATTTATTGTCAAAAAGAGAGGAAAAACATGGATATCAAAAACCTTCTAACAAAATTGATCGAGTCTAAAGGCTCCGACCTTTTACTTGCTTCCGGCAATGCCCCTTGCCTGCGAGTCAACAACAAAATGGTTAAGATCCAGGAAGCTTCTCTCACGATACAAGAGATGGAATCTCTTATTGAGCCGATCATCAGAAAAGAAGAGATGGCAAAATTCAAACAAGAAAAAGAACTGGATACTTCTTACGAAGACGGCCAGAGCCGGTACCGCATTAACCTGCATTATCAAATGGACGGGATCGGAATAACAATAAGAAGGGTACCAAAAGATATCCCAACGCTCGAGTCCCTCTCTCTCCCTTCGATCGTAAAGTCTTTTACCGCACTTGAAAGAGGGTTGGTCCTTGTAACCGGGCCGACCGGTAGCGGAAAATCGACCACTCAGGCGGCAATGATCGATGTAATTAATTCTACCAAGCCGGCACATATCATAACCATTGAAGATCCGATCGAATATGTCCACAAACCAAAACTTTCTTTTATTGAACAGCGCGAAGTCGGGGTTGATACCAAATCATTCGGGGAAGCGCTAAAGAGGGTCCTGCGCCAAATACCGGACGTCATCTTGATCGGCGAAATGCGCGACCTGGAAACGATGCAGATGGCGGTGACTGCAGCCGAGACCGGACACCTTGTTATCTCAACCCTGCATACGCAGGACGCAGTGCAAAGCATTGACCGGATAATCGACGTTTTCCCTCCCCACCAGCAGCCGCAGATCCGCAGCCAGCTCTCCTTGACCCTTCAAGGGATCATTTCCCAACAGTTAATTCCTAGAAAAGACGGAAAAGGGGTAGCCGGAGCATTCGGGATCCTTCTCGCGAATCCTGCCATAAGAAATATTATCAGAAAGGGATCGACCCAAGACATTTACTCAATGGTCGAACTTGGAACGCAAGAAGGGATGCAAAGCATGGATTCAGCCTTAAAAAATCTCGTCATAAAAGGGGCTATCTCCAAGGAAGAAGCCATGGGATATGCAGTTAATCATGAGAGGCTTGAAAAGCTCCTTTCAACGATTTAATAATGTCCCCTTTACCGGAATTTTTACTTAAGAAGACCCCAAAGCACAAGAATATCCAAACTATTCGTGCATTAATTTCAGACCCGGCTATCCACACCGTCTGTGAAGAAGCAAAATGC
>Ga0172379_10009871_pt1 | contig 11682 bp, 7 predicted proteins | sample GrowelOW334metaG_FD_119756 | JGI IMG/M metagenome (GOLD analysis project Ga0172379, IMG submission 119756) | Groundwater microbial communities from an aquifer near a municipal landfill in Southern Ontario, Canada - Groundwater well OW334 metaG | ecosystem: Environmental > Aquatic > Deep... | reverse complement strand
TTTTGGTTTTTGGGTCGTTTTGTTTTTTGCCGTTTACATATTAAGTGGTCTCTTATAATGCTCGATAGAACTTTAATTAAAGTTCGTCGTTTAGTAAATTTTATTGCTTCTTGTATTGTCGCTTTAGGTTGGTTGGCTTTAATTTGGTTTGCTTACGAACAGAGACTTTTACTAATAAGTAATCCTTTGCAAATTATTCAACCAGAAAATTACAGGCATCCTTTAGTTTTGGTTTTTTTATTATCACTTATTTTTGATCTCTTCTTATATTATCGAAACAGTGTCGCAGTAGCTGAAAAACAAAAAATTAATTATAAGAAATTTCAGCTTGATGAAAAAAGTGGCCAGTTTAAAAATAAAAGTCCTTGGAATTTAGTTACCACTTTAGATAGTGAAGCCAAAACGGTTTTAGAGGATGCTTATATTTTAGCGGCCAATTTAAAACAAGCCGAAGTTGGTCCTCGTCATTTGTTTCGAGCTCTACTTAAAACAAAAAAAGTTCAGGCGATGTTTATTCGTTTGGGTGTTGATGCTAATTTACTGATTAAAAAATTAGATAAACATTTAGCCGACGATGAAAGTTCTTCTAAATCTCCAGTTCTTAGTACTGATTTAAAAGAAATAATTATTTTGGCAGGACTTGAGGCTTTTTCTCGTCATCAAATAGCAACAACAGTTTTAGATTTAGCTGAGCCTTGTTATGCTCATGATTCTATCTTGGCAGAACTCTTATATGATTTAGATATTGATGAGGATAAAATAAAAAATGTGGTGGCTTGGTTTAGAGTTAACGAGGAACTGATAAAAAATTATCATTCTTATCATCAAGCTTCAATTTTAAAACCGACGGGTTCAATGAACCGGTCTTACACATCTGTTGCCACTCCAACTTTGGATCATTTCTCTTCCGACTTAACCTTAGCGGCTATTTCAGGACGTTTAGAATTATGCGTTGACCGCGTTAAAGAATTTTCAGCTATTTTTGAAGCTTATTCTAGTGGTCATGCTGGAGTCTTGCTGGTTGGTCCAACTGGTGTTGGTAAGCGCACGATTATTGAAGGACTCGCACAGTTAATGGTTAAAGAAGAAGTTCCTAAATTTTTACAAGATAAAAGACTTGTGGAACTTGATTTAGCCAATCTTATTTCTGGTGCTGAAGCTAGTGTTTCCCAAGAACGTTTGCTTACTTGTATTAATGAAGTAAACCGAGCAGGGAATATTATTTTATTTATTCCTAATCTGGAAAATTTAATGGGTATTAGTTCTGGTGGGGAAAGTAGTTTTGCTTTATCTGAAGTTTTAACTGAAGCCGTAAATAAGCAAGCTTTATTTTGTATTGCCACCACAACTACGGAAAATTATTCCAAATTTATTGAAGGCGAATCACTTGGTGAAGCGATGACAACCGTTGGTATTCTAGAGCCAAGTTTTAATCAAATAATCCAAATTCTAGAAAGTAAGGCCAGTAATTTAGAAGCGCATTATGGAATTTATTTAACTTATAGCGCATTAGAGAAAACAGTAAATTTATCAAATAAATATCTACATGATTTAAGCAGCCCGCTTAAAGCGATAAATTTATTACAGAAAGCCGTAGCTATTACTAATAAAAATGCCCGTAATAATCCAGAAAAAGTAATTTGTAGCGGCGAAGAAGTCGCCCGTGCAATCGAAGATATAACCGGAATTCCCGCTAGCAAAATTTCAGAAAATGAAGGTCAAAAATTACTTAATTTAGAAGTCGATATTCATAATCGAATGATTGGGCAAGAAGAAGCGGTTAGTGTTGTTGCGGCTTCACTTCGTCGGGCCAGAGCTGAACTGAAAGATACTAATCGTCCAATTGCTAGTTTTTTATTCCTTGGTCCAACTGGTGTTGGTAAAACTGAGCTTGCTAAAACGGTATCAGAAGTTTATTTCGGTAATGAAAATTATATGGTTCGTCTTGATATGAGTGAATATCAAGAAGCCGATAGTGTAAGTAAAATAATTGGCGATCAAGATGGCGCAATTGGTTATTTAACTGAAGCCGTTCGTAAAAAACCATTTTCTTTAATTTTGTTAGATGAAATTGAAAAAGCTCACCCTGATATTTTAAATCTATTTTTGCAATTACTTGATGATGGACGACTTACCGATGGACAGGGACGAACGATTAGTTTTGCGCAGTCAATTATTATCGCGACTTCAAATATTGGCTCTGTCTTTATTCAGGAAGAGATTAAATTAGGTGTTGATATTAGTTTAATTAAACAAGATTTAGTTGATAATCAACTTAATAAATACATGCGACCAGAACTGATTAATCGTTTTGATGGTATTGTTGTATTTAAACCACTCACTCAAGAAAATATTTTCAAAATTGCCACTCTAATGCTTAAGAAAATTAAGAAAAATTTAGAAGAGAAGGGCATTGGTTTTAAGGCAGATAAAGAGGGGGTAGAAATTTTAGCCAAAGCAGGCTATGATCCTAAGTTCGGAGCTAGACCACTTCGTCGTTTGCTTCAAGAGAAAGTAGAGGATGAAATTGCTAATCTATTATTAGCTGGCAAACTTAAGCGCCGAGATACCGTCTTTATTAACTCTTTTGGTAAAATTGGAGTTGAGAAAGGACGTGAGTTATAAACCAAATCTGTATATAAAAAAGATATGATTTTTGTTCTAGCTTTTGTTTTAGCCCTGGGCTTATCTTTAATTTTGACACCACTGGCTAGTCGTTTAGCTGTTCGCCTTCAAATTGTTGATAGACCAGATAATATTCGAAAAATTCATTCTAAGCCGATACCACTTTTGGGCGGTGCGGTTATTTTTCTTGTTTTTTTTGCCGTTATTTTTTTATTTTATAAACAGTTATTAATCGGTAATTTAAATCTGCATCATTGGTTAGGCTTTTTTATCGGTGGACTGATTTTAATTATTGGCGGAACCCTTGATGATAAATATAATTTTAGTCCTAAACAACAAATAATTTTTCCCTTGTTAGCAATTGCCGCTGTTTTATTTGGCGGTGTTGAAATTCTTAAATTTTCTAATCCTTTGGGTGGTTATTTTAGTTTAGAAACTATTGCTTGGTTATCACCAATTTTTATTTCTTTGTGGTTACTGGGCATGATGTATACGACAAAATTACTCGATGGCGTTGATGGTTTAGTTGGTGGAGTGTCTTCTATTGGCGCTTTAGTTATTTTTCTTTTTACTTTAACTACTAAATATTACCAACCAGATATCGCTTTTGCTTCACTTGTTTTGGCTGGCGCTATTTTAGGTTTCTTGGTTTATAATTTTAATCCCGCTTCAATTTTTTTGGGAGAAGGAGGTTCACTTTTTTTAGGTTTTGCTTTAGGAGTACTCGCGATAATTTCTGGCGGTAAAATTGCTATTGCACTACTTGTTATGGGCATTCCTATTCTTGATGTTGCTTGGACAATTTTGCGTCGATTACTTTCTGGTAAAAATCCTTTTAAATCGGCCGATAAAAAACATTTGCATCATCGCTTACTCGCCTTAGGTTTGTCACAGAGACAAACTGTTTTTGTTTTTTATTTCTTGTCTGCTAGCTTTGGGCTCACTGGTTTGTTCCTTCAAAGTCAGGGGAAGCTTTTAGTTTTGGGAATACTAGTTCTAATAATGCTGGCTCTAGTTATTTCTTTTTCTTATTGGCCAATTAAAAAAGAGGCGAAACAAAAATTATTGCTTCACGTTTGTTGCGCTCCCTGTAGTGCTTATTTGGTTAAAGAAATTTTAATTCCTGAATTTGATACTACTTTATATTTTTATAATTCTAATTTATGTTCCGAAGAAGAATATGAGGCCCGACTTAAATGGGTAAAGGTAGTTGCCGAGCAAAATAAAATCCCTTTAATTATTGAACCATATAATCATAAAGTTTGGCTTGGTAAAGTTACTGGTCATGAAAGTAATCCTGAACGCGGAGCCCGCTGTATTATTTGTTATCGCGATAGGTTAGACGCAACAGCTAAACTAGCCAAGGATAATGGTTTTGATTATTTTTCAACTAGTCTACTGGTCTCTCCTTATAAAGACACTAAAGCGTTAATTAATATTTCAAAAGAACTAGCCATAAAGTATGGCACTAAATTTTTAGGTAGAGATTTTCAAGCTAATGATTTAAATAAAAAATCACAAGAACTGGCTAAGCAATCGGATTTTTATCGTCAGAGATTTTGTGGCTGTGAGTTTTCTAAAAAATAAACCATGTCAAATAAAATATTTATTTCTTTGCTACTCGCTATTCCTTTATTATTTTGGTCAGCTCCGTCACTGGCTGCTGCTCCTTTAGATAGTGATAAAGATGGCTTGTCCGATGACTTAGAACTTAAATTTAAAACTGATTCGCAAAATCCTGATTCAGATTATGATGGTTTTAAGGATGGCAATGAAATTGATTGGGGTTATGACCCGCTATCGGCATCATCGACTAAATTAATTCAAAAAATTGAAATTGATTTAAAAAATCAAAAATTGTCATATCTAGTTAGTGGTATTAAATTGCGTGAATTTAAAGTTTCTACCGGAAAAAAGAGTACTCCGACTCCTCGTGGCGAATTTAAAATTCGAAATAAAATTATAAAAGCTTGGTCTAAAGACTATGGTTTGTGGATGCCATATTGGATGGGTTTAAGTGGCGGTATTGGAATTCACGAACTGCCAATCTGGCCAAATGGTTATCGTGAAGGTGAAAATCATTTAGGCACCCCAGTTTCCCATGGTTGTATTCGTTTAGGTTTAAAGGACGCCTCTTATATATATGATCGGGTTACACCAGGTGTAGTTGTTAAAGTCTATTAATTGTTAGCCTAAGTTTTACGTGTTATAATAAAAGCATTAAACTCTATAATTTTTGACTTTTATGACTAAAAAAGGTTATAGCATGACATTTTTGTCAATAATAATCCTGCTCTCTTTGTCTGGATGTTCTTTTCCGTGGCAAAAGAAGGCTCCAGTGGTTAATAAAGTGATTTATGATACCCCAACTACGACCACACCAGAAGCTAGCACTGACCCTTTACAAGGGGACATTAAAAAATTTAAAAGTCTCGAAGAGTTGCAGGCTTTTTTAATAAAAAATGGCAGTAAAGATACTAAAAATACGGTTTTAGCGCCAACTATTTCTACAGCTGTAAGCGGTGCCACTAAAACTGAATCAGATTCAGCCGTGAGCACTGATTATTCCTCAACCAATGTTCAAGTTGCTGGTGTTGATGAAGCTGATATTATAAAAACTAATGGGGAATATGTTTATCTTTTAGATTACAACGATCTCTATATTATAAAAGCTAAACCAGCTAAAGACGCTAAAGTAATTACGAAGATAAGTTTTAAATCCCGACCTCAAGAATTTTATATAACTCAAGATCGTTTAGTTATTTTTGGTTATGACGATCAAATTACCAGTAATAAAACCTACCAAAGTTTTAAGAGGCAAAGTCAATATACATATTTAAAAGTTTTTGATGTTAGTAATCCAGAAAATCCTAAACAAGTTCGTGATCTTAATTTAGAAGGAAGTTATAGTAACTCGAGACTAATCGGTGATTATTTATATTTTGTCACTAATAATTATCAAAATTATTTAGTCGGCGAGCCAATGTTACCTCGTGTTTTAAGTAATGGCAGCATTCTTCCTGAAACATGCAATTTGTCTGATAAATGTTATGCCCCGAATATTTTCTATTTTAACATTCCTTACGAGTCATATAATTTTACTTCAGTTAACGCCATTAATATAAAAAATGCTAGTGAGGCAGTTTCTGGCGATATCTATCTATTGTCTGGTAATCAAAACATGTATGTTTCACCAGGCAACATCTATATTACTTACACGGAATATCTAAATGAATCCGATATTCGTCGCGATGTAACAATCGGTTTAGTAAAAACAAAATTATCAAATGACGATCAAACTAAAATTACTAAGATAGAAGCCGTTGATAATTTTATTTTGTCTGAGACTGAAAAAAAGAATAAAGTATTTTCTTTGGTGCAAAGTTATATTTCTAGTTTAACTAATGAAGAAGAAAAAAGTTTAGAAGGAAATATCGATATTCTTTTAAAGAAGACCTTAGAAGAGAAGGCTAAGGAAATGGAAAAAACTGTGATTCATAAGATTGCTTTTAGTGGCGCAAAATTAGAATATAAGGCCGGAGGACAAGTCTCTGGTCATGTCCTTAATCAGTTTTTAATGGATGAAAATAATGGATATTTACGAATTGCAACAACGAGAAGTCAGTCTTGGTCAAGTGTAGATTCAAGTTCTAAAGACTCTTATAATAATGTTTATGTTTTAGATGATAATTTAAAAACCGTTGGTACTTTAGAAAATTTAGCTCCGGGTGAGAGAATTTATGCCGCTAGATTTATTGCCGACAGAGCTTATCTTGTTACTTACAAACAAACTGATCCTTTGTTCGCTGTTGATTTAAAAGATCCAAAAAATCCTAAGGTTTTGGGTGAACTTAAAATTCCAGGTTACTCTACTTACTTGCATCCTTACGCCGATAATTTATTATTAGGTTTTGGACGTGACACTGAGGAAAATTCTTCTGGTGTAGTTAAGAATAAGGGGTTAAAACTTGGTTTATTCGATGTTACCAACCCTTCAGCTCCAGTTCAATTAGATAGTTTTGTAACCGGTGATGAATTTAGTAATTCAATTGCTTTGTCTGATCATAAAGCTTTTCTAGCCTCAAGCGCTAAAAATTTAATTTCTATTCCCGCTACTTTTAGGGGTGGTGATTTTGGTTCTAAAGTTGAGTTTAGTGGTGCTTTGGTTTTTGGGGTAACTGATAATAAAATAAAATTGCGTGGTCGAATTGATCATAGTGATGGTGGTAATTATACTCATACTGACTATTTTGGTGGCTTTAACTATTTTGATAATTCTGTTAAGCGCAGCCTTTATATTGACGATGCTCTATATACTTTCTCTAACAAGTATTTGAAAATTAATGATTTGAAAAGTGCGGATGACAGTTTGGCTGAAATTAAAGTAATTGACTTATTACCAAATTTAGATAAAGATTTTGTAGTTCAACCAGTTACTGTTCCTGATGTTAATCCTGTTCCTACTCCTACTCCTACTCCAGTAGAAACCTCACCTGAACCTGGAACAGGAACTTTAGATACTCCAGCGCTGCCAACAACTATTCCAGTGAGCCCTCTTGATCAAATTCCAAGTTCTACCCCAATTAATTAAAGCTGTATTATGAAATTCCCACGTTTAGCGGTTATTATTTTTCCGATTATTATTTGGCTTCTGGCTGAAGCTTATTTATTTTGGCCGGAATTTTTTTATATCTCTCTGGGGGTATCAGTCGCTTTAACTATTGCCCTTACTTTTTTTCTTAAGAAACCAGAAAGATCAGTTCCTTGGTGGATGGTGACAATTTTGCCTTTGAGTTTTTTAATTACAATTACAATCTTTATTTCTTTGCAGTCTAATTGGATATTTATTCAATTATTGTTTTTTGCACTTGCCACTTTTCTGTTTAATTATTTTAAAAGTTTATATTATTTTTGGGGTCGCCCTGATTTATATAAAGAAGAAGACTACGCCACAATTAGAGCTTATGGTAGTTTTTTGGTGGTATTTTTGGCGGCCGCGGATTTGTTTGGTTTACAATCCTTACTTAGTTTAACGGTTTGGCCAATATTTATTGCTTTTGTTATTATTGTTTTAGCAATTAATTATTTAAATTTAAATTTAGAAGGCGCGGATAATAAAACCATTTGGCAATTTCCAGTTTTAGCTACTTGGCTACTGGCTGAAATGGCCTGGGTTTTTGTTTTTTTACCTTTAAATTATAATGTGTCAGCTATGGCAATTGGGATTGTCTATTATTTAATAATCAACTTAACTCGTTTATATTTAAAGAAAGCCCTAACCCCTAAAAAAATTAAATTATACATTATTATAAGTTATGCTGGCTTAGCACTTTTGCTATTTACCGCTAACTGGCTAAGTTAATATGAAAAAACCAACAAATTTATTTATTTTTATTTTAATTGCTTTGGCTTTTGGTGCTGCCGCAGGAGGATTAGCGGCTGTAGTTACTAGTTCTTATTTAGGTAAAAGTCTAACTGAGTTAGTCGGAACCAAAGAATTAGATATCGCTAATTCTGTTTATGACAGGGCTAATTTAGTAATTCGGGACGCTAAGAAAGTTGTAGTTAGCCAAGACGTAAAGATTGAAGAAACGGCCAGTTCTTTGCAAGCAGTTTTAGTTTCCGCTTTTAAAAAGAGCAACAGCAATTATTATATTTTAGAAACTGCTGATGCTTTTGGTTTAATTCTATCTAACGATGGTTGGGTAATGTTAAACGGTCTCAAAGAAACAAATTCTCAAGAACTGATTAAAAATTATTCTGTTGTTTCATATGATAAAAAAGTTTACGAATTAGATAGTGCTTATCCTTTAAAAATAAATGGTGATGGTAATATTTTTTTAGTTCATCTAAAAGGGGCAACTAATTTACCGGTTAGACAAATGGCTGGTTCTTATAATTTAAAACCGGGCACCTCGGTAATTCTATTGTCATCTGATGGAAAAACCTTACTTAGTTCAATTGTGTCTAAAAAACGACCAGCCATCAATTTAACTAGCGACAGACCAGACATCCGTTTGGAATTAGCCGATGTTGTTTCTGATGAATTTAAAAATGCTTTAATTTTTAATTTAGGCGGTGATTTTATTGGTTGGATAGACGGAAATAAAGAAGCTCGGCCTAATTATACTTTTTTACCAGCTTGGCGTGCTTATGTTGGTAAATCAAAATTAGTCTTCCCATCTTTAGGTGTTAATTATTTAAATTTGTCGGTAATTAAAGCGCCAGCCCTTAAAATTGATAAAGGAGCTTGGCTTAAGAGTATAAATGAAGACAGTCCAGCAATAATTCCTGGGGGTGTAGCGGAAAAAGCTGGTTTACGTGAAGGCGATATTATAACTAGAGTAAATAATCAGGAACTCGATCAGAATAATGATTTAGCGGAAACTATTTCTTCTTATTTAGCCGGGGAAATTATTACTTTAACTTATGACAGAAATGGTGTGACTAAAGAATTAGAAATTACACTAGGTGAAGCGAAATAAAATAAATTTAAATTTATATGAAACTTAGTTCAATTGAAAAAGTTAAAAATTTAAAAAATAAACGGGTTCTAGTCAGAGTTGATTTTAATGTCCCAATTGAAAAGGGTAAAATCAAAGATGATTATCGTATTGTTTCGGCGGTACCGACAATTAATTTTTTGATTAGCGCTGGAGCGAAGGTAATTTTAATGGCTCACTTAGGCGACCCGGGGGCAAAAATTGTTCCAGAATTATCTTTAAAACCGGTTGCTAAAAGATTGTCTCAAATTTTAAAAAAACCAGTTCGTTTCGTGGGGGAAACAGTCGGTTATCATGTTGATGAGGAAGTTAAAAAAATGTTAGCTGGCGATATTCTTTTTTTAGAAAATCTTCGTTTTAATGAAGGTGAGGGAAAAGATGATTTTAAATTTGCTAAACGTTTAGCGGGGAACGCTGATATTTATGTTAATGAAGCTTTTTCCGTTTGCCATCGTAAGCAAGCTTCAGTTAGCGCCATTAGAAAAATATTACCAACTTACTTCGGATTACAATTAGTAAATGAAGTAAAGAATTTAGATAAAATTCTTAAACCGGTTAAACCTTTAATAGTAATTATGGGTGGTGCTAAAATTAGTACTAAGGCCCCAATTATTTCCAAGATGTATGATTTAGCTGACAAGGTATTACTTGGTGGCGGATTGGCTAATAATTTTTTTAAACACTCGAATTTAGAAGTTGGAAAATCATTAGTTGATGCTGATAGTGAAACATATATTAAGAAATTTTTTAAAGGCAAGAAGTTAGCGGAAAAAATAATTTTACCAATTGATGTCGTGGTCTGTGGACGAGATAAACAACCTAAAATAAAAAAGATAACTGAAGTTTTAAAGAGTGATTCCATTTTTGATATTGGACCAGAAACAATTTCTTTATTTTCTTCATACATCAAAACAGCTCAAACAATTGTTTGGAATGGACCTTTGGGTAAATTTGAAGAAAATTCTTACAAACATGGCACTTTAGTAATTGCTACCTCAGTTGCGGCTCGCTCAACTGGTAAAGCCTTTGGTTTAGTCGGTGGTGGTGAAACCGTTGAAGCCTTAAAGCAAACTAAGATGGAGTCATACGTCGATTTTGTATCTACGGCTGGTGGAGCGATGTTGGCTTATTTAGGGGGCGATAAAATGCCTGGTTTAAAATAAAAAAATTATGTTAACTAACGATCAAATAAAACATATTGCTAATTTAGCGCGTCTAGAACTAAGTCCTGAAGAGGAAATAAAATATGGCGCTGAGTTATCAAATATTTTAAATTATATTGATAAATTAGGTGAAGTAAACACTGATGATATTTTAATAACTTCACAAATCGGTGGACTTATTAATTCCTGGCGAGAAGATGAAGTTCATCCTTGGAATAAAGAAGAGGTGTCCGCCGCACTGTCACAAGGAGAAATAATTAACGGACAGGTGAAAGTAAAAAAGGTGCTTTAAAATAAAATTACTATGGAACTTAATCGTTTAAATATAACAGAAGCTAGAACTAAGTTAGACAATGGTGAGATTACCGCCAGAGAATTAACTGAAACTTGTCTTGCTCAAATAACTAAGACAAATGAACGCTTAAACGCGGTTTTAACCGTGTGTTCAGACGAAGCTTTAATTGAGGCGGATAAAGCTGACGAAAGAATTAAGAAAGGTGAAAAATTACCACTTCTTGGTATTCCTTATCTGTGCAAGGATAACATCATGACTAAAGGGGTAAGGACTACAGCCGCTTCAAAAATTTTAGAAACTTACATCGCTCCTTACGATGCAACAGTGATAAAAAAATTAAAAGAAGCCGGGGCTGTGTTGCTTGGTAAAACTAATTTAGATGAATTTGCTCATGGCGCTTCAACCGAAAATTCAGCTTACGGTCCAACTAAAAATCCTTGGGATTTAAGTCGCGTACCAGGTGGATCGTCTGGCGGTAGTGCGGCTTCGGTGGCAGCTGATTTATGTATTTTTGCTATTGGTTCGGACACCGGTGGTTCAATTCGTTATCCAGCAGCCTTCTGTGGTGTAGTTGGTTATAAACCAGCCTATGGAACTGTTTCTCGCTCAGGACTACTATCAATGACATCTTCAACTGATGTAATTGGACCAATTACTAAAACAGTAAATGATGCAGCTATTGTTTATAACGAAATATACGGTTTAGATAATTTAGATGCCACTACTTATCCAGAAAGTAAAATGGTAGAATTAAGCCAAGATATTAAAGGTTTAAAAATTGGTTTGCCTCGTGAATACTTTGTTGAAGGACTTGATTCGGAAATAAAAGCTTCGCTTGATAATATAAAAAACGAATTAGAAAAAGCCGGGGCTATTTTTGGGGAAGTGAGCCTGCCTTATACTGACTATGGTATTCCTGTTTATTATATTATTACACCATCTGAAGTTAGCTCTAATTTAGCCAGATTTGATGGTATTGCTTGGGGGTCTAAAAATGAAGAAGCAAAAGACTTGCAAGAGTTTTATAAAAAAAGTCGCGGACAAGGTTTTGGGCCAGAAGCTAAGCGTAGAATTATGTTAGGTACTTTTGCTTTAT
>Ga0172379_10009870_pt1 | contig 11683 bp, 11 predicted proteins | sample GrowelOW334metaG_FD_119756 | JGI IMG/M metagenome (GOLD analysis project Ga0172379, IMG submission 119756) | Groundwater microbial communities from an aquifer near a municipal landfill in Southern Ontario, Canada - Groundwater well OW334 metaG | ecosystem: Environmental > Aquatic > Deep... | reverse complement strand
GGTAGGGCAGTTCGCAAAAATATCGGTATGACAGGTGAGGTCACGCTCCGTGGCCGAGTACTAGAGATTGGTGGACTCAAAGAAAAAGTCATCGCCGCCCACACTGCTGGACTGAGGGAGATCATTCATCCCTGGGAAAATACCAAAGATCTCGAAAATATCCCAGCTGAAGTCAAAAAAGATCTCACTTTCCACCCAGTCAAAGAAGTGTCAGACGTTCTCAAGCTAGCATTAATCTAACTATTAGTTATGACTTTTTTACACCGTCATCATCATCTTTGAAAACACCGCTTTCTACTGCCTCCTTCCACTCTTTGTCTGTTGGTATAGCTCCGTATCTTGCTACTGTTGCCTCTCTTGCGCGAACAGCATCATCAGTTTCAGGTACTGGTAAATATTTTTTACCTTCCTCAATACTACGAATAATCCTAGCCAATATTTCATTGTCAATATTCATTTTCTGCCGCAATCCTACTCTTATCTAGACTGTTGTATATAGGCAATATCTAGCTCCAAATCATTGGGGTTCATGCTATATTTAATTAATGATCAAATTCAAAGAATATTTCAAACAAATGTGCGAAGAAAACAAGGTGATTTTTGATGAATTTCAGTTTATCCATGACCTCTACAAAGCCAATAAAAAAGCCAACCAGGTCATATTTAATGAGCAGGGTCTTGTAGTCCGTCATATTATCGAGAACTGGGATCGCAAGCTCTGTGGCCGTATGGAGCGGGGCAAGAATGCCACTTATTCTCAAAAACTGTCTGAAAAGTTTTGGGCAGAAGTCAAAACCCGGTTCCCCATGATCGACTTTGTCGGTGCCATCATCTCATAAATATAGTTGCACGATATATAAGGATATGCTAATATCTCTATATATGAGTGCATTATGTGATGAAGTCGAAAAATTTGGCAAAGGTATTGGCAATGCTACGCGTTATACTATTATCGAATCACTACTAAAGGGCGAACGTACTGTCTCCGAACTGGTAGCTATTACACAGTTGTCGCAACCACTTGTCTCCCAGCATTTAAAGACTCTCAAAAGTAGCAATCTTGTCACCTCAGTACGCCGCGGCCAAGAGGTATTTTATACCGTCAACAATGTTTATATCCTTGAACTACTTAAAAAATTAACAACCGATATAAAGGAGAACCATGCAGTACGACAGACTAGCATCAAACGAAAGTATTAACTCAACTGTTGCCAACTTGGCAGAGCACAACATCGAAGGGATCGTAGTAGATACCAAAGAAGCTGCTCTGGCCAAAGTGAAAGAACTGATTCCCGCCGGATCTTCTGTTATGAATGGGGCCTCTGTCACTCTCGAACAGATTGGCTTTATCGACTATCTCAAATCTGGCGGACACGGTTGGGATAACCTGCACGAAGCCATTGTCAAAGAGACTGACCCATCCGTGCAGGGGACTCTCCGCCAGCAAGCTCTCCATTCTAGTTACTACCTGGGCAGCATCCATGCCCTCTCGGAGACTGGTGAGTTTATTGTCGCTAGTAATACTGGCAGTCAGCTCCCCCACATTGTCTTTACTTCGAGTAATCTTATCTTTGTGGTTGGCTCCCAAAAGATTGTATCCAATCTAGTCGAAGCCATAAAACGACTAGAGGAATATGTGGTACCGCTCGAAAACAAACAGTCCATGGTCAAATGGGGAGGTCCAACACAGCTCAACAAAATCGTGATTTTCAAAGGCGAAAACCCACATATGGGTCGCAAGGTCAGAGTCATCATTGTCAAAGAATCGCTCGGATTTTAACAGCCAATAATCAGCTAGTATAGCTAGATTGGAGTATTAACTGAGTACTTCGTCTGTGTCTGGTATAATTCATGTCTAGGCTTGGCCCCATCGTCCAGCCCGGTTAGGACATCAGGTTCTCATCCTGGTAAACAAACTGGGTGTACAATAAGCCGCAAGGGTTTGTATATAAATCCTAGTCATAAAATTGCGATATGTAACAACATATATAGTTGTTATTGCAGACCAATAGCCTACCTATTGGAGTATATAAAAATCAGTAACTAAATCGAGGTTTGGGCTAAACTCCCATCACAAAGCCAGGTTTAAGACAAAAGGATCTTAAACCATGGGCGCCCAGATAAACCTAGAGCAGGTAATAGCTCGATATTTACAGGATTCGAGGAATGAGGGACACTCCCTCGCAACTCTTCTAAAGAAGACCAAGTTCTTCAAAAGATTACTCCAGTTCAGCGTGGGCAGGGAATATTCAGAGTCGCTAATTCAAGATTTTTTGCAGACTTTCAGGGAAGACAATCTAGCTCCCAACTCCATTCGGACTTACGGAGTTTCATTGCGTGCTTTTACAAATTGGATGGTCGAAAATTATGACTGTCAAAAAATCAGTCAAAAATTAAAGATCCCAAAGGAAAAATCCAAAGTCCTACATCTCTTATCGATCGCAAAGACAGAGCAGGTGATAATTTTAGGCACTACCCCAGGTCAGTATGACAATGTGGTCACGAGGAGAAAGAAACTCGAGGAATATCGCCCAGCGATGCAATTTGCTATCAGAACAGGTGTCAGAAATGCCGAGCTGAGGGCTATCAAAGGAAGTGATCTAATACTAGATGATGCAACTCCTAGACTCATGATAGACAGCAAGGGCGGCAACGTTGATTTTGTCCCCATCCCTGTCGACATGATTGGTTTTCTCATGACTCGGGTAGATCGGGAAAATGTATTTGACGTAGACGAAAAGATCTTGCGAGTAGCATTGGCAAGAGGTTGTAAACAACTAGGGGTTCACAAGATTGGTGTTCACGATCTCCGCCACACATTTGCTACCAATCTGTTACGGCGCGGTGTATCTCTCCCTATTGTTTCGCGACTTCTCAGGCATAGTAATATAGGAATTACCGATAAATACTACAGTCACTATATTATTGAGGATTTGGCCACCTCCATGAACACCCAAAACGAGCTGATCACTGTCGGGCTCACAGATGATGTCAAAGTCGAATATTACCGTAGACAGCTAGTAGGTGCAGGCGTAAGCGTCAACAATATTCACTTTGACATGGCAACCAAGCAGGGGAGTTTCAGTTGGGCATAACACGTATAAACCCAAAAATTTTTTTTGGAAATTTATAAACAGATCTAAACACGGCGGAGTTTCTATACTAAAGTGACCCCCTTTACTCGCGCGCCACAGGCGGGATGCTCGCTTTTTATAGAGCTATAGGACTGATAAATTACAAATTACTATTGAGGTGACGACAAGCCGATGTCGCACAATACGTCAAATCAGACGTCGACTCCAGATCAATATAGATATTTTTCATTTGTATACAGGCCAACAGACCTATAGCACAAACAATTTACTGCATATTCCCGATAATCGCTTATTTCGGCCCTTACTGTTATAGGTCTCAAAGTGTCACATTGCGGATATTGACCTATTAAGATCCGCTTAGACCTATTCCCAAACCCCTAATTAGTCAGTTCTCATAGCGATTACAGGAGGCAAAAATATATGAAAAATAACTTGACTGATAATCTAGATATTTTTATGACCACAATTAGTAGCTGGGGTAAATACTGGGTCGATGAAAATGGGCACAAAGTAGTAGGCATCGCCTACGATCGTTTAATGGTCAATCTGGGGTGGCGAAAGTGGCAAGTACAGCTAGCATTAGACACCATCGAATCACTGGGCGATATTAGTGTCAAAAAGTGTAGTTGTGGAGCACCAATTATCACTATATTGAGGGATATAGATAATGGCTAAACACATATTCAATGCCTCCCAAGTCCCAAATGTCACCTGGAAGACGATAGACGATCTCTATGGGCAGGGTGGGAGCGACTGTGTAGGTCTATATCTAAAGTATTGCTATCATGCCAATATTCAACAGACTAACCAGGTATACGCCAATCTTGCATTTATGATGCAGGGCCTTGGATGGGGGAGAGACAAGACCAAGAGCGTGCGAGATACTCTCATCACACTCGGTTACATCGCTCTTGTCAACAAGGGTAAAACTGGCCATTACGTCAAGATAAACCACTTGGTAACCTATCAAAAAATGAAACCTACGATGCAGCGATAACTGAAAACCAACCCCTACTGGAAAACAGCGATAAATACTTCAAAGATCATAATGTTTCTAAATACATAAAGCATGATGATGGGAATCCTGCGGATTCCCAGGTAACGATTTCTTCGAAATCTACAATCACAGGGGAGGGTACACCAACTGGGGAAGGGGAAAATACTACGCGCGATTTTTCACTCGATGATATGGGAATCGACCTGTCAATAGCCAGGCAAAACAAGCTAGCCAAACTTCAGGACGCCTTCACGGCAGAGATAACAGATCTAGAGGTTCAAGAAATGGCGAATGCTATGGCTGGGACAAAGATTAAGATGATGGACTGTCGCAAGCAAAGGGTCAGACTGCTCAATTATTACAAAGAAAAAGGGCTGATATTTAATAGTCGTGCTCATTTCGTCTCTGCTCTGGTTAGAGGTATCAAAAACTGGGGTCAAAAGATCGAAGTAGGTAAGCATAGAGGAATTTCGTTTCAAGATCCATTTAAGCAGGCTAGATACGATGCTGGGCATGAAAATCTAGTGAATCTCTACAAAAGACTAGACCAGGAGAATGCAAAGGCCATGGAACCATATATGAAGTATGTAAGTTAGTAAATTATCGGAGAAAATCAAATGACAAATTGGCACATCAAGATCACTAAAAATAATAAGAGGATACTAGATAGGGGAACGCACAACTACCGCCGTCTAGTACAGTATTTACAGGCGGGCAAAGGATTAGATTGCACATTTGAGCTATCTGCGGATTATGGTAAACACCTAGATTGTCTAGATGAGCTCACTACCTTCAAAAACGAGGGAGAATACAGCAGTTACAAAGTAGCATCATTGGCTGCGGTGGCGTTCCAGGAAGTTGCAAATCCCTAGGCGTTGACACCTATCGATTGTGATACAATTTATTGTGATACAAATACAAGAATTATGGAGATAGTTTTATGCCCAATTCTACTCAATATACCCTCGATGATTTTGCCGAAACACTGATTAAAGCCAAACAATATAAAACTCTCACCCAAGAAATTCATGACGCATTAAAAAAGGATATACTTTCTCGTGTTCACGATTTTCTATTAGCTAAAACTATTGCAAAACTCAATGACGAGCAGGCCAAATCCTTGAGCGATCTCCTGGACACTAACCCGAGTGATGAGATTATTCAAGATTTTATTGCTAAGTCAATCCCTGAAGCTCCTGATTTTGTGGGCAATATTCTCTTTGAGTTTAGACAAATTTATCTAGGATTAGCCTAATCTATGAGTCAAGAATCACATTTTTTTGATGATCCAGATGCTGTTGATGATGGTGCGATGCCACCAGTAGAAAACCCAGTCGTGCCAGTCAACTTAGATAATATCAAAGATGATGGAGTTGTGATAGATGATTATGGATCACCAGAAATCCCCCCCATTCCTTCTCCAGAAGCATACCCAGTTATGCCTGGCAGAGGTGTAATTTCCAAGATTAAATTTGCCGTTGTCAGTGCTCTTGGTGCAAATGCGAAAAAAGTTGAATCAATTAATGCTTTTGGCAAAACAGTTACCCATGAGCTAAAATCCAAAGATGTTTTTGAGATAGAACAACGCGACTTTGCCGAGCGACGACTTACAGAATCCAAAGATAAATGGGATCCAAAATCTATTGAAGGATTAAATGGCTGGCAGAGATTTGGCAAAAAGATTGAACGTGGTCTAGATCGTATTTGGCGTGGAATGGGTGCCGAGGATGCACATCGCGCCAAAGAAAAAGCACTAGGAGCGGAACTATCTGGTATTGCAGGGATTGACTCTGCTATCTCAGAAGAATTCCATTCAGTTATCGACGTAGAGGCACGTAAGAGGGTAAAAGAGGGACGTAAGACTACATGGCAAAAAATAAAAGGTGGATTCGGAGACTTCTGGGCAGAAGCTACTGCAACTCGCTCTCAGTTGCATGTCCAGGAATTAATAGTTACTCAAGAAATGCGCCAAAAATATGATGCTAACCCTGCCAATTCTGATCCAGTTGAGAACCCTCTCTATGCATTGGTCAACAGAGACGTAGTCGCCAGAGAAGCTCTAGCTGCACGTGTTAATGAGAGCGAGTTAGATATTCTTAAACAGACCAATATGGGAGATAAAAAAACCACAGAGGTTATAAAATTAGAAGGCCCAGAAGGTAAAAAAGTCGAAGCATTTCTCAAAAAAGAAATTATGGGCAAAGCCATCGACGATTTTGTCACGCGTGCTGAGGCTCGTGAAAATGTTACAGGTATTAGTGCCAAGCTTCGTCGCGAGCTAGACCTCAAACTTCAGGATTTTTTCATGACTGACGATTTCCAGGACTGGGTCAAGACACTCCCAGCCGAGCAACAGGCCATGTTTGAGAGCTCCTTCACCTACGCCTCTGATATGTTATTGCAAACCGAAGAAGTAATGCTTCCTGCTGTCATGGAAAATCTAGATCACTACAAGTCAGGACAAAAATTAGATTTCGAGATGGAACTTTGCTTAGGTACAGCCCAGCTTAGCGCCAATACTGAGGAAAACAAAGATGGTTGGTTTAGTAAGGAACGTGCCTCACTCAACAAAGAACTGATGGATAAAATGCGCAAAGGTAAAAATACCACCGCCAACTCACGTATCTATAACTCAGAAGTAATCCACAATAGTCTAAAAAACGATCTAATTATGGGTCACGTGATGAGTATTGCCAAAAATGAAGCACTTATGGCATGGGTAGGTGCAGGTACTGGCAAAGGCGTAGCTACCCTAGCTCGTGCGGGAATGTCTTGGCTACCAGTTCTAGGTAGTGCGGGAGTAGCGGGCACGCTTTCTGGAATAAAAGAATGGGCGCGTATGGACAAGCATCGTGCCACACATGGATTTGGTAAAGCCAATGGTTTGGAGTTTCCTATTTCCGATCGAGCGGTAAAGACGGCAGAGTTAGAAGCCTCTGACTATCACCGTATCCAACTGAGTGATCGCACTCAACAATTTTTGGAGGCATCGAACAAATTCATAGAAGGCACGGCCGATGTCAACACCGCTTTTATGGCTATGGCATATGACGCCGATAGTATGGCTCGCCTCAAACTAAATGGAGAGCGCAACAAAAACCTGTTAGTAGCGAGCGTGGATGGACCAGAAGGTCGCGGTATTTTTGCTAGAGAGTTGCGTATCCACGACAAAGCTAGAGCAACTAGCAAAGTAATGCTCAATAGATTTTTGGCAGACGATGCTAAGCGTAACGAAGTCGCGGATCTTATGGGGATCCCAGTTGGAGAGCCAAGAGATATAGATAGTCTCATGGCAAAGCTAGTAAATTCACAGTATAACAATTTGTTATCTGGGGTACAAATTGACGGAGCACTCAGTGCAGTCATTTCGAGTAAGGATAGTACGTTAGTTTTGGCAGAATCAGAGTCCATGCGCATGAGGGATAAACTCTATAACTCCAAACACTGGAAATCATCTATTAAATATGGTTTGACTAGTGGCGCCATCGCTGGCGTTGCCGCCTGGGGACTAGGCTCTTTTTATCATCATGAACAGACAATCAGTACAACTGGCCTAGAAAATCATACCGTAGTAATGGTGGATCACGCCCTCCCCACTCACGAAGATATTTTACCAACTGCTCAAATCTTAGATAGTCACGGTAATCTCCTCACAGAAACCCATTCTTGGTTACCCGCTGGTACACACCTAGATCTAGTTCAGCATCGAGTAGGTGGGCCAGATGATCTTGAATATTCTTACAACCTAGTCACTGACAATACCAAAGATCAAGTCCTATTGCACGGAATTACCTTTGGGTCTCATGGTGAGATTGTCAATCAAACTTCACTAGTAACTGAGATGGCTAAGAATCATATAAATATTACTCCTCACGAGCTAGCCCCAGTTAGCTGGGGAACAGATGGTACAGCAACGACCACTACAGAGATAAACCCTGCTAATTGGCACAATAGCATTATCTGGGGAGAACAACCAGGTATGTCACAAGGAGGAGTAGATGGGTGGGTGGCACATAATCTAGGAGCACATCACACACCAGACGGAGTAGAACGAGTTACAGAAATAAATGGTGTTCGCAACGTCTGGAAAGGTCTAGAGGATGATATTAAGAACCAAAACATGCACATTAATCCGATCGAAGGGTACAAGAGAGTAATCCACTATGTTCAGAGTGTAAATGGACCACAAGCGCTCTCTGCTCCTCAGTCCGACAACCTAGAGATTACCAACCTCCCAGATCTACTCGGAACCGCGGGTGGACACGTAAAGCTCGCAGGATTGATCGATGAATCAGTCCGCATGCACGCTGCTCTCCAGCCAGGACAATCACTAGATAGGCTCCATCAAGTAGTATGGGAGGCCTCCTACTGGGGAGATGAAGCTCATGTCCCACACGGTGCCGATCTCAAGCTAATTCTTGATTGGGCGGGTGAAACCACAACCAGCACAACGCCAGAAACATTGCACTCGATCATCCCTATTGAAAACTACATTACCATTGATCAAGACATTACTACAGTAGTGCCCGTTCATACGGCCGACGTCTTTACACAAACAGTCCCTGACTGGTGGACCTCTCTAGTTGCAGTCGGCTATTCCCACCCATTGGAAGCCCCAGTTGTTCAAAACGAAAGTTATTTAGCCTATCCTAATCCCTATCCAGAAACCGCATATCCAGGTGATCAAAAGCAAAATGAAAAAACATATCAAGAATTTCAAGAATACCTTCAGACATATCCACTGAATGAACAAAAAATGGTTGAATATCAGGAGTTCTATTCTAAGTATCCAGAATATAATAAGGACTCAGTTGAGACAAATAAATTATTGCCATATTACGAATCATTATATGATTCAATAGGATTAACGTCTGAGGAAAAAGTGAAGATTAGGGTTATGGATCCAGCGCAGAGAATAATCGAATTGTATAGAATAACTGATTATGAACTCGACGAGTCACGTCCATATGTGATGAATTTACTATATCTCCATGGTCTTATGGATAAATCGGTTAATCCAAGCGTGGGATTGAGTACTCATGGTAATTCTACTGTTGGGAAACAGTCGCTGACACTAACTAAAGAAAAGGTTGAAGAGTATAGGCAACAATTCTATAAATACCCAGAGTATGATTCTGAAGCTCCAGAAGTAATTAAGATACTCCCTTATTATGAGTCGCTCTACGATTCAATGAAGTTAGCACCTGAAATTAGAGAAAAAATAAGGGTTATGAACCCAACAGATCGAATTGCCGAATTATATAAACTAGCTAACTACGAACTTGATGAAACACGTCCGTACGAGGCAAACATCTTTTATCTTAACGAAATGTTGACTGAGCCGAAAACTGAAAAAACATTAATGTCCTCTGTTGAGCTCGATGCTCTAAATAAACAGCGTGTAGACGTCCAAAATAGTTTGATTGAAAATTTGAAAACGAAGTATCAATCAGATAGTAAGGATAAAAGTGTATTGAGAACCTTGTATAGACTCAATGGTGGAGAGCGTGGCTACTATGAGGAGTTGGAATTATTGAATAAAGATTTGCCTCCAATGAATGAAAAATGTGAGATGGTTTCAATAATCCCCGCTTTTAATGAAGAAGGGAAAATTGGAGCAACTCTTGAGGGCTGGCTCAACCAATATGATCAAAAAACTGGTGAAAGGATAGATCCTGATAAATTTGAAATAATAGTTCTGGTTAATCGTCCAAATAAAAGTAAAGCCTTTGATGGTACTAGAGCAGTTATAGAAAAAATCAAAGCCGATCCAAAATACACAGGGTATCATATACACGTAGTTGAGAAAACATTTAACTTTGCGACTGACGGTGAAGTAACTCAGAAAATGAATGGGGAAGAAGTCAAAGTGCCAAAGGGCGCAAGAATGGGGCTTATATATGGAACAGCTACTAATCTTGCTATTATGCGCAACATAGAGCGTAAATCGTCAACTAATGCTAAGGCTGATTTAATCATTAAACCAGGTGGTGCAGACGTATACGCTAGGAGCAAATATTATGTGAATCGTGCAATTAATAAATTTTCGAGCCCAATTATTGAGCAATGGAAATCTAGAGCAGATTATCCAGAAGAATTAAATAGACACGTCCCACTTTTCCACCTATCGACAACATTTAAAGAAATGATGAATATGCAGATAACGAGAGGCAAGACAAATCTAGGATTGGGGATGTTTAGAGCCTCTTTGTACGCTGAGGCAGATGGGTTCAATCCAGTCGATGAAATTGCAGAAGAAGTTAGATTAAACGAAAGAATGAGAGAAAAAGCAACTCGAAAATGGGAGGGAGTCGAGGGTGGAGGTGTGGTAAGAAATAGAGTCCTCAATGCCCTTGATGACCCGAGGCGCACTATAAACGCAGTATATAACGGAGTCCCTGTAATATACGAGTATGGAAGCTGGAATAACGCTAGCATTAGATCTCTAGATGTAGCAGAAATTATTAAACAACCAGTTCCTGAAAAAGCTCAATTCACGATAAAAAATGTAGTTAACCAGATCAATCCTACATTTAAATACTATCTGAAACAACTCTATAAATACTCAGCCGATGCTACAGTTAAAGGCAATGTAAAAGGATCAATTTCTAGCGCCTCTAAATTTGCGAGAAGATCTCTTGCGGCGCTTGGATTTGCAGAGTCAGATTATGTAATTAACATTCCGACAGATGAAACTATAATGGCCAAAAAAATGAATCCAGAACAAATAATGGATCAAATTGCAATAAACATAGTAAATCTAGAAAATGTTAAAAAACGCGGCTCTCAGTATAAAGCGAAGCAATTATAAATTTTTACAACTCTTGGTCTCTCAGAAGTGCAGGTTTCCAGGTATCTATAGTATAATTCCCTTGTCTTAAACTGGTATTACTGGCAGTTTTATGACTAAGTGGCCCCATCGTCCAGCCCGGTTAGGACATCAGGTTCTCATCCTGGTAACTTGGGTTCGAATCCCAATGGGGTCACAACTATATCAAAATAGATCAAATTAACACATAAATCCGTTATAATTGTTTACAATTAAGTTTACAAATAAGTTGACAATAGTTAATTACACTTTTCAAAATCCCGAGGTGTCTAGATCACTCCACACCCGGTGTGGAATTGTGGAATTCATGCATTGGGTCAACAAGTTTTTAAGGCCTGGTAAATAGCAGTGACCTAGTGCCAGTTCCTGACATGTAGCGCAAATAGACTACAAGAGGATTATTAGTCTAAGATTCCAATCTTAGTGAGGTAGTTAAAGCATTGTATAGTTCTGGAGGACATCATTATCTAATTGTACGAACCTTGGAACTACGTCCATTATTCTCCTCAAGTAGGCTATAATTGAGTTCCAATTAATGGAGAGCTGGTTCACAAGTATATCAAAATAGATCAAAATATTATATTGATAATATTTTGGATCTCATCTTTCTTTATGTGTAATCCCATCGGCAAATAAATAATCTTCTGGTTTTTGCTCCACGGCCCATCATCTAGCCCAAAATCGATAAATACTCCGTTGTCGCGCAAGTAGACAAGAAAATCTTCGGCTACTTTGAGGTTTATAACGATCGGGAATCCGCGC
>Ga0172379_10009869_pt1 | contig 11683 bp, 4 predicted proteins | sample GrowelOW334metaG_FD_119756 | JGI IMG/M metagenome (GOLD analysis project Ga0172379, IMG submission 119756) | Groundwater microbial communities from an aquifer near a municipal landfill in Southern Ontario, Canada - Groundwater well OW334 metaG | ecosystem: Environmental > Aquatic > Deep... | reverse complement strand
TTACCAAATCACTTGCCGCCAATTCGGTTAGCCCTAAGCCTCCAGTCTCTTGACTGCGACTGGCATAATTAAGTACTTGATCATTGTCACGAATTTCTTTTAGGCGTGACAAAACTAAAGAACGTAATCGACCTATTAAACCTGTACCAATTTTAAAAGGCAAATTACTAATAATAGTTTCTACTAATTGTTCATTTTTATTTTGTGGTGCGGTTGTATTTGGCGCTTCTGTTTCGGCTTTAGTACCTTCCAACAATGATTGATAATCTTCTTCACTCCACTTTTTCGTCTTTACTAGTGCAACCCCTCCCCTTGTAGGGGAGGTGTCACGCCCGAGCGTGACGGTGGAGTTCAATTTAATGTTATTTGTTATCTGCTTTTTGTTATCTGAGTCAATGCCATCTGTATTTCGCACTTTCGCACTATTCGCATTTCGTACATACTTCGCTTCATTTACAAACACGTCTTTCACCGGCGCCGTTGTCGCCAAAGCTTCGGTATTTAACACCATTGGCAAGTCAGTTGGAGCTTTCTCCGCCACAGGCGGATCAGCCTTTGGCTGATTTGAGTCCATGCTATTTGCTTTCAATGAGTTCATGTTTTGTTTGTACAACTTAAACTCCTCCATGGTCATTTTTACCATCGAGCCGTCAGCTTTCTTTACTAAAATTGTGGGCGAATTACTCATAATTATTTTTCCAAACTAAACACTATATTTAAAACTTCACGGAGCCAAGAGCGATAAATATCACGACCTTCTTGATTATTATAAAAAGTTTTCAAAAATTCTTCTTGTTCAAAACCAGAATTCGCACCTTTAATTCGTACTGAAAAAGCTTTAATAACTTCAATTAACTTTTTCCACTCGGTAAAATTGGCATCTAACGGTACTTCTTCTCTACTCTCCTGTAAAGCGTCAAAAAACATTTGTCTTCTCTCATTTAATTCTTCTACGGTACCCACACTCAAAAATCTTTCCAAAATACTCTTTACCGGCACTCCACAAACAATAGCCGTGTAAAAATAATTTTTTAATAGTGTTTCTTGCATTTCTTTTGTTGCAAACGAAAAATTTTTCCAAAAAAATAAAATAAATAATGAATAAATCAAAGCATCTTCCCATTCCATTTCATATTTTAAATTTTCCGGTTTTTCCCTAAAAAAATATTTCTCCAATAAAGTTTGGTACTCACCAAATTTGTCTTGATCATTAAAAATTTTATTTAAAGAATAAACAAATGTATTATCATCATACAAGACATATTCACCCTCAATAATTTCCTGCATTTCTAGCTTACTATACACCTCTACAGGAAGAGTGTTTCCTAAAGCTGAATAAATAAAAAATATTTGTTTAGCAAAAGAATCAACATTATTTTTGTCATCTGGGTGATCAATAAAATTTTGTAACAAATTAGAATTTAAATACTTAATAACATCTAACTCCAAATTTTCTAAATCAGTTTTATTATAATTTTTTACCTGTTCAAAAATTGCCTTACAATAAAATAACAATTTTTTACCATTTACACTAGTCTTCTTTAACCATTTATCATTATTTTCTACTAAAAATTTTAAACCAGCCAAAACATTATCAAATGATTGAGCGTGGTAAGAAAACCAATTTTGTAAATTTATTTCCTTCATATTTACTCTTCTACTAGCCACTCAAAAACACTTTTTTCTTCATTAAAAACAATAAAATCATCATCTGGATTAATCAAACCATGCTCTTTAAATTTATCTACAAAATTTACAAATTCTTCTACAAATTTTTGATCGGTTAAGTCAGTTAATTCCTTTATCCTAAAAAGTAAACTTTTAAATGGCACTAGAATTTCTTGATTATTTTTATAATAATTGTAAATAGATTCATATCCACTATCAGCCAAACCATATAAAAATATTAATCTTGTTAAATCAAATCTAAATTTATCTGTTTTATTTTGTTCTTTATCTTTAAACCAATCAATCAAGGTCCCTTCATTCAGTTGTGTATAAATTTCTAAAGTTTTTTCCAACCAAATTGTATATTTTTTATCTAATTCAGAAATTAAACCAAAATTATTATTAATAAAATCAATAACCGAACCGCCACCATCTTTAAAAACCTTATAACTTACAAATAATTCACCCAACAATTTATCATTACCACCAGAAAAAACAGCTACTTTTTCTTTGCTGTCATTTAAAAACAAAATATTTTCTCGCGTAATTCTTGCAAACCAAATTAAATCCTGTGTTTCTTTCAACGTTTCTGCTAATTTTTCTTTAACTGGTATACCTAGGATAATTGCCTGATAAAAATAATTTTGCAAAACAAATTTTCTTTCTTCAAGTGACAATCTCTCAAAACGCTGATAAATAACCTGCAACAAAACCGTTATTATCAACAAATGATATTCTTTTACCTCTGTTTCATTGTTCTCTATATAAAAACCCAAGAAATCAATAGCCGAAAAAGATAAGTCTCGCCATTCTTTTTCGCCAAAAGTTACTTCACGACAAGTTTTTACTAAATCAAAATAACTATAGTCTTCTAATTTACCTTCAAAAAATTCTATAAGTTTTTCTGGATTATAACTTGCCAAACCAGTGTTTACACCCAAAGCCTCGGCAATTAAAACAAATTGTGATGACATTTCAATAATGTCTGCAACTAAAGTTTCTAAATTCTTTGAATATTCTGGTTTATTTATAACATCCAAGTTTATTAACCAATTTTGCGCTACGTCTTTTTTTACACCAACTGCTAATAATTTCTTTACTAATTCATCATTACTTTTATTTTCTTTGGCAGAAGAATTTAGCGGAATTTTACTTAAATCCAATAAATTAGCAGAAAGTCTATTAAAAATTTCTTTACTGAAAAGTCCTACATATTCTTTTTCAATTTTCCAGTCATTTTCGGCATCACGCTTCTCCAAATTTTCCAAAATTAAATCAACAACTTTCCACAAATTAATTTCTGGCATTTCAAAATTGACTATTAATTTGCCAATTTCTTGCAACTTTAAATAATCAGTTTTTATTTCTGAATAATTTTTACTTTTGTAAATATACCAATTTTTGTTCATATAAAAATTTTAGGCACCCATAGCGGCTTTGACTTCTGGTGGTACACCACTCCCATCAGTTGGTTTAGTACCACTCTTTGTAGTACCAATACCAGCTCCGTGTTCTTTAACTTCTTTGGCAATTCTTTTTAATCTTCTAAGATCTCGCCCAGAAATAACCTCTGTTCCAGCGTTTTCAGCAACTTTCACCAAATCATCTAAATCATTCATGGCACCATAACCATCAAGATCAATATTTATCTGACCACTATTCATTTGTTGTGAAGTAATATGACTAAAATTACTTTTTAGACCTATCAAAAATGTACGAACATTACCCAAAACCTCTGGCAGAATCATACTTTTTAAAATATGATTACCTCTATTTTTGGTACCTTCTTGGCCAGTTTCGTAACCCTCACCCATACTCGCCCCACCAAACACCGCTTTACCAGATCTTTTTCTAAAGTCTTCACCAGCGGCATAACCATAAAGATTAGCATTCAATCTAGGATTAACCCCACTCCATTGATATTCATCTTTCAATTGACTAAATATACCTCTATACTGTCCTTCATCAACTTTACGGAACAAATGAGCGCCATTTAAATCAATGTCACCTGCAGAATGTTTTTGAGCTAAGAGAATCTCAGTTAATTTCTTTTTGGACAAATCAGAATTTGTTTCGGCCTGTGCTTCTCTACTACTCATGCGACGTAAAATTCCACCTTTTAGACTAGTGTCTGTCATAATATTATTCGCCGATTCATAATGTGCATTGCCATAAGCATCTTTGGTATAAGTTCTAGAAGCTGTCTGTGCGAAGTCTTGAGAATTTTTTATTCTTTCATAAAAATCTTTTTCACTCATACCAAAATCATCTTTTTTCTCTGTAGCTGCTTTAGTGACTGCTTTACCATAATCCATTTCTTTAAGACCAGATAATTGAGCATCTAATTGGCTTTCAACAACGTTATTTGCATAACTATCTAACATACTAGCAACACGATCACCATAACCATAATCTTCGACAATCTTCTGTATAGAAACACCTTCACTAGCAGCTAACCTTTTTATTTCTGTTAATTCTTCCGAACCTACAGCTTGATCTACAATACGTTCATAAGTTTCAGTATCACCAACTGCCTTTGTTTTAACCGCAGTAGCACTGGTATCCCAATTAGCGTCATGTTCATTAATTATTTTTTCTCTTCTTTCATTAAAATCGTCTGTTCTGATTTTATCAACAAGAGAATCAGCTTTTAAGAGTTTGGAATCACCACCAAAAACTGCCAAACCCTGCAATTGTGAAGACATGCTCCGACCGTAAGTTGTCGAAATTTTCTTTGTATTACCATCTTTTGTATCATCTGAAAATTTCCAACCTTGACTGTCAGCTAGTGATTTCATCGCTAACGCCTTCTTATATTCTTGTCCTTTCTTTTCTTCTACAGAAAAACCACCATCCTGACCTTTTTCAGTTCTATCTAATTTATCAATCTGCGAAAATATGTGATCAAAAACATCATCATTCCAAGCTTCCATGTCTACTGCACTAATGGCAGCATTAAGCGCAATTTGGTCTCTTAGCTCCAATCTTTTTGGTTTATCATGCTCATCTGTTTGGCTTTCTAACTCTGTCTGTTTAGCAGTTAAAACAGCAATTCTATCAGCAGCTAATTTTTGAGCTTGAGTACGACCAAGCATGGCGTATTCTTTTTTGATACGCTCTACTTCGTCGGACATAGCAGTAGAAGGAGTACGTCCACCTTGAGCCAAAGCCACAGTCGCATCATAAGAAGCATCTTCGGCTTGTTTGGTAACTATTCCGGTTTCTTGAGTGGTTTCTTTCAAAAGTCGAGCCTGTCTTAAAGAAGCCACAAAAGGATTTATTTCTGATTCTTTTTTTAATAATTCTTTAATTTTTTCTGGATCACCACCAGCTTCTTCGCTATCAATAATTTCCTCAACTCTAGCTCTGGCACTTTCCATAGCATGAGATAATTGTTTTTGTTTTATTTCTGCTACAAAATCATCGGCAGCTTTTTTACCAAATTCTAATGCTTCTATTTCATGCATTAAATCCTTACCATATGAAAAATTACCATCTGCACCTCTTTTACCATCAGCAAATGGCCCAAAAGTAAATTTACCTTCAATAAATCTTTTTTTTGCGTCTGCTTCTATACTATGCAATAACCCTTGATTTCTTTCTGCTCGAGTTTTATGTACAGCAATCATCTCTGCTACAGTAAGACCCTGATTGGGGCCACCTTTTGGTTTACCATCTTTATACTGAACCCGACCTGATTGTAAAATCAACTGTTGACCCATTGCGTGAAATTCTTCAGTCTTGGCGGCCGAACGAGCTTGTTCGCCTTTAAGCATACCTTGTTCAATTCTGTCTAAAGCATCAGTACTCTCACCCTTACCCATCAACATGCTAGTAGGAACTGCCGAAGTACGTTTATCCAAAAGTTCAGCCCGATTTTTGGCCATGTTTTCAGTTTTTTCTAATTTTTTACGGGAAGCAACATCTCTTTGTGCTTTTTTCAAAAACCAACCTTGAAGTGGAGCAAACTTTGGTGCCACTTTTTCCATTGCATTTCGAGTAACGATTTTACCATTTTGATCTCTTACAGCAATTTTTTCTCCATTTGCATCTGTTTTAAATTTACCTGTTCTTTCATCTTTTTCATAAACAGCTTCTTGTTTATAAACAACTTTTTTTTCACCTGTTTCCTCATCTATATATTCATGATCAATAACTGGTCGATACCCAGTATCTAACCGCCAGTTATGAAAACCTTGAATTTCGCGTTTAAAGCGGTTGGCAATACGCTCGGCACCAACGACATACCCCGCACCCTTTAACAATCCCATACCAACACCACCGGCGGCAGATTTACCGGCGTCAGCACCTTTGCCCAACGCCCATCTAGCAAGTCCTACACCCGAAGCTACGGTGGCTACTTTCTTTACAGTATCAAGCGCGCCCGAGAGCATACTGCCACCAACTACCGAAAGTTCTTGAACTTTTTGAATACCAACATAGAGTAAAACCATAGGAATTAAAAAGCTGGCCAAATTTTCCCAAGTCGTAACCGCATTAAGTGACAAGGCATTGGGTCCAGAATATTCGGCTTGACCTTCGGCTTTGTTGGTAGCTTGCGAAGCCACGACATCGGCTAATTCATTTTCACCCAATTTTAAATTTAAAGTACTTACTACATCACCAGTACCCAAAGTTGCAAAAGCCAACCACATAAAGAAAACCATTACCGGAGCGACCAAGACATAGTTACCGAATTGTTTCCACCATTCTTTGGCCCGAGATTCGGTTTCGGGCAAAACTTGTAAAATAAAAGCAATTGGCGATAGGATAATTAACACCCACAAAGCTACCACCCGGAACAACATAACTAGGGCATAAAAACCCATAATCAAAGCAACCATTAAAGAAAAAATAAAAGCCGCAAACGAACCAATCAAAACTTCTAAAGGAAAATTGGTTTGTGGCTGTGGCGAAGCACCACCCGTAACCATTTTATAAATCTCGGTCAATTTAAACATGTTGATTAAATTGCCACCAGCCGCACCCGCAATAGCATTGATAAAAGTAATGGTAAAAACATGAGCCACATCGATAAAAATTCCGCAAATCAAATTACTAAAGTTTATAAACACAGCCGCCAAAATAAGTTTGACCAAAGTTTTGTTCCATTGATATTGTTCTAATCCCAAAATTGTGCCAAAGGCAATCACCAAAAGAGCAACCACAAAAAACATATTCGCTACATCGCGAACCATTATCCAACCTATTTGTACGGTGGGCACATCTAAATAATTGTTGTATTGAGCAAGAGCAATAAAAAACTTTAGAAAGAAAATCGCACTGCCAATAAAAAATTTACCAAAGCCCAAAAACAAATCAGAGATTACATTCATGATACTGTTTTTAAAACCGGCTGGATCCCACTGGGCGTTGGCAGGTAAAATCAAAACTAGCGTAAGCAAAAGACTTGCGCTTAACACAAAAAGATATCGCCGATGATGTTTGTTGTTTAGCCAACGAAGCATGAACGTTTTGCTAAAATTCTTGTTTACATTATAACACATTTTTTTGTTTGTTTAAAGAAAAAACCTAGATATCCACATAAAGGAATTATAAACAGCTTATCCACCGTCTACTCTTGACAAAAGGGCTAAAATATGCTATAATTCATCGCCTTGTCTTGACAGACAGGGTTTTGATGCTCTATACTATAAATAGATAATGCTCTTTACATTTTAGTGGTGGAATTAAGAGGCCCATGGTTATACCTTTTTAGCGCCGTTCAGAATGTAGATTTACTAAGTCTATAATCTGAACAGTGCGCCAAGGAGGAACACCATGAAGAAGTTGCTCAACGCGGTTCGCTCCCTCGGGATCGCCTTCATGGCGGTTCCCCTCATCATCGCCTGTGGCGGTGGCGACAACTACGACGGCGACGGCACCAACACCGAGGACGTCAAGTCCACGGAAACCTCGATTCTCGAGGCCGACGTCACGGAGCAGAAGCTCCCCCTCGTGTGCATGGAGCACACCATCCAGAAGGGAGACTCCTGCGTCCCGATCGCCGACGACCCGCCGGACGCTACGAGCACCGAAGAGGAGCTCACCGACGAGGTCACGAGTGACCCCTGCGCTCCGGCCCAGATCGCCTCCGGCAACTGGCAGAAGAAGGACGACGACACCATCGTCACCTTCAGCCCGTTCGTCGAGAACCCTCATGACAACTCGCTGTGCTACACCAAGACCGAGAACTTCGGGGTCGGTCTTTCCGTCAAGAAAGGAGAATGGACCGTCTTCGTCGGTCCTTCCTTCGACAACCCCAAGATCTCGGGTACGGTGAACGACGATGAGTTCGTGTTCGAGGGCCCCCTGACCGGCGGCACCCCTCTCGTGCTGGTTCGCCCGTGAACTGTGGCTATCTTCCGCATCGCCTTCCGCGCTTCCTGCGTCTTCGGACAAAGGGGTGTGATGGCGGCCTCTCCACCACTCACACTTTGAATGAAAATAATTTTATTCAAAGCAAATAAAAAATTCACCTACAAGGTGAATTTTTTATTTGTCATTATTATTACACACTGTCATCCCGAGCGTAGCGAAGCGAAGTCGAGGGATCTCTTGAACAATGTTTAAGGGATTCCTCCACTCGTCGCGAGACTCGGTCGGAATGACAAATGTTATCTGCCTTCATGAGTTCATGTCACCCTTTCGGTATCACAATAATCTTTCCTTGGTATTTAGTCCAATGTTCATCATTGTAAATATCAAATACTCCTTGATCACATTGCAAATCTAATGCGGTAGGATCAGTATTATTGTAACACCCTTCAAATTCACTACCATCTATTATTCCATTATTATTACCACCATTAGCAGCCAAATCACCACACGTCCCATTACACCAACCCCAATTATCCAAAACTTGCACGCGTGGTTGGAAAATACAAACAAATTTTGGACTAACACCCATTTGTTGTAATTTTTGTTTTTCGCCGGGTTCAAGTGTTTCATAATCATGATGCCAAACAGCATCCTTATCCAAATCTGTACAAGTATAATTATGAACACGTTCAAAAATATTTGTTTCACAAGCGCGAACAGCCGAACCAAAATGAGGATTCTTATCATTATTACAGAAATATTCCTTACCAGGTTCCACAGGGCAATCTTCTACAGTATTACAAGTTAATTGAGTATTTACACCATTTAATTTACAAAAATTACGTGTTTCAGTTGCACCATCATCACTACAAAACGGCAAATGATTTTTATACATACCAATTTTTGGGTCTGGTTCACTTCTATCACCCCAATCCACCATTACCCGTTTTATTGGCATGCGGTTTTCATCGGCCAAAGCATAAAATTTTATCGAAGCCAAATAACTATTTATACCATAATTATATTCTGGCTTACCATCACCCGTGGTATCTTCGTCTCCCTCGTAACCATCTCTATTGTAATCAGTCAGGGTGCCATTTTTCGTACCCACGGTAATATTGTTTTCTTCGCCATAAGTACAAGGCACACTAGTTAAGCCTGGTTTACAATTATCTGGGTTTAAAGAATATATGCGGGGTGGGTAGAGTGTAACTTCAGTGCCAGCAGTATCACTAAAATATTTATTAGCAATTGATAAATCACCAGAATTATCTGTACCTCCAACAAACGACACAAAATCTGCCTCATTACCACTAGATGCACTACGATATTTAACCTCGAAACTCTTAGCAAAAAGACGGGTCAATGCCTTTGCCCCAACAAAGCCTTTGATCATGGTATATTCATTATTAAGATATTTTTCTTGTGCTTGTGCAGGAAATTTTTCTATGGCTGATTTAAAACTCTGCAATTCAGATAGGTGCCCTAACAAACTATTACAATATATTTTTGCTGACCAGTCACTACTTCTAGTGCTGGCAACTGCTAAATCAAAATTAGCCCCAGAGAAAAGCTTATCATAACAAGCAAAAGGAAAACCACCACTAATAACCGAATCATTATATAAGTATTTTCTTAAGATTGTTTTGTCATTCAAATCATTTTCATACAACGACGTTGCACCGTAAGGAACTGAGGTTCCACCGCCATCTCGTTTAAAATATTTGTCACCAACGGAATCAAAGACATAATTATCAGCACCATTCGCCCAAACTCGATTGGTCCAGGCTTTGTTTAGAGTATCATAATCATCATCTGATTGAACTTTGTGTACTAAATTAAAAGCCGTACAACGAGGTATAAGTTCAATCAAAGCGCCTAAATAACTTGCTTTCTGTATTTCACAATTAGAAACACCACGGGTAGTTATTGTACAATCAAAATAGCCTTCATCATCTTTTAGACTATCATCAATAGATAAATAACCTTCACTTGTTGGTTTGCTTAATTTACCGTTATTTATTTCCCATTCTATCAGATAACGCCCCTTAAGATCACCATCTGGCCAAATATCACCCTGATTTTTACCATCAATCTGCCAAACCATAGCCTTAAAAGCAGAACTTTTATCGGTATATTCCTTGGACAACAAATAAATTCCATAAACTTCGGTACCGTTTGGTTTTTGGCCGTAATATGTAAAATACGTAAATTTTTCGTTATCTTCTGCACCGATTATACCTTCATTGTGTTCACCAATAACCTCTTTTAAGGAATAAACTGCTTTTCTTTCTTCTACAGCGATACAAGTTTCTATTGCTTCATTACAATCTTCCTGGTTCCTGTCTTTTTTCTCGATATTTCTTAATCTTTCAAAATCAATATAAATATCATCAGTAAAAACCATATTATGATCTGCACTGGCCCCAATCCAAGCGCTATCATAATAAAAAGCAAAAGACGGTAAATAAACTCTTCTTACTTCATCTAAATAAATTGTTTTATTTAAATCGTAACTATAGCTAGAACTAGGGTGCTCTAACAAAGTATCTACATTCCACCCAGTGACAGTTAACTGTTTTAAGGTATCAACCCACCAAAAAGGATTTTTAATATACCAAACAATTACATCTGATTCGGTAGTTGATTTATCAACATTACTTAAATAAGGACTCACGCCATACCAACCAAATAATTGCATAAAAGTATAAACATTTTGAGGAGTAACATATCCTTTGTCAAAGTTTTCTTTAATTCCCAACCAACCAAATTTAGTAGCAGTACTCCGATTATAATCTACACCGGGCATTACAGTAGAAAAACCATCAAATAATTGCTTTTCGAATTTTTTTCCAATATTCATCGTTTCTGGAGAAGAACCGCAACTACTACTAAAACGATAATTCAAATTTATTATACCTTGCCCACTCATCGTGTAACTATTAGCTCCTACATCTTCACCAGATGTAATACTACCACTGCGTATAAAATTACATTTTGATCTTAAAATACTACTTAAATCCTGATATTGCATTGTGTCATAAGTAAACTGACCGTTGGCAGTAGACTCAGTACAATAAACTTGTCCCGGAGAAGCAATAGCATCCAAACCCGGAAGATATCCAGCCTTGTCAAAATAATTATAAGTATCAATACCCGAAGCTGATACTTCTACTGGCAACCAAGTAAGACAAGCATAATTTTGCTTTTTAAAATCAGTATCAGCGCGACCGATTGGTCGACTTAGATCATATTCCAAACAATAGCCAGTCTGTCCGCGTCTTTGGGTTCTTTCGGTAATCCGATTACAAGTACCAGGATTTTCTGTAGCCAAACCACATTGATCTTTGTCTCCAGTATCTGGATTACAAGGAACACCATCTTTGGCACCCCCGGCACAAACTCCAAGCGGTATTTTACTTTCTATATCATTATTTGCTGGCCAATAGTCGGCAACACTATTTTTATAAGTTACTTTTACATAATTACAAGAACATTTGTTGTCACCAATTTCTTGACAAACATTTACTTTGCCATAGTCTTCTACTCTACCCGGATAATTCCATCTAAACTTACCCACACTACCGATGGCTTCACTAATCAGCGGTTTTTTATCACTAGCACTGCCAACACTTTCGGTAGCTTGAAAAACTTCAAAAGGACTATCTTTTTCTGGATAAGCTTTACAAGAACC
>Ga0172379_10009868_pt1 | contig 11685 bp, 7 predicted proteins | sample GrowelOW334metaG_FD_119756 | JGI IMG/M metagenome (GOLD analysis project Ga0172379, IMG submission 119756) | Groundwater microbial communities from an aquifer near a municipal landfill in Southern Ontario, Canada - Groundwater well OW334 metaG | ecosystem: Environmental > Aquatic > Deep... | reverse complement strand
GGCGTCGACCATCGTCGACGACGGGAGGTTTGGGAAACCTTTTTAAAACGTCGCGGCGCTTCCTTTGCTCAGAAGACAACTTCTCATGCAGTCTTCCGAACAATTCCCGTTCATTCTTATCCTTAAAAAGAAAATTCTCTGAGCTAATGTCATTCATCCGAATAAACAGTTTCGAACATTGGGACTGCGTCAAGGCATCAAACCCGTCGTTCAACATTTTGAGCTCAAGGAAGAATGCTCTCGCGTCTTGAGCGCCAATCGCCCTGTCACACGCGGCGCTCGCTTGCGCCGCAAATTTAATTTGTTCGTTCTCTTGGTTCATATGGGTAAAGAATAAAGCAATTATCCGCGCGCGGCAAGCGCGTCCTCGTAGGCCTTCATGATCCCCGCGTGGTGATGCCTGACATGAAATGTGGTCTCGGCCGACAGCCGCGCGGCGCGCGCGAGATTCAGGCGGAAGTCCTCGTCGTACGCGAGCCTCATGACGGCCTCGACCCATCCGTGCAGATCGTTTGGCTCGACCAGAAGGCCCGTCACGTGATCTTCGACGATTTCAGGCATGCCGCCCACGTTCGAGCCGACCACCGGCTTGCCCAACGCCGTGGATTCAAGCGCGGCGAGCGGAAAATTCTCGTGCACGCGCGACGGCACGAGCACGCACATGGCGCCGCGCACCAAATCCCAAAGCGCTTCGCCGGAACGAAATCCGACGAACTCGATGTTGTTCGAACCGTGCGCGAGCGCGTGCAGCGTCGCCTCCTGCGGGCCGGTCCCGACGATCTTGAACGGAATGTCCGGAAGCCGCTTCGCGATGCCGATGACCGTCTCGACGCCCTTCTCTTCGGACAAACTTCCGTAATACAGCGCGTATCCGTCGTGGTCGAACCGCGCATGCAATGCCTCCGTATCCGCGCCAAAGCGAACCGTTCGGACCTTCTCCTCCGGGAAACCGCGATCCAGAAGCCTCCGACGCATATAATCGGACGGCGTGAGAAACAGGTCCACGCGATTGCGGTACGAGCCGCGATTGAAGTGATACGCGAACGAGGCGGCCTGCGCGAACGAGGCGGCGTACGAATTCTTATGAAAGCGCGAGAGCGTTCCCCTCACGATCCCGATCCGCGAATAATCCGGCCCGCCCTGCCTACCGGCAGGCAGGCCGTGCCAACCGGCAGGCAGGCATCCGTCCGCCCAAACGTTGTATTGGGGCGAAACGAGATGGTGGTCGTGCACGGTCATGACGATGGGAACGCGACAGCGCGCGAGCGCGTCGAGAATCGACGGCGAAAGCTGCGTATAAATGTTATGGACGTGCGCGACGTCCGGGTGAACCGCGTCGATGAGCCGCGACATCTTGCGGCGCGCCTCAAACGAGTAAAACATGCGTCCGAGAGTTCCGAGCCCGGAAAAATCAAGTCGCGGACGCTCGGTTTGGACGAACGACGGAAAGAATTCCTCGTAAGCCGTCTCCAGATTGTCCGGATGACGCATCGCGAACGGGAAGACCTCGTGTCCCTGCGACCGCAGCCAATCCGAAAGGTCGAGCATGTAGCGCTCGGCTCCCCTGCGAAGAAAGAAGTACTTATTTGCCTGAATGACTTTCATGCATTTTTTGTTCGCCTAACGCGACGACGAATCCGGCGTATAACCACAGGTAGAACGCGAGCGTGCGGATCTCGAACGCCGTCGAGAGGAACGCGTTCATTGCGATACCGAGCATCGCGGCCATGGTGCCGATCGCGATGGCTCTCGTGTACTTATCAGGGCTTGTCAGATACACGCGCAGGCATTCTCGCAGAATCACGAAATACATCCAGAGAAAAAAGATGATTCCGAGCGTTCCGGTTTCTCCCCAGAGCGAGAACCAATTGTTGTCGATGATACCCTCGGTGCCGAACACGCCGAACGGCAGCCCGAGCTGCTCATAGACGTGCGTATTGCCAAGCGCCGCGACCGCTCCCCCGCCGAACTGTCCGGGCCCGAACCCGAAAAGGGGCGAGGCCGGAATGACGGTCAGCGGCGTCTGCACCATCCAGAACACGCGGCCGAGGCCGTAATACTCCCCGCGCCAGCGCGCGTAGCTGAACGCCTCGTAAAACCGTTCCACGAGCGTCTGCCCCGGCGCCTCGGTAATGAACCGGACGTTGAGGCCGGTCACGCCGAGATAGGCGGTCACGATGATCACGAACGAAACGAACGCGGCCATCACGCGACGGTCGCGCTTGATAAGGATTCCGATAAACAGGAAGCCGAGCAGGAACGCGAACCATGACGCGCGGGAATAAGTCAAAACGAGCGCGGGAATGCCAAGCAGGAACAGCGGGATCAGGTCCGAACGCCCTTGAAGCGGCGCTGAAAAATTTTTCCCAAGGACCTTTGTGCCGTCGCGCAGCTCGTAGAAAAGACCGACGGCGATGAGTAGGAAGAAGTAAAGGAAATTTCCAAGCCGGTCATAGCGCCCCAGCGTGGCGAAGATACGCGAGCCCGGATCCCAAAACTGCGTCACGCCGGACGTGAGCGTGATCTCGCCGAACGTACGCGCCTCCGACGGGAGCAGCAGCGCGTCGAGCGGTCCTCCCACGAACGACTGCGTAAGGCCGATGAGCGCCTCAATGCCGACCACCGCGAGCATGATGCCGGTCAATCGCTTCACGTACGCGCGATCCGGCTTAAGATACACCACGATAAAAAAGACCAGAATGAAGCGCAGGATTTGCCGCGCTCCAAGGATTGCGATCGACGGCTCCACCGCGTTGATGAGCGACGAGGCCAGCAGGATGACGAGAAACAGAATGAACGGCAGATCGATGGGCGTGGCGCGCATGCGGGACGTTCCCTTGAGAATGCGCAATGCCACCACCACGGCGAGCAGATAGATGATTCCCTCGAAAAAATATCGCGCGTACACGTAAATCTCGTTCGGCGTGAACTTCAGGATGACCGACTCGAACGGAAGGTACACGGCAAGCGCGCCGAGCATCACGAGCGGCCGGTACGCCGTAATCGCAAAAACCGCGACGGCCAAAAGAATGACCGGGATAGCGATGGGCGGAAGAAAAAACAGCGAGCCGACGAGCGCGGCCAAAAGAGCAATGGGCATCCATAGTCGCATACGGTGACAGTATAACAAAAAAAGAGACCCTGCCGAAGCAGAGTCTCGTCACCGAAGCCAGAGATTGGCTACTGGGTGATGAGGACGGCGTAGGTGCCGTCGCCGACGTCGTGGTTGGTCACCGCGAGCACGACTCCGTCTTGCCACGCGTACACAGTGGCAGAAGCGCCGTCGCCAAGCGACTCTCCGGTGGCGAAGAAAGCATCGAGGTAGATGTAGTCGCCAGCGCCCAGACAGGTGTTGAGACTGAACATGTACTCGTAGTCGTCGCCGCCCAGGGAGGCCTGGCTCATCGAAACGCCGGTCACGCCGTAGAACCAGTCGCCGCTGAGCAGCGAATCGGTGCTGACCATGCCGATGACGCTCGTGGCCACGCCCTCGCCGTCAAAGAGCTCGATGTCGACGCCGCAGGTGACGTCTTCGTCGGTTTCGCCGTCGCAGTCGTTGTCCAGATCGTCGTTGATCTCGTTGGCGCCCGGGTACACGGTGACGTTGGCGTCGTTGCAGTCGCCGCCGATCTCGATGTAGTCGTCGGGCGCGATGCACGACGTGTAGCTCACGGCGCTGTCGCCGTAGCCGTCGTTGTCGCCGTCTCGGGTCCAGGTGACCTTGTCGCTGGCGTCGTCGTAGGAATCGCCGTCGCAGTCGTTGTCGGTGCCGTCGTTGGAGCAGAGCTCCTGGGCGCCGGGGTAGACCGTGTTGTCGATCACGTCGCAGTCGCCGCCGATCGCCACTTGGCCTTCGAGCGCGGCGCAGGAGAGAGTCGACATGGTGTCGTCGCCGTAGCCGTCAGTGTCGGCGTCGTAGTACCAGACTGTGACGCCGGTGGCGCCTTCGGGATCGGTGTCGTCGACGTAGGTGTCGCAGTCGTTGTCGACCATGTCACAGAATTCGATGGCGCCGGGGAAGACCGAGGCGTTGTCGTCGTTGCAGTCGGTGTTGTCGGCGACGTAGCCTTCGGGCGTGCCACACTCGAGAATCATGCTCGCGGCATCGCCATAGGCGTCCAGGTCGTAGTCGAGATACCAGACCGACGGTGTGCCACCATCGGTGGCGTCGCCGTCACAGTCCTCGTCCACGCCGTCGACGTCGCAGATCTCGATGGCGGCGGGGTTCACGTCGGCGCGGGCGTCGTCGCAGTCGGGAACTTGGAGGGTCCATCCGTCCAGCACGGTCTCGCCTGCGAGATACACCGCGGGAACGAAATTCACGTAGAGGCTCGCGTCACCTCCAGTAACCTCGGCGATCTCGGCGGCCTGGCTGGTGTCGCACATGACGAACAGCTCGGTGTTACCTTCGCCGTCGTCGATGCCGTAGCCGTCCGCGTCGCCGTCGTACATGTACTCGTCCTGGATCGCGTCGGTGTCGTCGCAGTCGAAGGCGCCGTCGCAGTCGTTGTCGATACCGTCGATAAGCTCGGCGGCGCCGGGGTTGACGTACGGGTTGGCGTCGTCGCAGTCCATGACCGAGTTGAACCCGTCGCCGTCGGCGTCGGGGTAGGAAACGGCTTCACCGGTGAAGCCGTCGGCATCGGGCATGGTGCCCACGGACGGGGTGCAGGCGATCGAAACGAGGAGAACAAGGGAAATTGGGAAAAAACGCATTGTTGCGGAACACTCCACTACTGGGTTGCTCCCACGAAAGACGACCGGACATTCCGGAAGTCCACCGAAGGAGCGAGAGTTATACGCCGGGATGCGAAAACTGTCAAGGGGTGGGCAACGAGTTGGAGAAGATAAGAAAAAACCGCGGCTCCAGAGGAACCACGGAAGCGCGACGGGAGGCAGGACCAGTTAGTCCTCGTACCCGTCGCAGTCGGCGTCGTTTGTGTCGTAGGGCGAGTCGTACGCGTCCGGATGGACGGTTGCATTGGCGTCGTTGCAGTCGCCGTCGCCTGGCACGTAGCCGTCCGGACACTCGGCGTCATGGGACACCTGACAATCCTCCGGATTGCCATAGGTGTCGCCGTCCTCGTCGACACAGCACACCAGCTCGCCGGACTCGTCGGAGCCGTCGCAGTTCTGGTCGATGCCGTCGCCGTAGGTCTCGGCCGCGCCGGGGTTCACGGTGTCGTTGGCGTCGTCGCAGTCCTGGGCGTTGGCCGCGTAGCCCTCGGGCTGCGTGCAAGAAAGCACGAATTCCGAAAGCTCGGCATCGCCGTAGCCGTCGCGGTCCGCGTCCACGATCCAGAGCGTGGCGTCCACGGCCTCTTCGTCGACTTCTCCGTCGCAGTCATTGTCGATGCCGTCGCAGGTCTCGGCCGCGCCGGGATGCGTTTCGGCTACGACGTCGTTGCAGTCGGTGTTGTCCGCGACGAGCCAATCTTCGTAACCCTCGCAGACCGTATTTACGGGATGGTTGGGATTCCCGAACCCGTCCCGGTCCATGTCGGAATACCAGGTTTCACTGCCGTTCTCGTCGACTTCCCCGTCGCAGTCGTTGTCCGCGCCGTCGCAGCGTTCGGACGCGCCCGGGAAACTCGTGACATCGGCGTCGTTGCAGTCGGTGTCGTCGACGACGTAGCCGTCGGGCCTGGCACACACCTCGGTGGTGACAGCGGGGTTTCCGTAGCCGTCGCCATCGCCGTCGCGGTACCAGGTGACCGACTCGCAGTCGGTGTCGACCGGCGGGGCGGTGTCGACGGGTTCGGCGGTGTCGACCAGCGGGGCGGTGTCGCCGCAGGCGTTCGCGATGGAATTCGGGTCGCAATCGGCATCATTGCTGATGCCGTCGCCGTCCTTGTCCGGAACGAAGCAGCCGAAAAGTCCGAAAAGTACGAAGAAAATGATGGCCCGCATGGGGTCCTCCAATGGTGATGTTTTTGGCCGCGTCAGGTCCGCGACCGCGTCGGCAAGACGAAGGTTCGTGACCTGATTTCCTCCCTATCAGGCCGCGAAATTTGCGAAAAACGGTATAAATTGAGTGATATTGGTACCATTGTTTGGGAAAAATGTCAAGGGAGGCAAGGTAAAAATGATCGAAAAAAAGCAGTAAAAAACCGCCGAACGGGAGGTGTCCCGAAGGCGGTAGGAATGGCGGCGTCTAGTAGTGCAGCGTGACGCCGCAGAACGGAACTCCCCTGACGTAACTCAAATCGATGGGAACGCCTCCCTCGATGTCCGTCAGGTCCAGCTCCTCCGCGCGGATGCCGGAGGTGTCATTGTTCGGGCCGCTGGCACCGGTGGTATCAACCATGAGGCGGTACTCCGTGTACCCAATAGAATCGCCTCCGCCCGCCGAAATCACTTCGGTCAGGCCGGTCACGCTCGCGAAGGCCACAGGCGGGGGCCGAGGGGAAACGACATCGTCGCAGTTGGTTCCGTCCGCGGCGTAAAACGACCACTCCGCCTCTTCAATCGGCGCGGGCATGGAGGCGGCGCGATACAGGAGAAACTTCTCCGGATCGTCGAGGGTTCCGCACCTGTTCCAGTTGGATCGGCCCTTGTCCGTGAAGGACAGGCGGAGGAACATCCCGCCGAAGCCGACGTCGCCTCCCGAATTCGCGTCGATGTCGAAGAACAGCATTTCGTTGGCTCCGGGAAATCCCGCATCCGCGGTCCCGCAGACGTCGCCGTTCACCGACGGCTTGGCGTAATACCACGCCATTTCAACGCCCGCGACGAAATCCGTCGTAATGCTTTCATCGTAGGCGCGTCCGGTTTCGAGCCCAATCGCGCTCACGCCGGCGGAATCGTCCCAGTCAATGCGGAACGCGTCCCCTGGATCTGCATCGCCGGAAAGGGCCGAGTTGACCCTCACCGACATGGCCACGGGCACTCCTTCTGGAAGGAAGACCGACTGTCCCTCGAACAGCGCTTCCCCATCCGAGAAATACCAGGTGGACGTCCTCATGGCGCCATCGGAATCGCGGTACGAGATGACGACGTTCATGATCGGAGCGTCATCGCCCGCGTTCACGAGCGGAAACTCGGTCAGAACCATGCTCTCCCCGACCGCCTCAATCCTGAACGACTCCACGCGAACGTCCGTCGCGTCTGGAAGAACAATGTCTCCGCCCGGCCCGCTCGGAACCCGCGAAACGAGAATCTGAGGCTCCGCACCCGGAACCATCTTCTCGCCCGCCGACACGTCGGGGATAAAACCGACGTTCTCAACAGTGGGCGCGACGCATCCGGCCAGGATGACGAAAAGAGAAAGGAACAACGGATACTTCAACATTTCTTCACTTCCTTTTTGCCCCGTCATGGGACAAGGCATGATCGTTGAAAATTGAAAGAAAGTCAAGGGGAAATGGGACTAAAAAGAAAAACGCCCGGGGAACGACACGCGCAGAGCATGCGCATATCGTTCCTCGGGGTTTGGGCGGCTTAGAAGATGAGGCCGAGCTCGTGGTCCCACTCTACGTCGATCAGCCAGCTCCATGAGGAGCCGGTCGACACGCAGAGGCCGTCGGGGTCGCCGCTGGAGTAGCAGAGATTGAGATTCTGCCACCAATAGCTGTCCGACGACTGGGTCAAGGTGAACCAGGTCGAGCAGTCCGAACCGATTCCCTCGAAACTCACGACGTAGTATCCAGCGCTGTTCACGCTGAAGGTGTCGTCGTTGAGACCGCATGAGCTACCAGTCTCGTACCCCTGGGCATCCAGGTAGTACTTCGAGGACACGGTCCACCTGGTGCCGACCATGAGCAAAGTCTCATAGTCCTCGTCGCCATCGACATCCGCGAAGCACGCGTCGGCAGTCCCGCACGTGGCCTCATCCTGCGCCTGCGCGAAGGTGAGATCCTCGTCGTCGCAGTCCTGATCGATACCGTCGCCCACGATCTCGTCCGCGCCCGGGTAGATGTCCGGATCGGAGTCGTCGCAGTCGTCGGATTCGCCATAGCCGTCGCCGTCTTCGTCGGATTCGGGGGTGATGCCCACGACGCCGTCGCAGTTCTCGTCGACGGTGTTGTCGTCGATCTCGGTAGCGCCGGGGTGGACCGCGGAGCTGCTGTCGTTGCAGTCGGTGGCGTCGCTCACGTACCCGCTGGGGGCCGCACAGGCGCTCGTGCTGGACGAGGCATTGCCGTAGCCGTCGCCGTCACTGTCGCGGTAGTAGCCGGTGGTGACGCCCTCGTCCGAGGTGCCGTCACAATCGTCATCGACGCTGTTGCAGCTCTCGGACGCTCCGGGGTGAACCGAGGCGCTCGAGTCATTGCAGTCGCCGGCCGAGAAAGACCAACCGCGGTCCGTCGTACTCGTGTCACACGCGGTGGCGGTGACAGCGCTGTCGCCGTACCCGTCGGCGTCGGTATCCTCGTAGATGGTGACCATGGGCACACCATCGTTCACGATTCCGTCGCAATCGTTGTCGAACGAGTCACAGATCTCGGCCGCGCCGGGGTAAACCGCGTCGTTGCTGTCGTCGCAGTCGTCGCCGCCGGTGGCGGTGCTGCAGTGGCTATCGCCATCCGTGTCTGTGCAGGTCGGCTCGACATCGCTGTCGGCGTCCGAGTCGGCGTCTGCATCGGAGTCGCTGTCGGCGTCGCTGTCGGAATCCGTATCGCTGTCGGCGTCGGAGTCGGTATCCGTGTCCGTGTCGCTGTCCGAGTCGGAGTCGGTATCGGTGTCCGCATCCGCGTCGGCGTCGGCGTCGCTGTCGTCGGCGGGCTGCTGGGCCGTTCCGTCGCAGTCCTCGTCGACGTCATTGCCCACGATCTCGATGGCGCCGGGATTGACCGCGGCGGCATAGTCGTTGCAGTCCGTACCGCCGGTGGCCTCGGAGCAGTAGTCGTCGCCGTCAGCGTCGTCGCATTCGATCTCGACGTCGCTGTCGTCGGGGACGTCGCTATCGTCGGGGACGTCGGCAGGCTGCTGGGCCGTTCCGTCGCAGTCCTCGTCGACGTCGTTGCCCACGATCTCGATGGCGCCGGGATTGACCGCGGCGGCATAGTCGTTGCAGTCGTCGCCGCCGGTGGCTTCGCTGCAGTAGTCGTCTCCATCGGCGTCGTCGCATTCGATCTCGACGTCGCTGTCGTCGGTGACGTCGGGGACGTCGGTGTCGTCGGTCTCGATCTCGGCCGAGGTGTCGCCCGTGTCAATCGGCTTTTCGCCGTAATTGGAGGGGGCGCAACCGGCGAGAAGGGACGCGATGATCACGAAAGAAATGTTCTGAAACATGGAAACTCCAGGGGAAAGGACACCATTGATTGCCCGCAGGGGCTCTAGTCGCACGCACCCGACATGGGCACATGCTCCGTTCCGGCCCCAAGCGGGAAGCCGGGAGGCTGCACAATTGCAGCCGGATACTGGCGTTTAACCTAGTCAATACCGGGTGTTTTCCCCTAACACCCGGTATTGCTCGGTATTGCTAATCGCCACTATTCGGCTCAATTGCGAAGGTCCTAGAATACCATAAAAATGGGGTTTTGTCAAGGTATTTGGGTAAAAAGAAAAACGCTCCCGGCAGGCCGAGGAGCGCTAGAAAGCAGTCCTTCGTTCCCTGTCAGGAGCGAGTGTCCGGCTGAATGCCGGTGAGTCGGTTGTGTACCGTTTCCTCTCTGCTTGCTAGCGCCCTCGCTGTCGAGAACGTCACGGACCGAGGCCTAGGGGCAGGACCCGTAGACCTCGCGGATCGCCTCCTCGCCCGAGACGCCGCCGGAGCAGCCTGTCTCGTAGGGGAACACTTCCACGAGGTCCGAGACGTCCACGCCGTCGAGTTCCACGACCACGAGGCTGGTTTCCGGGAGACAGCCTCCAAGGCCGTCCTGCCAGAAGGTCCAGTTGTCATCGGTCCCGTCTCCGTTCAGGTCTTCCGCGCTGTTGAAGCGCATGGATCTATCGCAGCTCACCGTGGCGCTTACGCTCACGGAGGTGACGACGGAGCCGTCTGTCGCAATTCGGCTGGTCCAGGCGGCGCACAGCGTGGGGTCGTCGCCCGCACAGGTCCCGTAGTTGCCTACGGCCTGGCGAGCATAGTCGAAAACCATCGTCACGATCATGGTGCTGCTCGCGGGGATCTCGACGGGACACGCCGGGTCGACGCCGTCGCAGTTCTGATCGACGTCGTCGCCGCAGATCTCCGGGGCACCGGGGTAGACTACGGGGTTGGTGTCGTCGCAGTCGCCGCCGCTGACGGTCCATCCGTCGCCGTCGCTGTCCGTGACGGGACAGGCCGGGTCGGTGCCGTCGCAGTTCTGGTCCACGCCGTCGCCGCAGGTCTCGATGGCGCCCGGGTTGATGGCCGGGTTGGAGTCGTTGCAGTCGCCACCTTCGCCGACGCCGTAACCGTCGCCGTCGGCATCGACGTAGCCGGTGCCGGTGTCGTCGGTGGCAGTGTCGGTGTCCGCGTCGGAGTCCGAGTCTGCATCGGTGTCGGCATCAGCGTCGGTGTCCGCGTCGGCCTCGGTGCCGGTGTCTTCGCAGGCGGTGTCGCCGCTGTCGCAGTTGCACCCTTCTTCGTTATAGAAAGGGTTACAGGAAGCGAGCACGATGATCGCGTTGAGGAGGAAGAAACGTACTACGTTCATGAGAAACTCCACTCGTGGTTTGCCCCGCAGGGGCGTAGGACGCAGACACCCGAAACTGGGCGCATGCGTTGTCCCGGCCCCTTGCGGAAAGCCGGTTCTCCAACCGTCAGGCAGGAGGAAACCATTAGAAATTTCTGATGTCTAATTTCTAACGATTTTCTCCTGCCTGATTGGAAGTAGAGATTGTAAGGAACGCATTAATCTACCATATTTTGGTGATTTTGTCAAGGTAAGAAGGGAAAATTCCCCAAAACAAAAAGGCCGATAGGAGAGTCCTATCGAGCCTGCGTCCCGCCCATTTGCGCTTTCACACGTTTGGGCGGGACAGAATCCACGGTTTCGGGCTGCGGCTCTAGCGGGTGGGACCGCGGACAAACTCGAGTCCGGCGCTTCCCACGAACCCAGCGCCCGTGTCCCAGTCGTCGTTCGTACCGAACGATTCTGCGACCACGTCCGCGCGGAGCGCGAGACCGACGCGCCAGTTGGCGGTCGGGGGCGTGAGGAACAACTCACCCTTCAGCCCACCTCCCATTCCCCACGAGGAAACGACCGGAGTCATCGGGTTCCCAATGGCGGAACCGGTGATGACGAGCTCAGGGCCGAGTGCTCCATTGGCACCGATCCACTCGTGACCGACGGCGAAGTAGCCGAGGGTCATGGGGAGCTTTCCGTTTCCGGAGGCGCGGGAACCCTGGCCGAACGCCACTTCGCCGTAGAGCTGGTGGCCACTCCATCCCAGACCGCCGACGACGCCGACCGTGAAGCCGGTGCCGGTGGAGCCGCGGATCATGGGGCCGCCGTCATACTCGAACTGGGGCCGGCCGCTCAGGACCGTGACACCCGGGACGATCCCGAAGATCGGTGTTCCCGCATCCTTGAGGTCCTTTACCTCTCCGTCGATGCCGCCTTTGTCGTCGGCGGTGCCGTCAGCGCCGAAAGCCCAGGTGCGGAGACCGACCATCTGACCGCGAAGCTCCGTCAGCTCCGCCTTCATGCCTTTCACGTCGACGCGGCCGTCACCGTCGGTATCGACGCCGTACAACTCCTCCTGAAGCCCGTCCAGCGAGTCGATGAGACCCGGGAGCTCCGTGCGGCCGTCGCC
>Ga0172379_10009867_pt1 | contig 11687 bp, 10 predicted proteins | sample GrowelOW334metaG_FD_119756 | JGI IMG/M metagenome (GOLD analysis project Ga0172379, IMG submission 119756) | Groundwater microbial communities from an aquifer near a municipal landfill in Southern Ontario, Canada - Groundwater well OW334 metaG | ecosystem: Environmental > Aquatic > Deep... | reverse complement strand
TCCAATAGCCCATATATTTTTTCCCGTTCCATCAATGAAAACTGATGATATTGCTTCATGTGTACCTCCTTTCAGGTGTTCAATTTTACCTGAAAGTGGTGCACTTCGTTTTAGAACTTACGTTGTATATAGTATTTTGTATTTAGTATAAAGAGACTATTAATTATCGAGATTGCTTCTCCGCCCTGGGCGGATCGCAATGACAAGACTACTCTGTTGAGCCTTGTCTTAATTGGTAATTTAAAATTTGTCATTGGTAATTGATTGGTAATCGGTAATTAATTTGAAATTTATAATTGGCTATTTTCTGTCGTGCGAGGGATTTTTAGTACGCCAGAATCCTGATGCGGGCGTTTTCGATGGAAGCCGGAGATTCCAAACCGCTTCGGAGTCGGATCCGGTACAGCTTCATGCCAGCCGGAAGGGTAATTTTTCCCGAGGTAAGTGACTGGGACGCGGGACCACTCATCGTAAGCGTACTGTTCCAGACCAGATTATTATCCGTTACATTATAGAGTTGGGCCTCGATGATCCCGTTTTGGGTCGGATTATTGAGTTGTGCCATGAAATATGCCTCTTGGATCGTACCGTAAAGCCGTGCGTCGATTGTCGTATCGGAGCTCATCAGGTCTGTCCATGAATTTTTCTGTGTAGAGCCTCCTCCCATCGGAACGTAGGATTCGCGAAGGACAGCCGGAGGATTGTTTTGTACCGTTTGAGTAGGATTAATTGGGGATCCTATGGCCGGGTTTGTGAGTGCCAAGCTCCGAGTAGCTTCCCGAATCGTGTCGAGACAGGTGACGGGACAGGTGTAGGAATTTGCGGAACCGGCCAAACTTTCGCTTAACGATTGTACCCGCGGAACCGATGTTGAGCTCTTGGACAATGATGAGGAGACGGTTGGAGTCAAACTTAAATTTTGTTGTGTAGCGACGTCGGATAATTTTACGGTATCGGGACGGAAGAGTTTGAAATCCAGAACGCAGAGATTGACGATCACAAGGATCAGCATGAAAAGCATCATAGAGGTCAGTCCGTTGTTGCGTTCCATAGGTTATGAAAAAGTCAAAAGTTAATTAACACAACTCAATCTTCAAAAATCTGCCGCTCGGAATAACTCATTCCTCGTTTCAGGCCTTACCCCGTACATAGTTACACTTAGTCATTGAAGGCATACGGCATTATATTATTCTGCTCCCAACCTTTTTATTGTTTTGGCTTGTGAAACTTGTCATGATTTATTCTCTCGCGGCAATATTTAAAAAAATTATTGATTCACGATTTTTACAATAGATAAGAGAATTACCAAAATGAGGATGGCGCCGGTGATAAACATGATGGGCGCTTCCCGATAACTGCGGGGAAGGTGGGGAAGATGGATTGGTTTGGCGGTTAGACGTGAAGTCATAAAGAAAATTTTTAATTATCAATTTTAAATTCGAATATCGAAATACGAAATAATTTTCTAAAATCTATTTTTAATCCTTTTTACTCTTAGGGTTCCACCTTATGCTAATGCTTCGGCGGACAAGCCTGCCACTTAAGTCTCGTTTACCCTGAGCGAAGTCAAAGGGCGTCACCCAGTCGCGTGTCTGTTTCACGAGTTCGGAGTCTCTTTTTACTTTACCGTGACGTCGGTGCAGCTTTTGCCGACCAATGTTCCTCCCCAGTCCGTGACGGTAAAACCGACGCGTTTATGAGTCGGAATTGTTGCAGGTGGTTTGACAGAGACGGGTGCATCCAAACCTTCGAACACAACTCGTGTCCGGATCAGGGTTTCCGGTTTGACAGAAAAGGTTAGAGCTTCTTTGGTATTAATGACATCCTCAGGAAGGAGAGTTATAAAGTAATACGGTTTCTCGTTCAGCTTCGGCAGCCAGTAAGCGAGGAAGTCCGAGATTTCCTTGTCATTGAATCCGATCGTGTTTAAAACCGTGGAAATGCGGTTTTGTACTTCGGATTTCCCGACGACCCATCCTTCCTGGGGAATCGGTACGTTGAGGAGATCCGCTTCATAATAAAGGTAGGGGAATTGGTCCAATTGCTCCGCGCCCCATTTTTCCAAAGTGCCATCGGGTAAAGCTTTGACATTCCATCCGGTTGATTCATTATACGCAGGATCGCTCACGGTGATTTTGCCATCCACTTTCAGCCGGACATTTAATTCTGTCGGTTTTTCAGGATACAGATAGACAGCCGGTTTGCACCACGGAGTCGCCCACGTCCACTCGTTTTGGGTAATAAAAGGAAGCGCCCGGAGTTGGAGAGTGGAGTTACGCGAATCGACAGCATTATAGTTTTTACTGGTGATCGTATACACATGGAGTTTGCTGGGATCATCCAGTCCCGAAAAGTAAAAAGTCTGGGGGGTCGCCGGTTGGGTATATACCGTAAACGTATGAGACGCTCCCTGGTCGTCTTTTATCGTGATGGATCCAAGCGGAGCATTACAATCAGCCGGTTTGTCCGGAGCAGATGTCAGCATAGTCGCTGGGGTAGTTGTCGGTATAGTGGAGAGAGAAGGAATTGGCGTGAGGGATATGGACGGCACATAAGCCGCCATATCGCTGGCCGTGCAGATGTTGGTAGGCGGTCCGGCAATCGAATTTACCTTCAACAGGTGGACGGATTCGGAAGTGGATGCATCGAAAAAAGAACCTTTACGGAGAGGATCATAAATAAAATAATTGTAATTGGATTTTTCAAAATCACTTGACGGCTCTATTTTCCCTTCTATATAGAGGGACGGATCATCGGACTGTTTCAAAAAGGGAGACGCGATAAATTGAGGCGGAATCTCCAAATTATCCAACGCTGCGGGGTGATAGGTGGTTTCTTCCTGGCAGTTTTCAACAATCTGTTTGAGGAAATATGCCGGTTCTTTGCCGTCGGTTGCATCCATCATCTGCATCGATTCATACGTATCCTTTGCCAGATATACTTCGAAGTAATGGGAACATGCTTCCAGATTCAAGCTTCCGGCGTCCCATAAGACCGGACATCCTTTATTGCTGGTGGAATCGAATGCGTCGCGTTTTCGGAGAACATAGATAAAATCCTTCAAGTTGATATATGTACGATTACCCGGTCCGCAGTTATTATTTTTTTCATAATGGCACGATACGTTATAACTGAACGGATTCCAGAAAATTTCAACGGGCTGGCCATTCTCTTCCGCGTCTGCAATTTTGCGAAGATCCGTATAACCGGCTACATCGCAACTTCCCCGGTGGGACTCGCTTTTGGCTGCATCCACCGATCCGCCCCATCCGGTACACTGCCCGCTTCCATAGGGTCCGGCAAGTTCATCCGTCTTGCAGCTGGAAATACGTACGTCTTTGCGGACTTGGATAAAAGTTCGGGACGAGAGTCCGTTCATAGGGCCCGAGGTCCCTTTGCAACTTGCGTCAGTATTAAACGTCGATGGTTTGCCGGCCCAGACGGCTGGATTGAGTGTGGGGCGGGGGTCTGTGACATTACTGAAATTGGCTGTTGTGAGGACAAGAGTTTGATTGGGATCGGGCGTATAGCAGGTGCGAATGGTAGTTCCCGGTGTCGGTCCTACCGGATTGGTTACCGTACTGAAGGGATCTGGTATCGTACCGCCGACACCCAAAATAAGTGAGATAAATCCTGCGAGCAGTTGCCACATAGTTTTGAATCCAGTATTAAGTATTACGTATTATGTATTAAGTATCAAGTATCTTAAATATCGGAGGATATTTAATATCTAAGACTTCAATTGTTTTTCATACCTAATACTTACTACTTGATACTTAATACTTTTATCCAATTCCCGGTATGCGCAGCATGTCATAACCTACGACGCGAAGCAGGAATACCGCAAAAAGAATGATTGCAAGGCCAACCAGAGAAGACGTAAGAATATCTTTACCGAGTTGGACGCGGGTGGGGTTGCCTCCGGACGTCATCAGAATTCCTACTCCGATCAGAAACGCGACAAACGCGATTCCTCCGGTTGCTCCGATAACAATTTGCAGCAATCTTTGGACGAACGACGCGGAATTTGTCTGGATGCAGCCCAGAACTGTGTAGGAATAACCGGTTCGTGCCACAGGCGCTCCTGCGGGAGTGGGAGTGATGTAATTGCATGCCATGCATGCGTCCCAGTTGGCGGGTTTGGGAGTTTTTTCGCGGTCGCACCATCCGCAGAGGTCGCACGTCTCGGCATTCGTGGGGCCGGCGAATGTGGGAGGGACCGGGGTGGGCGTCGCGTTGGAAGTCGGGACGGGCGTTGTAACTGCGGGCGTGTCGGAAGGAGTCAGGGGGGTTGGAGTTGCGACGGCCGGATCTACCGTCGGCGTCGGGAGAGAACTAACTGTGTAGGTTCCTATTAGGGGAGAACTATTTAATCCGTTATTAGCTGGTTCAGAAGGATTATAACCCACAATTGATTGCGCATGGTAATTAAGGGTGACGGTAGATCCCGATGAGCCTTTGGGCCGGACGGTCAAAGTAGCTACTCGAAAAAGGCCGGTGGGGTGACTATTGGGATCCGGTGATACATTCAAAGCAATATATCGGACAACTTTTAAAGCCGCATTATTAGGATCAGTTACAACATCATGGGTTACAACCGTGGATAATTTTGACGTATCTCCGGTTACGCTGGTAACGTCGATTAAAGTCGGATCAAATCCTACCAATAATTGAACAGACGAAACTTTTTCCGTCCCTGAATTTATCTGCAAATCAATTGTTGTATCCTGCGTTTGCGAGAGAGTCCCGCTACCTGGAGATAAGAGAAGAGTTACGGTGCCGTACGCTGCTTGTGTTCGTGTTTCCTGACTTACGTTTCCCGTGGTGAGAATCGATGCCAATCCGAGCAGTATTAAGGATAGGATGACCAAATAGAAAAGCGGATTCAGCGTAAGTCGGTATGTTTTTTTCAGCATAGGGCAGATGCCTGAATTGAATGCGTCTCAAACCTCTTTATATTCAGAATAATCGGTTTAGTTGGGGAATTCAAGGAGAAGAGGACGAGGGAATGTTTTTGTCTTATTAATTCCGAAAAATGGCGTATATGAAAATACTGTTAATATAATATATTTATTCACTTAAGAACTCTTTATGTATTCGGAAAATATATATTGATTATTTTGATCATAAGTTACCAGGAAGTTTATTGTGGATTAAAAAGTTTGGACGGTTTGTTCCCATGTCTGATCGCCCGAATTTTGGGATGGGATAGCGTACTGCCCGATTTTGAAAAAGAGGAACGTACCCGGTTTCGACGGGTCATACGTGAAAAAAGCCATTCCGCCTTTGGCGGTGTAAGGATCCGGGCATGCGTCGCCGAACGTGAATGCGGGTTCTTGGGCATCGGTTGGTACCGGATAGGCGATGGTGGCTTTCGTGATGCCGGTAGGAAAACGCGGATCGGAAGAGGTTGTCACAAAACATTCGGATTCAGGAATTCCGGACAAAAACTGTTTTTTGATCGCCTGTTCCAGCGTATCACCCGGACTTTTGGCGAGTTTTTCCACATATTGTCCGGTGGTCGGAACCATGCTTTCGATGTATACATAAATTTTATTTCCGGTCTCCATTGTTTTTACCGATGATTTCGCATCCTTCGCGTCTGCTAAAAGGGCGTGATAGAAGCGAATCCCGAGAGATGACGATGAGTAAATGGTTGAACCGGTTCGCGGAGCCAGAGTCGGAGCTGGGGAATTGGCGGAAGAATTTAACGTTCCGCTGATTGTGGAGGGAATGCCAGTCGGTAACGTTGGAGCCGTCGGGGCGGTAACCGTCGTCGGGGCGGCAGTTGGAGTTACCGCCGGTTCTACGCGAAGAGTGAGTTTATTTGAACCCAGATAATAAAAAGCTCCGGCAACCAACACGATGATTACGATGATAACGAAAATGAGAAGTGCCGGCATTTGGGAAGTGGGTTGGGGTGGTGTCGGTGATACTGAAGGAGGAGGCGCGGCCGTGACGGACGGGGTAGGTGTGTTCATATGCCATCAGTATTTCAATAAATACCCGAGATGTCAAGGAAATGGAGGGGATTTCACTTCCTTATTATATGTTGGGCGGCAAAGTCTTGCAGTGCCTATTAATTGTTTACAACGTTCATGATCGGCGAACTTAAACGTTGCAGGGCCAGGTGGAGTCGAACCACCATCAAAGGTTTTGGAGACCTCTATTCTGCCATTGAACTATGGCCCTAATGGACACGTGCTTCGTCCCATTATATCGAGCCTGATCGTTGAAAACAACCGGCGGGAGATTTATTCCGTTACTGGAATTTAAATGAGGATAAGACGGATTGGAAGACGGGGTTGGGGCCGGCAATAATAATCTCTTTCCCTGTTTTCGGGTGTTTCACGATCACAATTTCCCGGGATTTCCCGTTATCGTCGGTATCATGGTAAAGAGTGGCTACCTGTCCGTCGAGCGTGATCGACTCGATTTTGTCGGAAGAGACGGGCGGTCGGGGAATGGTATCCGCGCATGTCGTAGCGATCGATTGGGATGCGTCGTTTTCATTGGTGAGTATTACGGAATATTCGTTTTGGGTGTTGGATTTCAAATATCCGCCGGGGAACGTAACCGTAAATCCGCAGGTGCCGTTGGAATATGTAGAGGTCCCCTGGACGTTGGATGTTGTTTTCGGTTCGTCTGACAGGACAGGATTTTTGGTCGGTTTGACGATAGTCGTTGGAGAAAGTGTAGGTTGAGCGGTTGGGATGAGGCTGGGAATAGGCGATGGTGTCGGAATTATGGTTTCCGACGCGCGGTATGAATTTTTGCCGATCCGGATTCCGATTAGAAGCGTTGCGAAAAGCGCGAGAATAATAAGAAAGATTAAAGTTCCTTTGGCCATGAGGAGGTGTCTAACTAACTAGGTTAGTTTAATTAATCCAATTTTTCCGTTTCCTTATGTTCCGTGTGTTTTTTGCAGTGTTTGCAATATTTCTGCAATTTCATTTTTTCCTTGTGCTCGACTTTGTTTTTGCTCGTGAGATAGTTCTGACTTTTGCAGACTTGGCAAATCAGTGCAAGCAGGACGCGTTGTTCTTTTTTAGCCATATGCGGAATTATACCTTAGGCAGCAGGATTTAGGCAAGAGGGGGAAGAATGTATTACGTATAAGTATTACGTATCACGTAGGGTGTATTTCGTATAAAGATACATTTTAATAACTGAATAGACAGATGAATGATTCAGTCGCAAATCTTAAAACTCAATTCATCATAAATTTTGAATTAAATTCTAAGATTGATGCGGCTGAAAAAAGGTTTTGTAGGTTGAAAAAGAATGTGTGTGTTGCGCGAAAAAGTGCAACAAGTATTCAAATTAAACGTCCAAAACGAATTTCCTTCCGATCATTCGAAAGAGGAGTTTAGCCTGGCTGCCCAAGCTCCTCTTTCACCGGATCACCTTGGTGGGGTTTAACTAAAGACTATGGCAATGCGCCGAAAAGTCTATTACCCGATCCCGAATAATACGCGGTTGATGTATTCGTAAATACCGGATTGGTTATGTTGAGCCTGTAGTGCGGCCATGATCTTCGGGTCGAGTTCGCGCGCTTTCTTTACTGCCCACTTAATATTGCGTACCGAGCGGGTAACACTTTCTGCCTGCTGATGGTCGCGATCGCACGGAAGCGGTTGAACGTCGGTGCCGATGAGACCTTTGTAGCCAGCGGTGTGGAGTTGCCACATGCGATCCACCAAAGCTCGAAGGTCATCATCTCCGGCCGCTTCATCCTGATCAAACGCCGGGCCGTTCCTTTGGCCATTCTCATGGACGTGGAAGAGTTTGCCCAACGAGAGAGCATAGCCGATATCCATGGCCGGGTCGGCTTTGGCCATCTTGGGATGCGCGGTTTCGATATTGACGCCGAGAAGTTTGGCAAGATGCGGATGTGTCAATGCAATCCAGAGAATCATTGTCATCGCGTCGCCCGTCGTACCCAGGTACATTGCGTCTTTGGGTTCCTCGGGTTTTGGTTCGATGGCAAACGGCAGCATTTTGGCGCCGTGTTTTGTTGCCGAGCGGTCCAAGATTTCGATGAGCGCTTCGCGCGTTCGGTACAGGCGCTTCGGGTGGAAGGCCGACAGGGTTCCGTCGACGCCGTTCGTACCGACCCAGTAGACGTAGACGTTTGCGTTGAGCACATCGATGGCGGCATCGATGCCCCTACATGTGCGATCGATCGAAAGTTGACGTACGCCATCGATTTCGGATCCGAAGTTAGCGAAGTTGAACTCAGGTTCAGACGCAAACAGGTTCATGGTCCACATACCGCACCTGAGCTTACGGACGTCCAGTTCATGTCCGAATCTGACGGCTGCTTTTTGCATTACGTCCATCTTGTGTGATTCACTCCAGTCGGACGGATAGCCGGTCAGACCTACGAGCCCAAGTATGTCAGTATCATGGGCTTCGATATGGGTAACACCCGCTTGTACGAGCAGGTCCAGTTTTTCCTGGACTGAGAGCTGCCGACGGTTAGCTTTGAAGAAGCGTCCGCCGCCGGGACCAATCGACCACAACGCCCCAGTGATGGCGTCGAGATCATGGTTGTATCGGTTTGGCCAAATCATTTCGGGTGTTAATAGTGCGGGTGACAGTTTAGCTAACATTGTAAACTCCTGTTGAAAGATCCTGTTACACGGTATGTATTCAAAAACTCCAACCAGCTTTTGAAACTAAAATGGAAAGACAAGAAGATTGAAGCGGTTTGGACTACAGTCTTCACGCGAGAGACCAAGAATTTTCTTATCGTTTACCTCCCATGCGAGTCTTAGATCGGGTTTGGCATTCACCCATCTATTCTGTTATTAAAATAAAATTTTAAGGAGCGACACAATATCGTTTTGAAATTATCAAGGGATAATCCTATTTATATTATCCTGAGGCTCTATTTATACTAGAGTTCGATGAAAAGTCAAGGATTTGAAATGGAAAAATGGAATCGTTGTTTTATTTGAGCCCAGAGGGGGAATCGGACCCCCGACCTACTTCTTACCAAGAAGTCGTTCTGCCACTGAACCATCTGGGCGATTATGAGCGTGGTGTAATTCTATATGATTGGGATTCAAGACTCAAGGCGATCGTTACCCTTATTTTGTGATAGAGGGTACTTCCTGCGAAAGTAAGTATGTAAGTATGCGTCATACGAGCTTTTTACTCCAGCAGTTACGGCCTTACAATAATAATGATTAGATTTGTTCAAGTTTCTGCTGTTTTTTTGCGCAACATAGTGAGTACTAAACGAAACTCTGCGTCATATCAAACAGATTTCAATGTTGATCGAACGGTTAACGATTAGAATTATGGGACGTGGGTTCAAAATTCCCGTTGACATCCCTATGCCACATATGTATATACTGTTGTTAAGAGTTTTTTTCGAGACGGTATTATGAGTGAAAATAAACACATCAATACACCTTTTATTTCTCTCCTTGCTCTAGGATTTGTTGCCATCGCTCTTTTTGTTACGGTTACCATCTTGCCAAAGGGACAACGGACCCGGACTCAAGCGGGTGCCAGCGGAGTACAATTCAGTTTAAATCCTGTTTCGGAAACTTTTGTGGGTGTCGGAGACCAAAAGGCATTTGAATTGGTTGCGACATTCCAAAACGGTTCTCCTACCGAAACCGTTGATTATCTGAAAGCGGAAGTTTCATTCCCTCCGTCCTATGTGATTTTACCGGACGCGAGTTACGTGCAAACCTACTTTACTTCGAATCCTACCAATTTCACCCGTATTTTCCGTGTTGATGGCCCGTATGCATCTAACACATCCGGAAAAATTATCGTGGAAGTTGGAGCTAAGACGCCCGGAGGAGGTCCTGCGACCGCCATTACCGAAGGTCAAAGCTATTCGTTACGTGTGGCTCGGATTGTGTATCAGGCAGCGGCTCAAACTACCACTCCTCAATACGTGACGCTTAGCGGTATATCTGTCGTTCGATGGGTAGGCGGTACCGGACCGACGCCGGCAGCGGAAAATATTCCGGTTGTGGTTCCGACGGGTGTACCGGCCGGGTCATTTGCGGCAGCGCGGTTCCAAGTATCCGCCGGTCCTACAGCGACTCCCGTACCTCCGACAATAACCGCCGTGCCTCTTCCTACTGTAACGCCCAGACCGCCGACTTCGACTCCTGTACCTCCGACATTGACACCCGTGCCGCCTACGAACACACCTGTTCCGCCGACATTGACACCGAGACCTCCGACATTGACGCCAGTTCCGCCGACCTTAACGCCCAGACCGCCTACCCTTACGCCGGTTGCCACTAATACTCCGGTTCCGAGTGTGACGCCGACTCCGAAACCATGTACCCGCAAAGCTGACGGAGACGCGAACTGCGACGGCTCGATCGACGGAATCGATTATTCGATCTGGCTGAATTCACAATGCCCGTCAACTCGGGGAGCCGGACAACAATGCGCACGTGTGGATGCTGACTTCAACTTGGATACGAACGTAGACGATACCGATTACTATATCTGGTTCGCTCATCGGTACGAAGCGCCGGCTACAACACCAGCGCCCTAATTCTTTTCACTGCCTATGAAAAATAAGTCTTTGGTTAATCATATATTCTTCTTTATTGTCCTCATCGCCGTTCAGGGATTCATCGGATCCGTAATACCCAGAGTAGCTTGGGCCGGAAGCTCGAATGTAGACCTAACTTTGAAATCAGACGGTGGTTCCATGAAAGCAGGCGAGAAGAAAACATTTGATCTTGTTGCTACTTTTACCGGTGGTTCCGCTGCAGAAACCTTGGATTATTTCCGGGCTGACGTCTCGTTCCCCAAAGATTATGTACAAGTCGTGAACGACCCGACCGGTATTCAACTGCCTGAAGGGAATAAATTCAAAAGAGTTCTCAGATTGGATACCCCTGCGGTTTCCAATGAAAGCGGGCACATCGTTATCGAAATCGGAGCGCTTACTCCGAACGGCGGACCCGACACAACAGGTTCGTTGACCGTTGCAAAAGTGACGTTACAATCGACAGCCGAAATTCCCGCCGACCAAGTTTTGAAAGTAACTAATACACAAGTCGTAAATAATTCTTCGATGGCAATTCCGCCAACGGTTCATGACGCGTTATTGACCGGCGGAGCGGATAATAACGGACCATTAGGTGGAATCAACCGATTCTTCGCCTCCATCCTCCAAGCTATTAAGGGAGCGTTGGGGTTGCACTGATGGAGTAAAATCTTTACACTGTAGATATCATCCATATGCAACCGGTCGGGTTTTCAAAACGAACGCTTACATTAATAATCCTCATAGTTCTATCCGTGGGCTTGGTTGCGTCCGTAATTGTCGTACGTAACAGCACCGAAACGCGTAAACACGCGGCAAACGCCGTAGTTACTCTCGCTCTGTATCCGATGAATGAAACCGTTTCGGTGGGGCAGACCAAAACATTTGATTTGAAAGCAACATTCTCCGGAGGTTCTGCGTCGGAAACGCTGGATTATCTCCGGACTGAAATTGTATTCCCGCGCGAGGTTCTTCGCATACCGGATAATGCCTATGTGACGACGTTTTTCTCAGGAGAACCGTATTTCGGGCGCATTATCCGTATTGATGGGCCGGTTGTCGGGAATCAGACAGGAAAAATTACGATCGAACTGGGGGCAAGTGCTCCGGGGGGCGGGCCGTCAACCGATAAACCGTTTACGTTGGCCAG
>Ga0172379_10009866_pt1 | contig 11687 bp, 17 predicted proteins | sample GrowelOW334metaG_FD_119756 | JGI IMG/M metagenome (GOLD analysis project Ga0172379, IMG submission 119756) | Groundwater microbial communities from an aquifer near a municipal landfill in Southern Ontario, Canada - Groundwater well OW334 metaG | ecosystem: Environmental > Aquatic > Deep... | reverse complement strand
CTATCGTTACTTCGTGGACAAGTAGTTTTTTTAGGAAAGAAAAAATATGCACCGAAATGCAGATTTCAATTAAATATTTCTTCCCAAAGATTACCTAAATATAAGCCCTCCTCTATCTTTTATCATATCTTTCCCGATACTCCTTTTCATATCTTTTTGCCTCTTGTTCTTCATTTCTATTTTTTGAATTAGCAAATCGTCGATATTCTTTTTTTGCTTTTTCAATCGCCTTGCCATTAAAAGTTCAGTATAAACTAACTGAAGTATCTCAATCTTTATGAGAAATTTTTATATTACTTCTTGATTTTGTTTTGAAACTAGCAGAATTATCATCTTCATTTACAAGTTCCAAATCTTGCATATCTTTTAATAAATCCACAATATTTTCATAGTTATTTTTTGCCGTTTCTTGACTACCATATCAGAATAAGATATTCATAGTATTCCCAAGATAGTTTTCCATATGCATAGGCGAATGCTCACCAAATCAACTTTTCTCCAAGACATCAAAAACATCTGTCAAAAGAGTATTCTCTTTGTTTTCCTCAAGTTGTAAAAGTTCTTTCATTTCGCCTTTTTTAGAAGTTACGACTTTAGAAAGTTTTATTCTTTGCTCTGGAGTTTTTTCTCTCTGAAATTTTGCGGATTCTCTTCTCATTTTATGTGTAGTAGAATTTAATCTTTTTTTCATTTTTTACTTTTTAAGCAATAAATAACTCTGAGTTACATATTATAATCAGAACCTCAAAAAAAGCAAATTTTGAGGATTTTTTTGAGCTAGGTAATAACTAGTGTTTCGTGTGGTTTTTGAAAAATCTTTGGGGAAATGAGAAAAGGGTATGAGAAAAAGTAAGATTTTAGCACAGATAATTTAGATTGAAAAAATGGGTTGAAGAAGTATAATTGCCGACAACAGCAGTTTATTTGTCTATTCATGTTCCTATGAACGAATCATCAATCAAAGATGAACTTACTGAATTCTTACTTTATACCACACCCAATGGGAACATTAAAGTAGAAGTATTTTTGCATAATGAAAATATTCGGCTAAATCAAGATCGTATGGCAGAGCTTTTTGATGTTAATAGGACAGTAATAACGAAACATCTCAAAAATATTTATCAAGAAGGAGAATTGGATAAAAATTCAACAAGTGTAAAAATTTCTAACAGTTCAAAAAGAAGGAGATAGACAAGCAAAAAGAGAAATAACTTTTTATAATCTCGATTCAATTATCGCTGTTGGTTATCGCACCAACTCTACTAGAGCCATTCAATTTCGCCAGCGAGCGATGAAAGTTCTGAAGTAATTTGCTATCAAATGATCTATCGACATGGCTCAAAATTAATTTATAGAAATAACATTGAAAAATAAAAGAAAATCACTATATATATATGATATATGATGTTTATATATCTATTGCGTCAAAAATGACTACCGTAACCTTACAATTACCACCAAAATACGATCTGTATCTTCAAGATAATAAGATTCTTGAAACTTATCTCAATAATTCACTTTTGGATGGGATTGAAATGATCCAAGACATGAAACTCAAGGAAGAACTTACCAAAGACAAAGAGTTTGTGGATTTACACGATAAATTTTCTAAGAAAATATGAAATTTATAGAAACCAAATATTTTCATTCACAAATTCAAGCTTTAAAGAAACTCTATCCAAAAGTAGAGATTGATTATTTAAATTTCAAACACACATTTAATCCTGAATTTGCGATTTGTCTTTTTGGTAATATGTACAAAGAAAGACGAATGAATACATCAATCCCTACGGGTAAAAGATGATGATTCAGATTTATCGTTTTCGTTGAAAAATGAACTGCGGTGCCAGTTCTGATATATTCCAAAAAGGAATACGAAACAGTAACAAAAGATGAGATTAAAGAAGCCGTAAAAAGATCATTTGCAGAATTATCTCATACTGAACCTCTATAGTAAACATACATATTTCAATCCTTACATAAATTGGTAAATCTACATAAACATTCTTTGCAGATCCTTATCTTTGATCATTGTCTGATTTCGTGGTGGTTCAAAGGTAACTTCTATCTGAACAGAAACATCGGGAACTGCTTCGAGCACTGCATTTTTTATCATTTCCTTGATCATATCCGCCATGGGACAGAAAGGAGTCGTAAAGGTCATGAGGATAGCAACCATCTTTTTTTCTGGAGAAAATGTGACGTCGTAAATCAGTCATAAGGTATAGAGGTCGACCATAGGAAATTCTGGATCATAGACGGTCTTGAGTTTTTCTTCGATCTTTTTTATAGTTTTAGATATTTGGGAATTCATTGGTCGTTTTCTTTTGCTCAGAAAATAAAGCTACCTGGAGAATGATAAATCCCACAAGAAGGATAAGTCAGAGAAATTTGCTTCGATATCCTAAAAGTAGAAATAACGCGTTGATGAGCACATATATTCCGAACAAGAGTGAAAGCTTGTAACTATCTTTGATCAAACGGTCTTTAGGAAGATCACGAAAAAATTTTTGGAAACCGAGAAATAGATAAAAACTTGCTCCTCGCGCAGCGATAAACAATCAGAGAATGATTAGTCCGATGCCGATCACGGGGTCTTCATACACATTGATTGAGGTGTACGTGATCAGCAAGATAAGAAGCCCAAGCACAAATTTGATAAGTGATGCTATGTGATAGAGATACATGCTAACTAAATAACTAATGATAAATGATAGATGAGAAATGATAAATTAATAGAGATGAGAAATGATAAATTAATAGAGATGAATAAAAAAAATCTATAATTTATCATATATCATTATTTGTGAATTAGTTTTCTACGTTTACGTCGTCTCCCGTATTAGTCGTATCAGTTCCGTCTGTTTCTTCGCCATCTGTTTCTGTACAAGACGGAATGTAGAATCCGTTATTTCCTAATTCGTAAGATTTATAATATACTTTCTCTCGGATACCTGCTCCAAAAGGGAGTAATCCATATCCAAGTATAGGAGGCAACAGCATAAATAAGTAAATTTTTTGCTGCACTGCCGCAGATCCAGATAGTTTGTAGATCAAAGAATATGCAAGAAATGCTAATGCAAATCAGAGAATATCCCCCATCAATGATGAAGCGCTATAGTTTGGATTTGTAGAAAATTCTATCTGAGCAGCTGAAGTAAATACCGAGAAAAGGATATGAAATCCTAAGAGAAGGAAAAGAACATCTATCTGACTTGCAAATACGATATAGACAGGAGCAAGAAAGAAAAACAGAATTCCGTTGGTCAAAAACAGGAGACCAAACATTTTGCTTGTGTTGTAATATTTTCTGTTGTAAAATAGACTATATATTCCACCTACAGCGATATTTCCAATGAAGGTACTAAGGAATCCAATGAATAATAATACTAATGACAAAAGAGGGTTGACGGTAGAAACTCCTTGCTGACCGAATGCGCTTGTGAACATTCCCCCCATAAATGAAAGAATCACAAACAATAATGCAGCAATGACTCCTCAGATGAGGATACCGATAAACACCTTTCCTACCAACTGCCATCCGCTGAGATTGCTTGGTTCATTGAAGAAGTCTGATTGTGATGTCATGATGGTATGGATTAAAAAATTAAAAGATGAATTTTTGATACATGATACATGAGGCATGAACTTTAGAGTTATATCGCTAAATAGTTCTTGCATCTTGAATCTAGTATCTAATTACACTTTAGTGTTCATATACTTTTGATAAAGCTTGTAATATCTTTTTGGTCATCACTGCTAAGTGAAAGGAGATACAGCGCTTGCTCATCGATAAAAAAGTATTGTCCACCGTATAAAGATTGATTGTCTAATAGATAGGAAAAGGCAGTCACATATCAAGAATATTGTAGATCATCGCATTTCACTTTTTTGCTCGCATTATCCGTAGACTTATATTTCAAGAGATTGAGTTGGAGCTTGTTGGTATTTGACTCGACAAGCTGTTTGATGCTGATTCATGATTGAATGGGCATTCTTATAATAATCAATGAATTGATAAATCCTGTATTTCCTTCAACAGTTTTTTCTTTCATCTCTGTAAGTACCTTCATTCCTATACTACTGGTTCCTGATGGTAAGGTGATATATTGTTTGTTGTTATCATAAAATTTGAAAGAGAATTCATCAAAAGTAATGGAAAATGATGTCTTGGATCCACACCCAACCAGTAGCACCGACCAACATAGTAACATCAGAATATATATTTTTTTCATTTTTCTAACGTCTAATAGCTAAAGACTAACGCCTATTTCTATATAAACATATAAATTATCGCAAGAAGTATTCCTAAAACCACGCCAAAGATAAATGATCTCACGTAGATTTTATTTTTGTGAGGATGATCATCTTCATATCCGAGTTGGATGCGCGCAATAATATATCCAAACATCAATCCGCAAAAAACTAAATATCCCGGCATCAACATTTGTTTGATCAATACCTGATATTCTGCGCCAAAAATCACGCTTCCTCTGATAAGAAACAATCCTACGACTACGGTAAGAAAAAAGAAAATTCACTTGATAATCTCAAACAAAGTATTCATATTTTGAAACGACTAAACGATAAAATATTTTTTGATACATGGTAATAGTTCTTGCGTCTTGCAGCTTGCAGCTAAGTTTTTATTTTCCTAAATCTTTTACTTTTTGGATTATTTTTTCTAAGAACGAAATATCTGGCTCAGTAAGCTTAGTTTCATCTGTTTCCTGCGTATGTAATTCATTGATCAGCGTATCTACTTCCGCCATTACACCACTTTTTTCAACAACAGCTTTGCTCCCCGTCACCATAGGCACTACTCATGAATCTATTGATCCGGTGATAGCTTCCCTAATCACTGAGCTTGCGTCAACTACTCCTGTTGATTCTATTCATGTCAATTCTGTTCATGTTAATTCTGTTCATAGCACTGATTGCGCATCTCCTGTAGAAATTTCAGGTATTGTTGGACCTTTGATCGTACAGCCTGTTAAACTAGCAACAGTGAGCAGCAATCCTGCCACGTATACTTTTTTCATTTTTTTGTTTAAAATCTAAAAAAAACATTGGTATAATATTGGTTTCGCGAAGAAAATCAACTAAATTTAAGACAACGAAATGTGTCATTTTCTAGGTAATTATAGTCACTTATATACATCTCATCTACTTTCTATTTTGAGTATTTTGTTTCCTCCTCTTTCTTTACGAAAAACAATTCTCCATTTTCCTATTCTGATTCTATAAAGATTATCCTGACCAATAAGTTTTTTCACATCTAAAGATTGATAGGCATCAGACGCCACAGCCTTCAATGCTCGCAAAAATTGATGTTTTAATTTTTCATCAATCGTTTCAAGAAACTTTTCATATTGTTTGGTCATTATTTTTTATTCTTGTGGATCGCTAAAAGCTTTTTTGCATCAATTCACTCTCTACCAAAATCAACCACCGTTTTTCGGGGCTCAAAATATTCTGCTAATTTTCAGTAGTCTTCTAGACTAATCAACATAGCCTGTGGTTTATTATTGGCCACAATACACTTTGGATTCTGTAAATCCCTAAATATAGTATTGGTTTTTGTTCTCAAAAGAGAAACAGATACAATATCTGATGGACGCATGGTATGTTTTTTATAATATAAATTTGTGTTATACTTATAACAAATTTATGTTATTTTGCAAGTACATATTCACAAAGAGAGAACAATGGAAATACGAATAGAAATTTGTATATGTAGATTACACGTTTTCCGTCTTAATGTTTTTTGTACCTTCATCGTGAATTTTTTATCAACCTATCATGTATTATGTTTCTCTTAGTCGATAAACCAGCACGAATTACTAGTTTTGATGTGATCCGCATTTTCAGACGTCATTTTCCCAAGCAAAAAATCTGACATAGCGGAACGCTTGATCCTATGGCTACCTGACTAATGATTCTCGCATTAGGTGATGATACTAAAAGACTAACAGAACTCATCTGACTGAACAAATCCTATATTGCCACCATTGATTTTTCTAAATTGACGGATACGCGGGATATGGAATATCGAAACTCAATTGCCAATTACGAATTACGAATTACGGATTGAAAAGTTAAATGAGTAGAAATGGAAAATGGTAGCGTAGAAGCGCCGACATTGATGGAAATAAGAAAAAAATTAGATAAGCTTATCCCTGAATATGAGTTGCCACTCCCCGCTTTCAGCGCGAAAAAAAGAGAGGGAAAAAGGTCGTACGATGAAGCTAGAGCAGGAAATATTAGGAAAGAAAATAAAGTGATGAAGGTCCAGAATTATGAAATTTTGAAATATGAATTCCCTATTTTACAATTGAAACTCGATGTAGGTTCTGGTACGTATATTAGATCCATCGCTTATCGGCTTGGGAGGGAATTATGAATGGGCGGCACGTTGATTCAGCTGAGAAGGACGAGTATCGGTGATTGGGATATAGAGAAGAGAGAAAATTGGGAGGAACTACATAATATCTATAAGGAGAAGGAAGAAATTATAAGGTTTGCTAGATTGTAAAAAAAACTTCGGTTGCTTTTTTTGTCTATATTATTATATACTTGGGGCAATTTTTTATTGTTATTTTGACCATTCAATGACTACATCAGCCCAAGCGCTTCTCAAGAAATACGCGGACATCATTAAGGAAGAAGTAAACGTAAAACAGGTCGAAGAACTCGATAATTCACTCAAGATACAAAAAATATTCAAACCTATCGGGTCACAGCTTTCGGCAAAATTTGGGAAGGATACAGGGAAGATTATCCAATATGGAAAACAAGGAAATATCAAAGACGCTGGTGATGGGAAAATGATCATTTTTGATAATGAGGGTAATGAACGAACGCTTGAAAGCAGTGAATATGAAATAGCCTATGAAGGTTTGGAATGAGACAATATGGCGGTCGATCAAAACATCATCGCTAAGCTTGATTTGGAGCTTACACCCCAGCTTCAAAGAGAAGGCGTTGCTCGTGAAATATCTAGATTTTTGAATCAGATGAGAAAAGACGCTGACTATAGTGTAGATACAAAAGTACTCATGTTATTTTCTACGACTGATGAAAATTTAATGAACATCGTACAAGAGTTTAAAGATTTTTTCAAACATGAAGCATTAATTTCTGACATACAATCTACGGACAAACCCGAAGGAGATATCGTCGCATTGTTTACCAACAACGAATCGACTATCAACTTTTCATTGAAACGTTAATTTGCTTCGCGTAATAAACTGTGTAATTTGCTCCCGTTGGTCGCGTAATTGGTAATTACGATGAATTACGGGCGAAGCCCAAATTACGTCCCGAAGGGATAAATCACTATTTACTTTATATTCACCTTATGACTAGCTGTTTCGATTATGCTTTGAAGTATATCTATCGTTACCCTAAAACTGAAAAAGAGTTGAGGATTCAGCTCTACACAAAATGATATCCGACGAGCGATGTAGATCGAACCATAGAAGAATTGAAGAAAAAAAATTATGTGAATGATGTTATGTTCGCAGAAAGTTATATCAGAAGCGAAGTAGTAAATAAAGGGAAACCAGCGATTCGTATCATCCAGAAATTACAGCAAAAAGGAGTTCCGCAAGAAATCGTCAGAGAAGTATTGAGAAAATACGAGCTAGAAATGAGCGAAGGTATTCATGACAAAATAAAAAAAGAAATCGCAGCATATAAACGTAAAGAGGTAGATGGATTTGATATTATCCAGAAATTAATGAGAAAATGATATAAGCTTCAAGACATTAAAAAAGTAATAGAAAATAAATAAACAAAAGTATCAAGACATAAGTATCAAGATATAAGACTTTTATATATTTAGTTTATCATGCATAATTTCAAAGAATTATCAGTACGAAAAAAAGCAAGATGACTTACAAAAAATATATATAACGTAACCAAAAAATTCCCTGATAACGAAAAATATGCTATCATTTCACAAATCCAAAGAGCATGTGTTTCTATAGCTTCAAATATTGCTGAATGAGCATGAAGATGATCAGATAAAGAATTTATGCATTTTCTGAATATAGCATACTGATCTGCATTCGAGTTAGAAACACAGATTATCTTATCTTATGACTTATGATACCTTAATTCAACAGAAATGGAAATCATCACAGAAAGTATAAACGAAATACAAAAAATGATTTATTGATTAATACAACACAACAAACAAAAAAAATAAGACATAAGTATCGAGACATAAGACACAGAATCTTGATACTTGATACTTGATACTTTATACTTTATACTAAAAAAATGGGAAGATGGCATAGTATTGCAGCGAGAAAAGCGTCATGAGATGCGAAAAAATCACAAGCGTACGCAAAAGTTTGAAAGATCATACAGATAGCTGCCAGAAAAGGAGCGGATCCAAAAATGAATCCTGCGCTCGAACTTGCGCTTAGCAAAGCGAAGCAATATAACCTTCCGAGAGAAGTTGTAGAAAAAGCGATTTTGAAATGATCTGGACAGCTCGAAGGAGAAAATCTCGAAGAAATATTTTACGAATGATATGGTCCAGAATGAGTTGCCTTGCTTATCAAGGCATTGACGCCCAATACCAATAGAAGCGCCATGAGTATCAAATGAATTATGCAGAAACATGGCTGAACTATGGGTGCTATAGGCTCTGTAGCTTGGCAGTTTAAAGAACAAGGAGTTATTGTTATCGACGGTATCAGTGAAACCATTCAGGATAAATGAAAAACGGTAGAAAGAGTTTTGCCGCTGAATAAAGATGAACTCGAAGAACGCGCAATGGAGCTTCCTATAGCTGATATTGAAATCGATGAAAATACTGTTGTAATCTATGTCGACAAAAAAGATTTTGCTATTGTACAAAATGCACTAGAAAAATTTCATTATCATATGATCGAATCTGACATTCAATTCATCCCAGAAAATACGGTTAAACTAAATGAAGAGGCAACAAACAAATTATATACCCTCCTTGATGCGCTAGATGACGATGAAGATGTGGACCATGTGTGGCATAATCTATGAAACTAACTAACAGTGAAAAGTGAATAGTGAAAAATGTAGGATTCATGACATTATGAACTATTGTAAATTACAATAGCTTATAATTATACAAAGTCCTACACTTTTAGTTTTTCGTTTTTAGTTTTTCACTATTTGCAAAGTCCCGCGTCAGAAAGCATTCTATAAAGCTCAAACAACTTTATAGTTTTTTTGTAATTGCTGAGTTTTGGGAAATCCTTATCGAGTTGCTGAATAATTCATTGAAGTTCTCGAAGATTGTCGCCGTAAGTTTTGTCTATTTTATTGACATCGGAAAGCTTCACAATTGCGCTTTGGATCAGATTGAGACCATCTTGCGTAGTAAGCGGTTTAATTTCACCTAAACATTTTTTGCCAAGCACTTGGGCGATTTGATCTACTTCTTGTGCTGTCGCGCTTCTTCCGTACACGAGAATAGTAACCTTTCCTTGGTATTTGCTATTGGCAGCATCAGAGAGTGTCGGTGATTTTATTTTGTCGAATTCAAATGATTGGATCGAGAATATCGGTGGAAGCTGCAGCATAAATCTTTTGAGATTTTCTGCGCCGTTGGTGCCAAAATCCGTTCCTAACAAGTATCCGAAGGTCGGGATATTTCTGTATCTTTCCCTGAATTTATAATAACATATTTCGTCAGATTCGTTGTTGCATGAAATGATGCTCTTGATGGTTTTGTCGATAATATTGTCGTCGATAAGTGTATTTTTTCCCCCATTGAAAATCCAATTATACATATGATATCAGATCATTTTATCCTGATTTATTTTTTCTCCCGATCCAAAGATCGTTACGTAACTGCTTTCCAAGGTTTTTATTTCTTTTTCCTTTCCTTTTTTTATCTCTCCCCGAAGATAGTAAAAGAATTCGTTGAGGAGTGAAATATTTTCTTTGTTGGAGGTCATGGAAAGCTTGTCTGCAAGCAATAAGAATGCGCGTTTAGAATTGGCTACAAAAGAGACTGTAATCGGCATATTAAAGAAGCCTTTATCGTCTTCTACGAAGTCCCCTATTTTCATATCAAGGATGTCATTGGATTCATTATTATCTCCAAGATTTTTGAAAAAGTCGCCTCGCTTTTGAAGTAACGTAATATCGTTGAATGGATTCTTTTCGAGAAATTTTATTCAGATTAAATCTGTATCTATTTTGTCTGTATAGTTTTCTTTCCATACGTTAAGGGAAGGGAGATATATATATTTGAGTAAGTACGTATATGGGATCTGGAGCGATGAAAGATAGTCCGAATATTTAGCTATTTCTCACTGGGTAGTCTTATTTTCTTGAAGTAAGTCTTTGATGGTGTCAGAGTTTTTGAGAATGGTTTGTGTAATAGGATCAGCTTCTAAAGTACGCGTATCATAGCTTGATAGATTATTCAGCTCAGAAGATTTTCCGTTGAGTATGGTAATGTCGCTATAGAGTTGGATACCAAAATAGATCGCCAATGCAGAGGTTATAATGGCGATAAGCAGCATTATTTTGCTATTGTTTTTATTGTCTTTGAAAAAATTATACAATTTGCCAAGATATTTTTTGAGGATATCAAGAAAAGAAGTGATCTTACTGAGATCTATGTTCATCTTTGTTTCTGGCTTTTTAGCTAGCATTTTCGTGTTATGGCGAAGAAGTAAAAATAGGATCTACGTAATCACTGATCTCTCTTTCTGATCATTTCTGGATAGGAAGCACAAAATTCATTGTCGAGTTATTGACATTGAAGACCGAACTTCCGATCTTGATAATCTTTGGCGTTATTTTTATAGATTTAGCGTCGATATTTTCTGAAACAACGAAAACACTTTGTTTAATCAAATTCAATAAATTGCTGAGAATAAAGATATGCGGGTTGATGATTCCTTTCTTGATCAACGCAACTTCATCTTGTTTGAAGGTATTCACTTCTACCGTGAAGCTAATTTGTTTCTGTGTCGGATCATATTTTTTGAACGTAATTGAAAAACTTGGTAAGTCTGTCTGCTCGAGTTTGGTATCTACATAGTACATCATCTTCTTGAAAAAATTGGTGTCAGGCGGTGTTTTCTCTTTGTCTATAAGCGCGTAATATCTATCGAAATCGCCGACCATATTACAGTCATAATCAATCTCATATGGATTGAGATAACAGTTATTGAGGTAGACGAGAATGTCTTTTTCACCTCTATCTGCAAAAGTATTCATTTCTGTCTGCACTTGGGTTGCCGGCAATTTGAGCGCATTTGCTAAGCTAGAAATAAACGTATCTAAGTAACTGAATACTTTGATCGCGCTGCTAAATTTGATAATTTCCAATGAAAGCAAATATTTTTTGATCGAAGTTGAATAGCTTTGATTTTCAAGTAAGTCATAAAGTTCCTGAGAAAAAAATCCGTACTTGGAAATATCTTCTTTGAGCGTGGTAAGCTTTTGACTGTTGGCAATGAGAATAGTTGAAAAGCTATTCAGTGCTTGCTGAAGAACATCTTTTTTCTGGATATAACTAAGACTTTTATCCTGAATCACTTTATCCACATTAGATTCTTCTCCGCTGCCAACGATCGACAATGACGAATATTGCTGGTAATTACTAAGTTTCAATAGTTTGTCGATAAATGTTTGTCACTGTTTGTAGGTATCTATATAAGTTTGATATGTCGTGT
>Ga0172379_10009865_pt1 | contig 11689 bp, 13 predicted proteins | sample GrowelOW334metaG_FD_119756 | JGI IMG/M metagenome (GOLD analysis project Ga0172379, IMG submission 119756) | Groundwater microbial communities from an aquifer near a municipal landfill in Southern Ontario, Canada - Groundwater well OW334 metaG | ecosystem: Environmental > Aquatic > Deep... | reverse complement strand
GCCCATCTAGAAGACGGCAAAGTCGTCTTTATTTGGGGTGGTCTGCCGGGGGAACTAATAGAAATAAATATCACAAAAGATAAAAAGAGTTATGCGGAAGCTGAAATCGTTGAAATAATTGAAAAATCACCAGACCGTATAGAGCCAGCCGAGGCTCACTACCTCATCTGTTCACCATGGCAAATATTAACATATAAAAAACAGGTTGAACTAAAAAGACAACTTCTTGAGGAAGCCTATCTCGAAAGAGCTGACGAAAATATTAATATCGATAATTTCTACGAATCGGATGATAAAATTGGTTATCGTACCAAAATGGAGTATAGCTTTACAGCAGATGAAGACGGCAAAATTGCCCTAGCTTTTCATAAAAGAGGCGCAAATGGAGCCTACGAGGTCATAGAAGGCTGCAAACTAGGTTCCGACAAAGCAAACAAAGCAGCGCAAAGAATTACAGAGGTCCTGAACGAACTACCAGGTGTTGGGATGAATGGCCTAAAGTCACTCACCATCCGTGAGAGCAAGTCTAGCGGACAGATTATTGCTATTCTACTCTACAAATTCAGAGAATATAACATTCACTTCGCACTTTCTGATCTTGAGGGCCTAGTAGATGGCATTGTCATTGCCTATTCGACCATCAAATCCCCTATTTCTGTCATAACTGAGCTTATGTACCAAGAAGGTATAGACTCTCTTGATGAACAGGTGCTGGGTCTGAAACTCCGCTATCCCTTTGACGGGTTTTTCCAAAATAATATCCCAGCATTTGAATGTGCACTAACCGAGATTCAGACGGCTACTCCAGATTGTAACAAAATCGTTGAGCTATACAGTGGCGTTGGTACGATTGGGCTAGCTCTCGCCAGCAAGGCAAAAGAGGTAAGTGGATTAGAAGTCATTGAATCAGCCGTGGAGTACGCCGAAATTAATTGTAAATTAAATAAAATAACCAATTATTCCGCCGTCGCTCTGCCAGATCACAAAATAACAGCCGAGCTCTTAGCCAATACTGATGTTTTAGTCTTGGATCCTCCCCGCTCAGGTCTTCACCAAAAAACTACGGCCAAAATTTTAGAAGCTTTACCAAAGACTATTATATATCTTTCCTGCAATCCAGTTACACAAGCCAGAGACTACGCTTTACTTAGCGAAAAATACAAGATGACCCGCCTAGTTGGCTTTGATTTCTACCCAAATACCGTTCATATGGAATCTTTGGCCATATTAGTACTCAAATAACTTAGTTCTTGATTTTAAACCAGACTTTAGGGTTATTCTCGTTTTGGGAATCTTTAGCTTAGTCGCCAATAGCTGAATAATTGCTTTGTTCGCCTCCCCCTCTATGGGGCGAGCCCTGACAGTAACGACGTAGGTATGTGACACAACATCATAGTCGATTGAATCATTATGAGCGCCTGTTTTGACTTTTACAGAAACAATCATGAGAGATAGTGACTGACTATAGTAATTAGTAATTCTAGTACTAGGTAAAAAATTATCGGCGACAAATCTAACACCCCGCCCAGTGGGGGCACAACTTTGCGTATTGGCGCAAGGACTGGTTCTGTTACGTTAAAAACAAAGAGTCTGGTCTTAGGAAGCCCCGGCACAAAACCCAAAATGATTCGAGCAAAAATGAGCACAAAATAGACATTGGAGAATATGTATAAAAAGTTTACAAAAAGTACTTTCGTCATCAGCTACATCAGATAAGCTATATTGCTAACAAGTGGCATTTGACTACCCTGCCACATCTCTATTTGCCTGCCATCATCACCAGTAACGAGAAAAGCAGGTGTACTGTAAATATCATGGAGCTTCGCAAGACTAGTCGCCTCATCACTTTCCCAATCGATTTTTTGAACTTCATATCCCTCACTGACAATTTTGTCCGCGATTTCTAACGCTTCGCGAGTCTCTGGACCTTCTCCATTTGTAATTACAATTAGCTTCATATCTACTCCACCGTTACACTTTTAGCGAGATTTCTCGGTTTATCTACATCAAGGCCCTTTGCAACTGCTACATAGTAGGCAAAAAGTTGTAATGGAGCTATGGCCAATATAGGCGTGAGCATCTCGAGCGTTTTAGGTATATATATCACATCATCCGCAACTGGTTCAATCTCACTAGCACCATTTGTAGTAAGAGCAACTATCTTGCCCCGTCTTGCCTTTATCTCCATGAGATTCGAGACTCCCTTATCATACACGCTGTCTTTGGGGATGATTGCAAACGTTGGAAAGTCTGGGTCAATAAGAGCAATCGGACCGTGCTTCATCTCACCGCTAGCATAACCTTCAGCGTGAATATAACTAAGCTCTTTTAGTTTCAGTGCACCTTCTTCAGCTAGAGGAAAACAATATTTTCTACCAAGAAACATAAAATGTTTGTAATCTTTATATTTATCTGCAAGAACTTTAATTGCTTCTTTTCCCTTTAAAATCTGTGTTACTTTACCAGGTATTTCGGATAGCTCAGTTAGTATTCTTACTCCCATCACCTCGCTCATGCCCCTCTGCCTACCGAGCATAACTGTTATAAGAGCCAGTACAACCAGCTGAGAAGTAAATGCCTTGGTGCTCGCTACAGCAATCTCTGGACCTGCATGATTGTAGACGCCTGCATCAGTGTCACGAGCAATAGTCGAACCGACAGCGTTTACAATGCCTAGGGTTATTGCCCCTTTCTTTTTTGCTTCCCGTATTGCCGCTATAGTGTCTGCCGTTTCTCCAGACTGACTAATCGCGATGATTGCCGTGTTTTTGTCAATAATCGGCTTGCGGTAACGAAACTCACTAGCATATTCCACTTCGACAGGTATACCAGCGTATTCTTCTAACATATATTCGCCAACCATACCGGCATATCTAGCAGTTCCACAGGCTATTATGATTATACGCTCAATACTGCGTAATCTGTCAGCCACGTCCTCGAGGCCACCGAGCTTGACGTCACCTTCCGCCAGGTTGATTCTGCCACGCATTGAGTTTCGTATTACCTCGGGTTGTTCCATTATTTCTTTGAGCATATAGTGATCATAGCCACCCTTTTCAGACTCTTCGAGGGTCCACTCCACCTCGCTTACAGTGCAAGGCAACTTATGGTTTTCAAGGTTGGTTATTTCGAAATGGTCCATACGTACATCGGCTATCTCTCCATCATTGAGATAGACTACCTGCTTGGTATGGCCGAGTATAGCCGCTACATCAGATGCGACAAAGTTTTCACCATCTCCAACTCCCAATATAAGTGGGCTGCCTAGCCTAGCGGCAATTATACGGTCTGGTTCTTCAGCGCAAATTACTGCGATACCATACGCTCCCGTAACACGTTTTAAAGCCTCCCTGACAGAGCACAATAGATCTCCCTTGTATAATTCTTCCACAAGGTGAGTTAGAACTTCGGTATCAGTTTCGGAGACAAACTTATGACCCTTGCTCAAAAGATCTCTTTTTAATTCCTGATAATTTTCAATAATCCCATTGTGTACTAGTGCGATTTTGCCATCACAAGAGGTGTGTGGGTGAGCATTCGCCTCTGTCGGTTCTCCATGAGTAGCCCAGCGAGTATGACAAATGCCAGTAGTAGCACCGCCAGCTGGCTTTAGTTTCTCTTCTAGATTGACTATTCGACCAAGGGCTTTTGTAACCAGTAATTTACCCTTGTTCTGGAGAGCGATACCAGAGGAATCATATCCCCTGTACTCAAGACGTTTCAGCCCTTCTAAAAGAACTGATTCCACATCCTTTTTTCCAACATAACCGACAATACCACACATGTATGCTCCTACTACTTAAGATTTACTTTGACTGAAACTTTATACTGGAAACGCCTGTGTTACCCGTAATAACTATCTGGCTTACCTTTGTGTCAAAGTTTGTTGATTTGTAATTATTTTCGCTTTTTGTGATATCCAGTGCAGGCTCGCTAGTGATTGTACTCACGCCACCATCAAAGGTAGCATCTACACCAAGAGTAACGGGTACATGAAACGTTAAACTAGATGCCCCCGCATTAAGTAAAAGGGTCTGCCTCGCGACCATGTCGCCAAGGAAAATGTCACCCGAGCTAGCCCCAATGTTTATATCCGAGCCCTGAACTTTTAGTTTCGAGTAATCTAGAGCAACCTTACTCGCACCGCTATCAACATTTAGATCTAGTATTACTGATTTTGACAGATATAGCTCCAGTCTTCTGTTTGTCACGGGCCTTACAAAGTGCATTCCAGTTTGTGTTTCCTTTATATCCAAGGTTAATGTATCACCCTTAACATTTTTAGTGACGTCTATTTTACCCATATCAGCAGTCTTTATCTCATACAATGTATCGGCTTTAGTATTATCAGGTAATTCCTTCACCAGCAGTGTGATGGCACCCGTAGAAACCGTCACGTTGACCTTCTTAACAGCTTTGGCATCAAAGTCACCAGAGAGGGTCTCACTGTAAACTTTGTTGTTTAGACTTGACCCCCATGTATTCCAGTCCCCAAATAACCTGTCGTTACTGCCCCCATCATAAGTTAGCACAACAAAAACAGTCGCTAACAATACTAGGCCGATTGTGAAGCCAGAAAGTAATTTTTCGTTTTTCACTAGTAACTTGAGACCAATAGCTATCAAAATAATTGGCCATAGAGCAAAAATACTGACCCATATTGAGCTAGCAAGCCATCCTTGATTAACTCCCAAGAGCACGGCACCAAAGGATAATAGAACCAGCCCCCAAAAGAGTTTCATACTGTCCATGTTTTCTCCTTATTTTTTCTCAACGCTACCAAGTACTAGTACAAAACCCAAAGCTATCAGGATTACGGGCCAGAAGTTCTGCCACAAACCAAAGCCAAATATATTCTGTAATAATAAGGAAGTAGCAAAGAAAACCAGCACCAAACCCGCCCAAAAGCGAAAATCTGTGCCAAACTTGTTCGCAACGTTTCCGCCTTTTTGTACGGCTCCTGTGAGGTCTTCCCCAAGCTTCTCGATACTTTCTTCTATTTCTACCTCGATCGGCTTTTTATCTTCGAACTTTGGATCCATAGGCACAATTATCCAGGCTAGGATGTAAGCAAGGAAACCAAATCCAGACAGAAATGCTAAAGCGAAAACTAAACGTATCAAAGTTGGGTCTACTTCGAAGTATTCACCCAAACCACCAGCTACACCTCCAAGTATCTTATCTTTCCCTGATCTATAAAGCCTTTTTGTCGTCACATCTACTCCTTTTATTACTCATATATTATAACACTAACGGTTCTCGTGAATAATGGTTTCTTCAACATAGGGAGAAATAACGTCTCTTATTCTCTCTAGTTCGTTTCTAGAAAAACTCTTACTATCCCTAATATCATGGTCCAAAGTAATTTGTGGGCGAAATCCTTGAATTGTAAATTTCTTAGCGCCTTTTATCATTTCACCAACCTTTTCGAAGTCGGAAATATCGTGATAGGCTGGCAAAACCGTGGTTCGAAATTCGTATGGCACATTGCTTTTCATCAATAAATCTATAGAACGTTGAATAACTTTTGTGTTCGAGTAGGAACAAATTTTCGCATATTTCTCGAGTGGTCCTTTTATATCCATGGCAACAAAGTCGACAAGCCCAACATTCAGCATAGCTTCCAATCTCTCTGGACTTGAGCCGTTGGTATCTAGCTTCACGAGAAATCCTAATTGCTTTATTTTTGTTATAAACTGCTCCAAGTCAGCTTGAAAAAGGGGTTCCCCGCCAGTTATGACTACCCCGTCTAACTTACCCACTCTTTTCTGTAAAAAAGAGAAAATTTCGTCCTCGTCATATCGTTTCGCTCCCTCTGGTATAGTGGCACTTATAAGATCTGGATTATGACAAAAGCCACAGCGGAAATTGCAGCCTTGTGTAAACACAACGGCTGCAATCTTGCCAGGATAGTCAATGAGACTAGATTTTATTAGTCCTGCTATTTTCATTAGCTCTGTATCTGGGGCATTTCAAACGTGACTCTGTCACAAAATTCAGCTTGCTTGGAATCGTTCCATTGGTTTACTGGTCTTATGTAACCAACAACCCTGGAATAAACCTCACATTTTGTTCTCTGTGCTTCCGATGAACTTGTCATGTCATCTACCATTTTATCCTCCTTTTTTATATTAAATCCAATTTCTTTTATCGATTAGCAACAGCGGGTATATTGAGCTGTTCCTTGTACCCTATTTCTTCATCACATGTTGGACAATAGTGATGTTCACCTGCAATATATCCATGCTTCGGGCAAACACTAAAGGTTGGTGTGATTGTAAAATATGGTAATTTATAATTCTCAGCTATCTTCTTTACCAGTCTCTTCACCTGTCCAGGTTCATCAATCTTCTCACCTATAAACCCGTGCAAAACCGTTCCACCAGTATACATTGATTGTAGATCGTCTTGTAGGTCTAATGCTTCAAAGATATCAGGGCTAAAACTGACGGGCAATTGACTTGAGTTTGTGTAATACGGCTTAGCCCCAGCTTTTACTGCCTCTTCATTGGCCGAAATTATATCCGGATATAAATCCTTGTCCTTGTTCGCAAAACGTCTAGAGGTACCCTCTCCAGGTGTTGCCTCTAGGTTGAACATGTCACCAGTCTCATCTTGAAACTTAAGCATCATATCGCGCATGTGCTCCATTACCTCTAGGGCAAACTTTTGTCCCTTCGCTGTGGTAAGGTCTTCCCCCTTCATAAAATTCGCAATAGACTCATTCATCCCGAGTATACCGATAGTGTTAAAATGGTTTTTCCAATAAGCACCCATGCGCAACTTGATGTCAGAGAGATAGTTTTTGGAGTAAGGGTAAAGCCCCTTCTCAGTCATGTCTTCAAGTACTTTTCTCTTCACCTCAAGGGATTCCTTAGCTATATCCATGAGACCGTCAAGCATCTTAAAGTATTCTGCCTTATCTTTCGCCAGGTAACCGATTCTGGGCAGATTTATTGTTACAACTCCTATGCTACCCGTTAGAGGATTCGCTCCAAAGAAGCCTCCCCCACGTTTGCGTAATTCTCTATTGTCCAGACGCAAACGGCAACACATGCTTCGAGCGTCGTCTGGGTCCATGTCTGAATTTATAAAATTTGAGAAATATGGAATACCGTATTTGGCAGTCATCTCCCAGATTGGTTCTAGCTTTGGATTATCCCAATCAAAATCTTTCGTGATGTTGTATGTAGGGATTGGGAAAGAGAAAATTCTACCCTTTGCGTCTCCCTCTAGCATTACTTCAGCAAAAGCTCTGTTGATCATATCCATTTCAGGCTGGAAGTCTCCGTAGGTCTCCTTCATTGGCTTTCCGCCAACGACAACATGTTCCTTAGCTAGAGAGCCCGTAGCCTGTAAATCGAGTGTGATATTTGTAAACGGGGTCTGAAAACCAACGCGTGTTGGAACATTCATATTAAAGACAAACTCTTGTATAGACTGTTTGACTCTAGCGTAATCAAGTTTGTCATAACGCACAAAAGGCGCAAGCAAAGTATCAAAGCTAGAGACTGCCTGTGCTCCTGCAGACTCCTGTTGAGTAGTGAATAAGAAGTTTACAAGTTGCCCCAATGCTGTCCTTAGGTGTTTTGCTGGTGCGCTCTCTACTTTTCCGGAGACACCATTGATACCTCGGATCAACAAGTCGCGCAAATCCCATCCACAACAATAGGTGCTAAGGTATCCGAGATCATGTATATGCAAAGAGCCGTCTTCTTGTGCCTTCTTGACTCTATTGCTGTAAATCTTATTTAGCCAGTATCTTGAAATAATTCTTTCTGCTACAAAAACGTGCATCCCCTGTAAAGAAAATCCCATATTTGCGTTTTCGTTAATTCTCCAGTCTGCCCTTGCCAAATAGTCGGTTACTATTGCATCAGAGTCGAGTAGGGGCTTCATATCTCGTATTTCAGAGTGTTTTTGTCTATATACGATATATGCTTTTGCAGTTTCATCAAAAACAGAGTCTAAAAGAATATGTTCAACAGCGTTTTGTACATCCTCTACCGTTGGAAGGTGCTTTGCATCAAATGCCTATCTAGAAAATCTACAACTTTTCTCGCAAGTCTACGAGCTATCGTCATGTCAAATTCGCCCGTCGCTTCTCCTGCCTTGCAGATTGCTACAGCAATCTTATCAATATCAAATTTTACTACTTCGCCAGTACGTTTTTTTACACTATCAAAGGACTCTCTAGCAAGATACTTCTTTTCCAGTGATAACTGAGATTGCTGTTTTTCTTCTTTAGCCGGCATTTTTCCTCCTACTTAATATTCTTTATTGATATCTTTTTCAACTCTTCCGCAAATGAATCTAAACTTTCGAACGACTTATATACCGAGGCAAACCTTAGGTAGGCAACTTCGTCCAACTTTATCAGTCTCTTCATCACCAGGTCCCCGACTTCAACGCTCGTTACTTCTTTTTCTCCAGTAGAGTGTAGTTCCTTCTCTATATCGTTTATGGTCGCATCTATAACAGACTCGTTCACTGGTCTCTTCTCCAAGGCTCTATACAGCCCCACAGATAGCTTTTCACGGGAAAAGAGCTCCTTGTGCCCATCTTTCTTAACGATTGTAAGGGTAGGTACTTCCAGGCGTTCGTAGGTAGTGAAGCGAAAACTACAATCTCCGCACTCTCTCCTTCTTCTTATAGCGGGTTCGTTCTCTGTATCTCTCTTCTCAACTACTCTTAGATTGGCCGATTTACACTTTGGACAAATCATCCTGCTCCTTTGCTAATACGCTATATCTAGCGTAGCTTATCTATATTAGTACGCCATATATGTGGTGTCAAGCATTTTCTTATCCACAAAATAACGACATATTTTGTGCCTATTTTATACTTTTCCACAACAATTTATAAACAAATAAAGTTATAAACAATACTAAAAAAGGGGCCGAAGCCCCTTTTCTTATTCCATACGTTTTCTTATAAAGGTCGGGATTTCCCAATCACTATCGTTATCATCCTCAAAACTTTCTTTTTCTGGCTCCAAACTGACTGTTCGCGTTGGCGTGTCTAAGGGTTGGTGACTCATGCGTGGACTAAGGGGATTGTGCATGCCTTCAAAACCAGTAGCTATTACAGTCACACGTATTTCCCCAGACATGTTTGGATCAACTACAGCACCAAATATAATATTTGCTTCTGGATCAACCGCATTTGTAATTACTTTAGCGGCTTCATCAATTTCGTACATGCCAAGGTCCGTACCACCAGTAACATTGAATAGAACGCCCTTTGCACCGTTTATAGAGAGCTCAAGCAGTGGCGAGTTAATAGCCTGTTTTGCGGCTTCCATCGCACGACTCTCCCCACTACCACGGCCGATTCCCATAAGCGCAGATCCTGCGTTACTCATAATAGTTTTCACGTCTGCAAAGTCGACGTTTATAAGACCGCTATCAGTAATTAGGTCTGAAATACCTTGCACACCTTGGCGCAAAACATCATCAACTACTTGGAAGGCGTCTAAAAGCGTCGTTTTCTTGTCTACAACCTGCAATAGTCTGTCGTTTGGTATAGTAATGAGTGCATCAACTTGCTCTTTAAGTGCTTCGATGCCTTCTTCTGCAACTCTCTTTCTCTTTTCACCCTCAAACCCAAAAGGTTTGGTTATAACACCTACAGTTAATGCTCCAACTTCACGTGCTATATTTGCAACAATTGGGCCTGCCCCTGTACCTGTGCCACCGCCGGAACCATAGGTTACAAATACCATATCTGCACCCTTCAGCGCTTCGTATATTTCCTCACTAGTTTCTTCGGCTGCTTTCTTGCCAATTTCTGGATCAGATCCAGCACCAAGTCCCTTTGTTAGTGCTTTACCGATATGCAGTTTTTTGTCTGCCTTTGAGTTATGTAGTGCTTGTGCGTCTGTATTGATAGCCAGAAACTCAACACCCCTAAGTCCTGCCTCGATCATACGGTCGACACCATTGTTGCCAGAGCCACCGACTCCAACTACTTTTATGCGTGCAAATGTTTCCATATTTGGTTTGACTTCGCCCATTTGACCTCCCTAGGTATTACACAAATTTAACAAAGTCATTGTACATAATATTTGTTCAAAAGTAAAGTATTTTAGTTTTTTGTACAAATAACTTGTACAAAATAAGCATAAATTATGGTAAAAATATTTTAAAGACGTCTTTTGCTTTTTTGTAGAAAGCAGAAACCATATGTCCACCTCCGCCTTTTGGCAACGACTGTTCAAAAGAATAGAGAAGAAGTCCGATAGCGCCGGAGTAGCTTGGGTCATAGACCTTCTCTGTCATCCCCGCGAGAGAATGTGGTTTGCCTATATTTACCGGTAGATGAAAGTAAGCCTTTGCTAAATCATCAATTCCGGATAGCTTAGCTCCCCCTCCCGTGAGTATCAGTCCTGCTGGTAGCAATGTATCACAATTCATACGTCTTAGCTCATCTTTTACTAGGCAAAATATCTCTTCAAGTCTAGCTTGTATAATCTCTGCGACTTCGCGTCTCGTTACTATTGCTTCTTCTGCAATATCTATAGCCGACAGATCGATTCTATCTATATCCGGTACATCTGCACTTACAGCATATCCATACTTCAGCTTTACCTTCTCAGCAACATCTACAGATGTACGCAAGCCAATTGCAATATCATTCGTGATACTACCAGCCCCAACAGGAAAGACCTTTGTATATAAAACACTATCATCTATAAAAACTGTTATGCCTGTTGTTGTGGCCCCTATATCTACAAGCACACAACCGAGCTCGCGTTGTTTTTTGGTAATAGATGCTTTCGCAGAAGCTAGAGGGGATACAATTATTTCCTCTACCGCGACTCCGGCTTGCGTGACGGTCTTCGCAAGGTTTCTTGTTGCTTGTTGGGATACAGCAACCAGATGGGTTTCGACTTCAAGTCTTACTCCAGACATACCTAGAGGGTCTTTTACCGATTCCCCATTGTCAATGTTATAAAAACGGGGGATTACGTGTAAAATCTCTTTATTACTTGGTATTTGAACTGCCTGTGCCGCGTCCTCTGCCCTGGCTATGTCATTTCTCGAAATATCACCATTCGGCATTGCAATAGCCACCACGCCTCTGGAGTTTATGGAGCTTATATGGCCACCATTTATATTCACAGTTGCAGACTGTATTTGGGACCCAGATAAACTTTCGGCCATTTCAATGGCTTCAGATATTCCACTAACTGTTTCTTCGATCTCTGTTACAACCCCTTTTTTTACGCCAGTCGTTCGTGAAGTACCAAGGCCGATAATACTTAGTACTCCCTCTTCGTCTGGCTCGCCGACTACAACAGTAATCTTACTAGAACCAATGTCTAAACCAACGTAATATTCTTCTTTTTTTGCCATATTTGTTACCTAACCTTGATATTATAGAAACTAATTAGTAAGCAGTCAATATCTCCGGTCCATCTGGATGAACCCAAATAGTGTGTTCGAAATGTGCCGACAAGCTACCGTCCCTTGTTTTGTAAGTCCAACCGTCTTTATCTAAAAACACCTCATAGGTCCCGGTCGTAATCATAGGTTCAATCGCGAGAGCAGAATCTACCCTTATTTTAGGTCCATCACTGGGACTGCCAAAATTGGGAATATACGGTTCCTCATGAACATTCTTTCCTATTGCATGACCCACAAGAGTGCGCACAACCGAAAATCCATGTGATTCACTGTACTTTTGT